>Ga0315274_10005432_pt1 | contig 18629 bp, 17 predicted proteins | sample YL17G02_20_MG_FD_203700 | JGI IMG/M metagenome (GOLD analysis project Ga0315274, IMG submission 203700) | Sediment microbial communities from Yellowstone Lake, YNP, Wyoming, USA - YL17G02_20 | ecosystem: Environmental > Aquatic > Freshwater > Lake > Sediment | place: USA: Wyoming | collected... | reverse complement strand
CCAAGAGCATGGGTCGTAACATTTTTGTGAGACAACATCACCCCTTTGGGACGGCCGGTCGTCCCACTCGTATAGTAGATCTGAGCGATATCTTCGCCTGTGATTTGGACTTCAGGAAGTTCAACGGGCTCCGCTTGATGCAACACCTCCTCATAATTCAAATCGCGAGGCTCCTGGGCGATCCTCGGCTCACCCGTCCAGAGGATCCGATGGATCCCTCCTATTTCCTGTCTGATAGAATCGACCTGTTTCTGCAACACTGGATCAGCAATTAATAGCTTCGACTCCGAATCCTGGAGAATGAAGGCGATCTCTCTGGGGGAGAGTCTATAGTTGATGGGGACGGAAATCGCTCCGATCTGTGCAATTCCGTAATAGGCCTCCAAAAAATAGTGGCAATTCGGATGCAGGATAGCAACCTTATTGTCCTTCCCCATCCCCCACCCTTTCAAACAACGGGAGAGACGGTTAATTCGATCGCAAAATTCTTGATAGGTCCACCGCTTTCCCCCGCAAACAATCGCCTGCTTTCTGGGAAAAAACTTAATGGCCTTTTTTAAAGTCTCCGCTAAAATCATACCCTCTCCTTCATTGCTGTCCAAATTAAACCGATTTTCATAGAAAAAGGACCATCTTCTCTATATTTTTGGCAGATTCTCAAATTTCTGGAAGTCAGGTGGGTGTCTTTCGGATCTGTCATTCCTGCGGAAGCCCTGCACCACATGGTGTTCAGGGCGGAAGCAGAGATTTTGTCGCGGGTAATCATTTTACACTTGATTCGTTTTCCTTCAGTTAATGAAGATGAAGTCATCATACTTCATGACGGAGCGTCACCCGCGAACAATGAAAATTGATTCCCATCTATCCCCTCCCCCTTCGATGGGGGAGGGTCAGGGTGGGGGTGGACCTCCAAATCGTATCCCCCCTCGCCTCAATCCTCTCCCTCCGAGGGGAGAGGAGGTATTTTGTAGGTGATGGCAAATTAAATATGGCGGTTCCTCATAGATGAGCATGCTCAACATTCCGATGATTAGCCTACATTTATTGTATCAAAAGGCCGAATCGGAAAAACCGCCATAATTCATTTGACACAAATTTCCTTGTGTCAATAAGAAATCTAAAAAACACAATTACTTACAATTGTGACAACTAAGCGATATGTTCAACAAATTACCCCATTAAAATCTCTGCGGAAGCAGGAATCCAGAAGTATCGATTTTGGGGCTCTGGATTCCCGTTTTCACGCCTGCACGCTGAAGCGCTTCTGCACACAAGCACGGGAATGACACCCTAAGTGCATGGGGGCAACCATCGGTTAAATTCCTAATTTGGACAAGAGTATCTTCTCCTTCATTTAATGTCACATTTTCAATCGGTCAGGATAAAATACATCAAATCGGTGATCGCGGGTCGCTTCAAAGGATCCTGAGATTCGACACACCAGTAGATCGTTGAATCGGTAAGATCATTAACCAATCTTCTTATCGCTTTCCACTGGCTTGTGGTAAGTTCTCTTGAGAAAGTCCCTCCGTCGAGATCGGGATTGGAAAGATGAAAGGATAAAACCTTCTTCTCAGAAAAATCGGCTGTGCTCCCAAACCAGGCCTTGAAATTGATATTGCAGTTGTTCTGCCACATAAGGTTCGGCAACCCCATTCTACTCGTCGGTGATAAAATTGGATTCCCCACAGGCTGAGGCGCTGATATCATAATGGAATGGCTGTCGCTAATAGCCGATCTTCCAACCGCTTGAGTTCCGACTACTCTCCAGTAAACCGTCCCTCCTTGGTCCCCAGGAATCCGTAAAATCCTTTTCCATTGAGACGAACTCATTGTCTTTTCGGTCGTCTTTCCGGAAACTCTAATCTTAACTCGAATCGTCGAAAATGTGGGATCTTCTGAAAACTGCACTGAATAACTGTTGAAGGCCTCCTTGGGGTTCCATTTAAAGGTCGGAGGGACATACAAAGAACAGGCATCAAAGGAGGCCTGATCCATTGGTGAAGAGAGCATGATCTCATGGATCCCGATGCCACTTAAGTAGCTCACGACAGGGTTTCTTTGAGGGTCATTTGAGGAAATATTAATACTGCTGTTAAATAATCCTGCTAAGATCGGAGAAAACCGAATGGTCAAGGTGCACTCTGTCCCAAAGGGTAACGTTTTACCTGAGCAGTCATCTTCTATGATCTCAAAAGGTGAAGAGGGAGAAGTGACGGTCCCGATCACCAAATTTGCATTTCCGCTGTTTTGAATGGTTACCGTTCCTATCGCCCCATATCCGATGATCACATCGCTAAAGTCGACGGAGGTGGGCAACACAGTGATCCCTGGATAAAACGCAGGTAGATTCAACCGACCGTAACCATAAATGTTATCCTGTCCACTCACCCCCATATCAATGGCAGAGGAAGTAATGACCTCCCAGAGTTGGGAAACTGTTAAGGTGGGTTGGCTTGAAAGGATGAGGGCCGCTGCTCCAGCCACATGAGGGGCAGCTGCTGAAGTTCCGGGGAAGTTCCCACCATATGTATAACTTGAATTATTATCGGGCCCGCTCACTTCCGGCTTTATCCGACCATCCGTAGTAGGACCCTGAGAGCTAAAGTATTCTTGAGGACCCGTCGTCCAGTTGACCCAATCGATGGCAGCCACTGTCATGACCCCGGTGGCATCGGCAGGGGATGCAAGGCTACTCGAAGCCACATAAGGATTTAGATCGTGGTAAAAGGTAAAGATTTGGAATCTGTGATTCGATGTCGCATTATATTTTTTGACGGCGAGATAATAAACCCCGGAAGCGGGCACGATATAACCAATTGATTCTGTCGGAGTTTGGGTTCCCGTCTGCCAGTTCAGGCCGGCTGCGACAAGCACCTTCGAACTATTATAAAGCAAGAAATCATAATCTTGATTGGTCGCCGGCCAAGCATCCCATGTCAGGTGGGCTACAAATAAACTCCCGGCGCCTGCGTTGATGGTAATATAATTACTGTCGCTCGTCACATCGTGCAATCCGTCCCCGTCTGTATCAGTATAGGTCGCCTCGAAATGATTTTTGGCTGCATTCCCAGCCGAATTGACCCAAAGAATCCCATTCTGATAGGCATGATTGGCCATGCATACGGAATTATCGAAATAACAGGCCCCATCATAAAAGTTGCTGTTAAACCAACCGACAGAATGATTGATCACCTTGATCCCATTGGCGATGCAATAATCCTTGGCATTCTTCAGATCAAGCCCATCGCCAACCTTCATCAGATAGAGTTGTGCATTGAGGGCCATATCATGGACAATCTCTGCAACGGCTGTCCCATGGGCTTCTTCCTCAGAAGGAAAATCTGTGGGGGCACAGTCGATGCCTGTACAATCTAATTTAATCACTGAAGTTGGAAGCTCTCCACCTGAAATGGTAGCCGATAATCCGGCAAATCCAAGATCGATGATGGCCACCTTTACGTTTTCGCCAGCATATCCCTTAGAATGATAAGTTGTGGCTCCTGTGAGACTGACACCCTCACTGACGACATCGGCAAGGGGCCTATCGGGCAGCCTAATGAAAGAGACACCTTCAACCTGATCGGCAATCACATCCAGCATGAAAATGGGAACCTTTGACTTAATCACAGCATCTCCGCTCTTAATGATCTCACAACCGTAAGCCTTAAGGGTTTCGATGTTGATCGAATCTTTAGACTTTCCCGCCTCGGGATAGATGAATACGACCACCTTATCCTGTTCATCCATCTTAATATTGTGGCGTTGGGCAAAACCTTTAGATAATACCCTTCCTTCAAGCACATGTTTTTCCTGCAGATCGGAGAGGAAACTTTCAATCTTTGGATGGATCTTCTTACCTTCCTTTAGGAATAGAGATTCTTCAGATTGGGCCGAATTCCAATAAAGGCAAATAAAAATTAATATAAGAAGAATTGGCAAACAATATTTTTTTTGATATTTTCTTCCCCTTATGTTCATTTCTTCATCCTCCATTCCTCAGCGTTTCTCACTGGACCATCGGTTTATCCGGTAATCGAACCGACAAGATGAATTTTTCTTCGGCAAGAGAGGCTAAACCATCCACAGGGACAGTAACCCTCAGAAAATTTTCTGATCCCTTTTCTATTTCGATTCGATAAGTTTTAACCAGGCTTTCCTTTTCAGTGGGTGAAATATTTGGATCTATAACAATATATACCCGTACCCTTCCTTCCCGAAAAAATATACGATGTGTCTTAGCAAAATTTTCCCGATCCGTTGCCATTAGAAATTCATATAGGACGGATTCAAGTTTTCTAAGCTCAAAGGGTGGCTTGATTTGGCCCCTCGCCTCCATTTTGAATAAGGAAAGCTGTTGATTATTAACACAAAACGTCAAGAAGATCAAAATTATAAAAAAAATTAATACCTTCAATAAATTACCTGATAAACCAGGAAATTCAATTCCGAGCATACATTACAATATTACTTTATCTTTGCCTGTTTTGAAAGCATTTTTTGTGCCACAAACAAACAAAAGGTAACTTACTAATTTCGCAAGGCTTTCCTGTCTAATGGTATAAAATCAAACCGGTTAAAAATTGACCAAAAACGATAAAAACCTTTACAATTTTCGTAATACTTTAGCGCTTTGAAAATCCCTCCCTGCCTCCCTCCTTCGACAGGCTCAGGATGGTGAGCATGCCGAACCATTTTCCAAAGGGAGGAGATATTAGCTTCCCCCTTTGAAAAAGGGGGATAGAGGGGGATTTTATAGTGATTCTTTTAATTTTTTTGGCTTTTGAAATTCATTTTTCAAAAGGCTAAACTGATACCAATTTTCGCATTTTCCGATTCTGGAACCACCAAGAGAATGGTGAAAGGGCGATTAGATTAAAACTATTTTCAGAAAGGGAGAGATTTTCACAATAAAATGCAGCCGAGTGAGGCCAAGTTTTGTTACGTAGAAAATAAAAGTCTTCGGTTGAAAGGTTAGGGTGAGGATGCTAGTGTACTGTCTCAGAAAAGACTTTACACAGAACGTCATTCCGGACTTGATTAAGCCTGCCTTAGCCTGCCCCGTGCTTGACACGGGGTACTTGATACGGGGGAATCCAGTCTTTTCAGTTGGATTCCCGTTCCCCGATCAGGTCGAGGACAAGTTTCACGGGAATGACAACCCTTATTATCATTGTAAAGAAGTTTTAGAGACACTACACTAGCCCAAACCTAAAGACCATTTTCATCGTTCGCGGGTGACGAAGCCGTCATGGGCAGTTGCATAATTTGACTTTATTTTCTATTATGTCTAATCAGATGATCGATGTTAAAATAGCTGGACGATGAGTGATGCTATTGAAAAGGAGTGCCCATTAATAAGTTGAGGCTGAAAGACCCATTACAAGGAGATGGCTTTTAATCCAGACTTAAAGGAGAGACCATTGAAAAAAGCATTGATTACTGGAATTACGGGTCAAGATGGTTCCTACTTAGCTGAATTCCTTTTGCTGAAGGGCTATGAAGTCCATGGAATGGTCAGGAGGTCAAGCACGATTAATTACGAACGAATCAGTCATATTCAAGATCGTCTTAAATTGATGCCAGGGGACTTGCTTGACCAAAATTCTCTGATCGAAGCCTTGAAGATTTCGGAACCCGATGAGGTATATAATCTTGGGGCCCAATCCTTCGTCCCTACCTCATGGAATCAGCCAGTCCTAACAGGTGAATTCACGGCCCTTGGGGTTACAAGGATGCTGGAGGCAATTCGAACGGTAAACCCGAAGATTCGATTTTATCAGGCCTCATCCAGTGAAATGTTTGGAAAAATCCAGGAGACCCCGCAGAATGAGAAGACACCGTTTTATCCAAGAAGTCCTTATGGTGTGGCCAAGGTCTATGGCCATTGGATCACAGTCAATTACAGGGAAAGCTACGGGATATTCTGTTGCTCAGGGATCTTGTTTAATCATGAATCGCCTCGAAGAGGGTTGGAATTTGTCAGCCGAAAAGTGACCAGCGCTGCGGCCAAGATAAAACTTGGATTACAAAAGGAATTGAGAATGGGCAATCTGGACGCCCACCGAGATTGGGGTTTTGCAGGAGATTATGTCGAAGCCATGTGGTTGATGCTTCAACAGGATGACCCGGAGGACTTTGTGATTGCAACAGGCATTTCCCATTCTGTACAACACCTGATTCAGGCTGCATTTGATCATTTAGGGTTGGATTGGGAAGAATATGTCAAAATCGATCCTAAGCTATTAAGACCCGCTGAAGTTGATTATTTAGTGGGGGATGCCAAAAAGGCAAAAGCCAAACTCGGATGGCAGCCGAAGGTGACCTTTGAGGAGTTGGTGAAGATGATGGTGGATTCTGATCTCCAACTGAACCAGGGGGATCAGATTAAAATGAAACGATGAGTATCATTACTCTAAGATCTAATCAAACATATTTGAAATTTCCCCTCACCCTTCCCCTCTCCCCTGAGGGGAGAGGGCAGGGTGAGGGGGGACATAAGTGTTAGAGATAAATTCTCAGACTTAAAGATGTAAGAATCTACGCCTCGTCCGGGACTTCGCCCGGAAGAGGTGGCCCCTTCGGGGCAATTGTTTTCCAGGTAGCCGCAACCTTCAGGTTGCGTTTCGGAGTACGTTCTAATCCCGAGCCACATGCGCAGGCTAAAGCCTGCGGCTACCAATTGGTCGTTAGTGGCCCTTTCGGGGCAATCTTCAAATGACCCTTATTAACCTCCCCCTTTGGCAAAGGGGGATTGAGGGGGATTTCCCTGATCTTAAATCCCCCCTCGCCCCCCTTTTCTAAAGGGGGGATAATGGGATTAAAGACATATCGACAATTTTTTGTCGATAATGAACTACCCCGCCGCAAGCAGCGGGGTATCAAAAACTTTAAATTCTGTCATTCCGCACTTGATGCGGAATCCAGTCCGGTCTTCTGGATTCCGGCTTCCGCCGGAATGACGAACTCGCCGCAAGCGGCGGGGAATACAACCCGAAGGGATTGATTCACTAAGCGCATAAAGACGAAGGATAATGGAATTCTTCAATCGCAATCACAAAAGAGATATAGATCTCCTTTGGTTACTTACCCATAAGGAGATCACGCTTCAGTATAAGAGAACCTCTCTCGGCATCTTATGGTCATTGCTCAACCCCCTTTTACTGGCCCTTGTCTTCTACATCGCCTTTACGATTGTTTTGAGGTTTCAAATGAAGGATTTTTCCCTGTTCCTTCTTTCCGCTTTATTCCCCTGGACATGGTTTTCTAACGCCGTCAGTGCTTCCACGGTTTCATTGATTGCCAATAAAAGCCTTATAAAAAAGTTCCCCTTTCCAAAACATTTTCTCCTCTCCGCAGGCGTCATCTCCCAAGGTATTCATTTCCTCTTCTCTTTGCCGATCATTGCATGTTTAGTCTATTACTACGGTAAGACCGCTGGCGCGATCTGGCTGATCGGCATCCCCCTGCTCCTTATCATCCAATTTATCATCACGATGGGCGCTTCCCTCGCTGTATCGGTCATCAATGTTTATTTCATGGATTTTCAGTTTATTGTTGCTTTCCTATTGACCATGCTCTTCTGGCTTACACCCATTGTGTATCCATTTGATACCGTGCCAGAGACCTATCGACTTTTATTTCTGTACTTGAATCCCTTAACCCCATTGATGTCCTCATGGCGGGAGCTTTTCATGTTTAATGCCATTCATTGGAGTTGGATCACGATTTCTATTTTAGGATCCATTGTGATATTTTGTGTGGGTCTCCTTATTTTCAAAAAGCTCAGCAAACGTGTGGATGAGGTGATATGAGTGAGTTTGTCGTCGAATTAGATCATGTCTGGAAGGAATATCCCTTACAAAGGGATAGACCTGGTTTTAAGGAATATTTTGTGAACATCCATAAGTTCATGAAGAGGAAAGGAGAAGAGAACAGCCATTTCTATGCCCTCAGAGATTTGACCCTCAAGATCGCAAGAGGAGAGTGCGTGGGCATCATTGGTGAAAATGGGGCAGGGAAAAGCACCCTCCTCTCCCTCATGCTTGGAACCATCTTCCCATCTAGAGGAGATGTAAAAGTCATGGATCGGGTCACTCCTCTTTTAGAACTCGGTGGAGGTTTCCATCCGGACATGACCGGCAGGGAGAATGTTATCCTAAACGGTGTCCTATTAGGTTTTACAAAAGGGGATGTCCTAAAAAAGATGTCCTCGATCATCGATTTTTCTGAAATCGGTGAATTTGTGGACCTCCCTGTAAGAACCTACTCCAGTGGAATGTATCTTCGGTTGGCTTTCTCCGTAGCCATCCATACAGACCCAAAGATCTTGATCATTGATGAAGTTCTTTCGGTGGGCGATGAGAGATTTCAGAGAAAATCGAAAGAGGCGATGCTAAACCTCATCAAGGGGGGTGTTACGACCATCTTTGTGTCCCACCAAATGGTAGCCGTAAAGGAGATATGTAACAGGGCGATCTGGCTCGATGGGGGTGAGATAAAGGCAGAGGGAGAACCCGAAAAGGTGGTAGATGAGTATTTGAGGCACTAAATGACAGCACTAAAATGCGAGCTTGAGTCGCCAATGAAATCATGATATAATTTGTCCAAATTTCATTGGTTTGCTTTAGCGTACGTGGAGCGAATTTTAGTGAAGAATCAAAAAACAGAAACCATAAGTAGGACAGGCGTCCCGCCTGTCCTAGGCCTTCAGCCGCGTCCCGCCTGTCCTAGGCCTTCAGCCGCGTCCCGCCTGCTCTAACAGGTGGAAGCCGGGACAAGTGAGACGCTTGCCCTACCGGGCCGCGAAGGCAAGTTTAGGAGTGTAGCATATGGAAAAAGTAAAGCATAGCCAGAGTGGATTTACCTTAATAGAGATATTGATCGTGGTGGCCATTATCGGGCTCATTGCAGCCCTTATCGGTCCTAACCTCATGGGCCGATTCGAGAGGTCGAAAGAAGAGATAACCAAAGCACAGGTAGAAATGCTCTCTTCAGCTGTTCAGGCCTTTATGATCGATATGCGTCGATATCCCAATAGCCTGGAAGAACTCATCAATTCTACAGATCCACAATGGAGGGGGCCATATCTCTCGAAGCGGACCATCCCAAAAGATCCCTGGGGGAAAGACTATCAGTTCAAATGCCCTGGTGATCACGGGCCATTTGACCTCTATTCTCTTGGACCCGAGGGGAAACTCGGCGAAAAATCGATCGCGAACTGGTAACCATGTCTTTAGAACAGATTCTAAAAGATCAATTTGGTGTTAAAGATGAGGAGCTCAAGAAGGCCCATGAGCTACAGAAGGAACTCGGCGGAAATATCGGTCAGATCCTCATCCAGATCGGGTCCATAACAGAAAGCCAATTCGTTGAAGCATTATCCAAACAGTTCGATATCCCTCTCTATAACGGTGAGCGAGTGGAGGATGAAGGGTTAGTCGCCCACCTCAGTGACAAGCTCAATTACGACTTCCTTATCAAAAATAATTTCCTTCCCCTAAAAATAGACCACGACAACAAGACATTATATGCCGTCACAAACGACCCCTTAAACTACTCCGTGTTCGACTATGTGGTAAAAGCCTTGAGATATAACATCCATTTATCCCTTGCCTCAGAACAGACCCTTAAAGAACTATCGAGGGGTTACTTTTATGAGCAGGGGAAAGACTTCGTTTCCCTATCCGTTGAAGAGGATACTGAAAAATTGAAGGAGATGGCCTTTGAGGCGCCGGTGATCAAGTACCTGAATGGTCTTTTGAGTAAAGCTGTTGAATTGAGGGCCTCAGACATTCATATCGAGTCTTCAGAAAAAAGATATAGGGTAAGATTCAGGGTCGATGGAATCCTTCATGATATGGATGTGCTTAAAGAGACATTTTATCTGGCTACAGTATCAAGGGTCAAACTTCTCTCAGGGCTCGACATAGCCGAAAAGAGGCTTCCACAGGACGGAAAGTTCAGCACAAAGATTGCCTCTGTCTTTCTCGATATACGAGTTTCCACCATCCCCACCGTAAAAGGGGAAGGAGTGGTGATGAGGCTCTTGTATCGGGAGAGGCTCACCTTTAATATCAGAAGCCTCGGGCTCGAGAGCGACTACGAAGAGTTGGTTGTAAAACTTATTTCCAACCCTAATGGAATACTCTTGGTGACAGGCCCAACAGGCTCAGGCAAAACCACAACCCTTTATTCTGTGCTCACACGCCTGAACAGTGATGAGAGGAAGATTATAACGATAGAAGACCCCGTAGAGTATCAACTCGATGGAATCAATCAGATTCAGGTAAAAAGTGAGATTGGTTTGACTTTTGCAAATGCCCTTCGGTCTATTCTGCGACATGACCCGGATGTGATCATGGTTGGCGAGATAAGGGATAGGGAGACCGCTGAAATATCCATCCAGTCTGCGTTAACAGGCCATCTCGTCCTTTCTACCCTCCATACAAATGATGCCCCAAGTAGCCTCTTCAGACTTGTCGATATGGGGATGGAGGATTATCTCATCAACGCCGCAATCATAGGCCTGGTTGCTCAGCGTATTGTCAGGAGAAACTGTTCCTTCTGTAGCCATGATGCCAGACTGACGGAGGATGTTTTAAAAGAATATCACATCGATGAGATAGGTGAGAGGTTTAGCCGTTTGCTCGAAGGAGGCCCAAACTTTATGAGAGGAGATGGATGCCCCAAGTGCGTTGGAACAGGCTACAGGGGAAGGATTGCCGTCTTCGAGCTGTTTGAGTATACCGATGAGCTTAAGGAAGCATTCCTTAAGAAGCGGTCCTTGGAATCTTTGAGGGGAGTAGTGCGTAATAACAAGGGTTTTCGAACCCTCAGAGAAGATGGAATGCTCAAGGTTGCAAAGGGATTAACCACTGTGGAAGAGGTCCTGAGGGTATGTTGAACGAGCTTCAATACAGTTGTATCGACTCTTCTGGACAGGAGATTAAGGGCGTCATCTCTGCATCTGACAGAATAGATGCTCTCTCTAAGCTGAAGGAGCGAGGGCTTACAGTCATAGAGCTCGTGGAAAAGAAGACCAAAGAGAAGAAGAGCTTTTCCTTGAAAAAGGGGTTTGGTGATCAGGATTTGTATAACATCTCCAGGGAACTGAGTATCCTCCTCAGGTCAGGTTTACGCATAGATAAGGCCTTTGAACTTCTAATGAATCCTTCCATGAAACAGGAACTCAAAGATATACTCTCTCGTGTGCTGGCAGATATCAAGGCTGGAAAGGAGGTGGCCCAGGCATTTGGTAACACAGGTCGCTTCACCCATCTTTTTGTCACAATGATACGTGTCGGTGAAGCAGTGGGAAACCTTCAATCGGCCTTCGAAAACATTGCCCAGTACTACAAGTTCCAAATACAATATAAAGGAGAGATAAGGAATGCCCTGACCTATCCTGTATTCCTCATCTTTGCAAGCCTCATGACCCTTGTTTTCATATTCAGTTTCATCGTCCCAAGATTTTTCAGTATCTTTGGTACCGATACTCACGCCCTCCCCCTGCCTGCCAAAGTCCTTTATACCATGAGTGGATTATTGAGCTTTACTAATCTTGGCATTTTAGTTGGCATTATTATAGCAATTTTTATTTTGAAAAAGTTTAACCCTTCGAAGGTAAGGCTTCCTAACCTTTATCCCTATCTTTTAAACTTCCCTCTGATCGGCAGGCTCATATTGAATCTGGAACTCTCGAGGTTTTCATACTCTATGTATTCCATGCTTCAGAGTGGGATTGAGTTTATCAAGGCCCTGAAGCTCTCTGCAGCTCTCATCCAGAACCTTCGCATTAGAAGTCCCATAGAGTCTCTTGTTGAACAGATAAAAGGCGGCAAGAAGATCGCCGATGTCTTTTCACAGGTGCACTTTTTGCCGGAAATTGTCCCCAATATGCTCAGGGTGGGCGAAGGAGGCGGGAATCTTAAAGAGATATTCTTTGAGCTCTATCAGGTATTTGACGAGAGATTTAAGAACAGCACAAAGAGGGCACTTATCTTGATTGAGCCTGCCATCATTGTTATCATGGGGCTTATCGTAGGATTCATCGTCATATCATTGATCCTCACGGTAATGAGTGTTGGAAAAATAAAATTATAAGGAGCATTGATGTCTTTTGTTTAATTTATGTCGATTGGAGTGTATCATGGATAAAAAGGCACAGATTATTATTAAAAGTTGTAACCGAAGAGATTTAGAACTCGATCACGTTAAAAATTTCCTTAGAGGAAACGGATATGAGATTGAGGAAGTTGAGGCTCGGCAATTTATAAATCTCCAAAAGGGTAAAATAAACAGCGACGCAGATCTCATTATCTTCAGTACATGTGCTTTTTCAAGTGTCACTGAGGAATTTTCAATACAGGATTTAGAGCTGGTTAAAAAAAATAAGAAGCCCTCTGCTGAGTTAATTGTTTGTGGTTGTTTACCGGAAATCAATCCAGATCGATTAGCATCCATATTTAATGGTTCTACCTTTGGACCTCGTTCATATGAAAAGTTAAATGAAATATTAAACCCGAAAAGAGGGTATCAGGAATTCTCGCATCAGAATACTACTGTTACCTATGGCAAAGATACTTTTGTGATTCAGATACATGAAGGTTGTCCCGGCAATTGCAGCTATTGTGCAATAAAATTAAGTATTGGAAAACTTAAAAGCACACCCATCGATGATGTTATCAATGAATTCCATAAAGGGATGAAGCAGGGTTATACGAAATTTTTTTTATTGGGTGACTGTTCAGGTGCGTATGGTTTCGATAATAAAAAAACCTTGGGGCATTTATTGAAAAGAATACTGGAATTTGATAACGATTTTTCATTGAGTTTAACGGACATTGCCCCTTTTTATCTTCCATTTTGTTTTAATGAAATTAAAATGCTATGTGCCAAAAAGAAATTGAATTCTCTATATATTGCTACCCAATCTGCTAATTCAAGAATACTAAATTTGATGAGAAGAAATTTTGATATGAATCGTGCGAAAGAAATGCTTGTTGAAATAAAAAACCTTAATCCTTCTATCGAGTTGACCACATCCATTATCGTTGGATTCCCTTCAGAAACAATGGAAGAATTAAATGATACAATTGAATTCTGCAAACAAATTGGTTTTAATAAATTATTTTGCCATGGTTATTCGGCAAGACCTAATGTTGATTCAGCAAAACTTCCTGGGCAGCTTTCGGCGGAGGAGATAAAGGAACGTTGTCTTTATGTCAAATCTAAGTTAGGCAATATGGTGACTCTTATTACTCTTCCTGGTTTTGGTATCATGTAACTCCTTTTGGAGTGAACAAAAAAGTTAAAAATAAACATATTAATCAAGGGGTAAATATAAATTTAATGAATACGTCAAATAATAAACATTTTAATATAACAAAGACGAAAGAAAAAGGGTTCACACTCATAGAGATCCTCATCGTGGTATCGATCATAGGCCTTATCCTCTCTGTGAGCCTCCCGATCTCATACAGTATGTACAACTCCTACAAGGCTTCCCTAAAGGCTGAGGAGGTGATGATTTTTATTTCCAGTCTCAAGAGGGAATCCTTCCTTTACAGTGAGGCAAAAAATTTATCTTCGAAGGACGGTGTGATCTTGGTCAATGGTAAAGAACAAGTTTTTAACGATACTATTGTCCAGATCGATCAACCCATAGAATTCTATAAAAATGGGACGACCTCAGGCGGCACCCTGAAGATATATGTGGGAAATCAGGCCTATTTCTTAAATGTCCAGGCCCCTCTGGGTGGCCTTATTTTAGAGAGAAAAGGAGTGCATTAAGTGAAGTGCCCCGCAGCAGAGCTGCGGGGCATCTAATTCTCTAAAAAACTTTCCTCCCCCTTGTCGAAGATCCCGCTGAATTATGGCGGGGATGGGGGAGGATGGAGGTGGGGGTGATGATTAGATCATTTCCCCCTCACCCTAACCCTCTCCCCTGCCTTCGCCGAAGCGGCTTCGCGCAGGCAGGCCCCAGGGGAGAGGGTAGGCCATTCATCCCCCCAGCAGAGCTGAGGGGTATTCTGGCATATTTTGATAAAATAACCCCTAAGAATCTCCTCCCCCCTTGCGGGGGAGGATTCACCCTGTTAGATAGGAAATATTATTTACTACTAAGGTTAAATTAAGAGCCTTATCTAACAGGGTAAAGGTGGGGGGTAATCCATCTAATCTACCCCCACCCTGTCCCTGTCAAAGGGCTGAGCTTTACACGCACTTGACACAGGGGGTATGATAATAGCTTTTTACAATGTCATGTAACCCGATTGTAAAAATCAATTAGTTTTCAACTTGTTACTCTCCCCTCCCTCGACGGGAGGGGATTAAGGGGAGGGTGAAAGACAGCCATTTTGTCCACCCCCACCCCATGCACCACGTAGGGTGCATGACTGTTCGGAACCTTACATGGTTCAGGGCTCACCCTCCCCCCTGCCTTCGCCGAAGCGGCTTCGCGCAGGCAGGCATCGAAGGGGGAGGGGATAATTTGTTGTTATTACAAGAGATTTTCATACCCCCTGTGTCAAGTGTGTGCTAAGACCAGGTCAAAGGGGGAGGGGAGATTATTATTTTCATTTTTGTGGGTGACAAATCCATCATGAAAATTACTAAGGAGTCCATAATTGATTAGACATGTTCTTCTGAAAATCTCCCCTAACCCCTCTTTTCCAAAGAGGGGAATTCCTCCCTTTCGTAAAGGGAGGGAGGAGGGATTTAGTCTCCAGCGTCCATACAATTATGGACTGATTAGTAATATAAAAAATCACCAAAAAAATGGTTTTATCGTCCTCGACATCCTGATCGCTGGCCTGATCCTCACAGCGAGTATCGCAGCCACCATGTATCTCTTCAGGATGGGTTTTGACTATCTTGAGAGGGCCAACCAATCCAATATGCTATCTTCCAAGCTTACACAGGCAACCGGTCTTTTAAGAACCTTAGATATGCAAAAGAAATCTGGGGAAGAAGATATTGGAGAAGGGGTCACCCTAAAGTGGAACGCACAATTATTGGGCTCCTCCAGACCGACAAAAGGGGAGGCTGAATTCTCCATACAATCGATCCATGAGCTTCTTCTCTATCGGGTGCTTTTTAACCTTAACTATAAGGGATTGGTCAGGGAATATAAGATCAATGTGTTCAGATATAAGCCGTTATTTTCACCCGAACAGATGCTGTTCTAAGGGCTATACCCTGATCGAGGTGCTTGTCGCCATGGTCATTTTCAGTTCCATGATGATGCTTGCCGGTGTAGCCCTCAATCAGGGCCTCAAACAGTACCATGGCCTGGCGGAGAAGGGTATCGGCTTCTGGGATTATGCAAAGAATATCTGGATAGACAAAAGTTTCAACTCGGCAAATGACTACTATGTCTATAAAAGGAGTGATGGATGGTTCCCTTATTTCAAAGGTAATCAGGAAGGTATCTCATATATATCTCTGGCACCCCTTGCCGGTGACCTTCCGGTCGTGGTCTGGATAAGGAACGAGGCTGAAAACAATGGAATGCGTTCTTTGGTATATTATGAGCTTCCAGTTTATGCAAAGTCCTACGAAGAGATAGATAGGGATTACATCTTTGGTGATTATAAAAAGGGCAAGTCGCTAAAGCTATTGGAGGGTGTGGAAGGTATAGAGATCAGTTTTTATGGTTATGATTTCCCAGATAGAAGATATAGATGGTATAACAATTTTGATGGAAGCAGGATGAAGCTCCTTCCATCATCGATAGAAATCTCCTGTCGTCATGATGGCAAAAAGGATAGATTTGTCTTTGGTATAAATGTAAATTCATTATTGAAGATGTATTACAATGAGTTTTACCTCAGGCAATAAAGGCTCAGCGACCATGCTGACGATGTTGATGGCTGCTGTGATCGTCACCGTGGGGATTGGATTCAACTGGCTGGTAAAGGAGCATATGAAGGCCTCCGAGGGCCTCAAGAATAAGGCAGAGGCCATATTAAAGGCAAGGTCGGCATATGATACCATCGTCTACCTTATTCTAAATGGCCGGGTGTCACAGCGGGAGATCGTAACGGCTATCGGTAGTGAAATTTCTGAACTGAAGACGCTTCCTCTCGATGGGCTGAAGGTTCCCTTATCAGACGATCTTTATGTTCAGGCTCAGGATAGCAACGGTATGTTATCTCTCATCACCATGAATACGGCTGCAATGGATAGACTGATCAAAAAAGTAGGGGGCTCGGACAATGCCTCAGGGATAATAGATAGTTATTTGGACTGGATAGACCCCGATAATTTTTCCCGGATAAACGGGGCAGAAGAATTTTATTATAAAGGCCAGGGGCTACCTTATACCCCCAGGAACTACGCCATACAGTATAAAGACGAGGTTGCGTTTATCAAAGGAATGAACAAAGAACTATACAGTAAGATAGAGCTCTATTTGACCATGCTCCCTTCCACTGGCTTTAACCCAAATACGGCCAGCGATGAGGTGTTAATGGCCTATCTCAATATCAATGAGGACTCTCTGAAGAATCTGAAAGATTATATGTCAAAGAAGAATGTGACATCCGATACGGAGCTGTTCGCAATTACCGGGCGGAGGATAGCCAGCGATGTAGAGGGGGTATATTTCTTTCCATCCCCTTTCATTGAAATTACAGTGAGCGCCGGCCGACCAAGGAGCATTTACACCATCAGGGCCGGTCTGGACACACGCCAGAACATGCTTTCCCCATACAACATTTTGTATTGGAGGGAGGAATAACCGATGATTCAGACATTAGGCCCCCTCACCTTTATCCTCTCCCCCGTAGTCGGGGGAGAGGGGAGACCTTTATCCTCTCCCCCGTAGTCGGGGGAGAGGGGAGACCTTTATCCTCTCCCCCGTAGTCGGGGGAGAGGGGAGACCTTTATCCTCTCCCCGTAGTCGGGGGAGAGGGGAGACCTTTATCCTCTCCCCCGTAGTCGGGGGAGAGGGGAGACCTTTACCCTCTCCCCCGTAGTCGGGGGAGAGGGGAGGGTGAGGGGGATGTAATAAGAATGTAATAAGATGGATAATGTTCCATTACTTTTGCGAAGCTAAATAGCACCTGCCGGCAGGCAGACATTAGACTGAAGGAATAGAATTGACCATAGATAATGAACTCGTAAAAAGTCAAAAATAAGAAAAAATGTCATGCTGAACCTTGTGCTGAACTTGATTCAGTATTGATTCAGCATCTAAAATAAATCGTAACACTTTAGCTCTTTGAAACGCTGTTAAATCCCCCTTCATCCCCCTGAAGGTGTGAAAAAATTAGGGGACGGTAGCCCAGACGGGGGAATATTTCCAAAAATGTAGAATGCGGGTATTTAATTTAATGGTCCTGAACGCTTTTAAGTTATCTATTTTACATGGTCTTTCCGTCTTTGTGAATAAAACTGGAAAAGGTAACCGCTCTACATTTTTTCCGATATCCCCCCGTCCTGGCTTTAAGTCTTGGATTTTTTCACAGCTTCCCTTTTTCAAAGGGGGAGAAATATCCGTCTCTTCATTCCATAAAGGGGAAAAAACTTCCCCTCCCTTTGGAAAAGGGAGGTCGGGAGGGATTTAAGAAGGTTGTTTCAAACAGCTAAACAAAGATATTAGTATCGTTCAAAAGGTGAGGCATAAATGTTTTTACAGCCGAGCAAACTAAACGGTCCCTTTAGAAAATCTCCGAAATCTCCCCTCCCCTCGTGGGAGGGGATTAAGGGGAGGGGGAAAGTGGCTGAAATTATTAATAAAGTTTCTAACATTCTCACCCCCACCCTCACCCTCCCCCATCGAAGGGGGAGGGGAATTTGCTTGGGACCGGAGTTGCTTTGAGTGGTTTATTGAAATGCCTCACCTTTTGAACGTTACCAAGATATTTGAAATTTCCCCTCACCCTTCCCCTCTCCCCACTGGGGAGAGGGAGGGGGTGAGGGGGTCACAAGTGTTAGAAGGAAATTCTCAGATTTATTGCGTAAGAATCTAAACCTTGCAGTTGCAAAAAAACGGTCCAAAAGGGAGATGAGTGTGCTGGAAAACCTTTACAGCGGCACCTTTAGTCTTTTAGCTACCCTGTTTCCCAGCATATTACAAAAGTCACCTCAGGTGACATCGCATGTCACCCATAAAACATTGAAAAACCCGCATTGGAAAGGTTTGGAAGTACACTCATCTCCCTTTTCAATGCAACGTTGAGCTAAATTGATACCCTGAAACGAGCTCAGGACATGGTTTAGGGTGACAGGATAAGGCTTTTTACGAGACCATCATAGAATACAAAAAGATAAAAGCATTGCAGATAGAAAAGTCTGGTGTCTGTTTTGCCTTGGAGGAATAGACCGATGATGGGGATGGTGATAGGTTACTGGCACAAGGAAGGCCTTGATATTTACCGGCATGTGGATAAAAAACCGGTAAAACAGGTCTCCGGAAGCCTTGATGAGCTTAAACCGATCAGGGGAGTCTTTGACAAGAGAGTGCTGATCGTTGGCCGTGAACTCCTCATTCATACAAGAAAGAGGTATCCTCCAGCTCTTGAAGAAAAATTGATGAAGGCTGTCGGTGTAGAGATAGGAGATATTTTCCCAATCACGAAACCAGTTTATCACTGCAGGGTTTATGAGTCTTCCAGCGCATA
>Ga0315274_10005431_pt1 | contig 18630 bp, 18 predicted proteins | sample YL17G02_20_MG_FD_203700 | JGI IMG/M metagenome (GOLD analysis project Ga0315274, IMG submission 203700) | Sediment microbial communities from Yellowstone Lake, YNP, Wyoming, USA - YL17G02_20 | ecosystem: Environmental > Aquatic > Freshwater > Lake > Sediment | place: USA: Wyoming | collected... | reverse complement strand
AATTGAAGAAATAAATGTTATACTTCGGAGATCGCCGAGGTCAAACGAAAGAATACGGATAGCAGTAAAGACTAATGCTGCGGAAATGTCTAAAGCTGAAGAAGAAGAGAAAGGAAGGATAGAAGAAAATAAAAAAGAGGAGGTGTTAAAACGGATTTGGACAGAGAGAGAAAAAATGAGGAAAAAGGGGGTAGAAGAAAAGGAGTTTAGCTCCGAAGAGAAAGAAAGAAAAAAGTTTTTAGAAAGGATAGGTTCAGGAGAAACAACCAATAAAGAACCCCCTCTGTCGTATCAACAAATACCGGTCGAAGAAAGCTTTACGCCTCAACCTATTCCCAAAAAGCAGTCGGCGTCAAAAAAGTTTCTGACAAGATTTTTGATCGCATTTTTCTTGATCGCAAGTTTAATCTTTTCTCTAGTTTGGTATTTCTTTTTTAAAAAAGGGTAGTCCAAGCAAATATGGCTAAAATCTCACAAAAAATATTTCAAAAAATTAAAAACAGGCTTAAGCAAGAAAAGGAGCTAATTGAAAAAGAGCTTAAAAACTTTTCAAAAGAAGATAGAAAACTAAAAGGGAATTGGAATACCCTTTTTCCATATTTTGATGGCGAGATAGGAAGTGCAAAACTAGAAAAAGCAGCTGAAGAAGTTGAGGAGTATGAAGCTAAATTACCCGTCGAGCATGCCTTAGAAATAAAACTTCGAGATATAAGCCTCGCCTTAAAGAAAATAGAAAAAGACAAATATGGAATCTGTGAAAAGTGCAAAAAATCAATTGACGCAAAAAGGCTAGAGATTTGTCCCGAAGCCAGATGTTGCATTACTTGTCAAAAAAATTAATTTAAATAAATATTATGTCAGGACATTCTCATGCTAGAACAATAGCACACGACAAGGGTATAGCCGACGCAAAAAGAGGTATGGCTTTTTCGAAATTTGCTAGAATGATATCTATCGCCGCTAAAAATGGGAAAGATCCAGCTATGAACTCTCAACTACGAATGGCAATAGACAAGGCTCGAGAGATCAATATGCCCACTGATAATATCGAAAGGGCAATAAAGCGCGGCGCCGGAGAATTAGAAGGAGTGAAACTTGAAGAGTTTATCTTCGAGGCTTTTGGTCCGGGAAACGTAGCTGTCATTATTGAAGTGATTACTGATAATAAAAACAGGGCTTTAAATGAGGTGAAGAAGATACTGGGTCAAAGCGGTGGGAAACTAGCTGCTGCCGGGTCTGTGAAGTGGCTTTTTGAAAGAAAAGGAGTGATAACACTATCATTAACAAACAATAAAGAAAATTTTAATAAAGATAATCTGGAACTGAAAGTAATTGAAACAGGAGCTGAAGACATTTTCTGGCATGAAGAATTTCTTGATGTCCACACAAAAGCAGAAAAACTAGAAGAAGTTAAAAAGAATATTGAAGCCCAGAATATCAAATTAGAATCCGCTTCCTTAGACTGGGTACCAAAAGAAACAATTAATATCAGCGAGAAGGATAAAGCGACCTGCCAAAAATTATTTGAAGCTCTTGATGAAAACGAAGATATCCAAGAAATATATTCTAATTTAGGTTCATAAAAAAACTAAGACACTTAATAACATATGGTTATAATCGGTATTGATCCAGGCACAGCGACAACCGGTTATGGGGTGATAGAAGCCCCTTTTTTAAAATCAGGAAGGGGAAATATTAATCTAAAGACGGAAAGGAATTTGAAAAAAATAGGGAATTTCGTCTGTCTTGATTATGGATTAATAAAGACGAGGTCTTCGTTAACACCGGCCGAGCGTTTATGCGAATTGAACGCAGGGCTTGATAAATTAATAAAAAAATACCGGCCAGAAGTCTTAGCAGTAGAAAATATCTATTTCTTTAAAAATTTAAAAACCGCCATCCCTGTGGCGCAAGCAAAAGGAGTAATACTTCTAACAGCAGCTAAAAAAAGAATTCCTATCTTCGAACTAACCCCTCTCCAAGTAAAAATGACAATAACGGGTTATGGCCGAGCAGAGAAAAAACAGGTTCAAAAGATGGTTAAAGTTTTGCTTCGCTTAAAAGAAATTCCTACTCCTGATGACGCCGCCGATGCACTGGGGATAGCTATCTGTTGCGGTCTGGGAATAAAGTAACTTGACAAGCTTCTTTGGTTGCTTATAATGGCTTTAAGATTTAAAAAACACCACTAATTTTAGTGGAGCATTGTCTAAGGGGTCGTAAGACATCGAATTAATAATTCTTACTTTGTTAAATAAAAATAAAAGTAAGTAAAAGTTAAATCATGCCATATCAAGATGATGAATTATTTGATACTTTTCTAAACGAAGACGAAGAAAGTGAGAAAGAAGACAATGATTCCGATAGTGATGAGTTTCTCGAGCCAGAGCCAGAAGAAAAGGAATGGGAAGAAGAATAAAAATAGGTATTAATCTAAAACCCCCGTTTCGGGGGTTTTAAAGTTAGACTATCTTCACAAATTTCCTTTTTCCTATCTGGACAACTTCTCCTTTTTTTATCTTTATTATCTTTTTCCACTCTTTTTGAATGACGCCATCTATTTTTACTCCTTTTTGCATAATTAATCTCTTGGCCTCGGATTTTGAAGAAACTAACTTAGTTTTAACCAATAATTCTAGAATATCGATGTCGGTTTTCTCTATTCGGACCTCAGGTATTCTTGAGGGTAGCTGCTTTTTTCTAAAGACTTTGTCAAAATCTTTTTCCGCCGAAGCCGCCAGCTTTTTTCCGTGAATGATATTGACAATCTCCCGACCCAACATTGCTTTAACGTCTCGCGGATTAATCTTCTTTCTTATTAGATCACTCTTTATTTTCCTTATGTCTTCTAGAGGAAAATCAGTGATCAATTCTAGGTAATTGATTATCAGATTATCGGCTAAAGACATAATCTTACCATATATTTCATCGGACGAATCAACTATATCAACCGTGTTGCCAAAAGTTTTACTCATTTTTCTACCGTCCAGCCCCAAAAGAATCGGGGTCGTCAGAACAAATTTTTCTTTTTTATTAAAAACCCTCTGCAGTTTTCTGCCGACGAGCATATTAAATGTCTGGTCGATTGCCCCGATTTCAAGATCAACATCCAGAGCTACAGAGTCATACCCTTGCATTAAAGGATACAAAAATTCATTAACCCAAACTTCCTTTTTCTCTTTTAGGCGCCGCTGAAACATATCTCTTTCTAGCAGGCGACTGACAGTAAAATTAGAAGCAATTTTAACAAGGCCGGAGAAAGTGAGCTCTTGCAACCAATCAGCGTTGTATTTTATCTGAATTCCCGAAAGATCAATAAATTTTGATACCTGCTCCTTGTAAGTTTTCATGTTTTCCTTAACCTGTTCCGAAGAAAGAGGCTTCCTTTGTTCATCTCTTCCTGACGGATCTCCTACTTGAGCGGTAAAAGTGCCAAAAAGCAAAATGGCTTCATGGCCCAGTTCTTGAAAATGTTTTAGTTTTTTCAAGGGCACCAGATGTCCCAAATGGATCTTCGGACTGGTTGGATCAACGCCGAGATAGAGACGGATTTTCTTTCTCTTCATTAAATCCTTTAAACCGTTCTTGGACGGGATGATTTCTTCTGTGCCTCTTGTCAAAATTTCTTCTATTTTTTGATCTAGGTTTTTCGGCATTTTTTATTGTTTGCAATTTCAATTCCGAAATAAATAATGAGCGTGAGTTCTTAAAACGAGTGTGTATGTATGTTTAATTTAACACGTTTTTAAGAATAAATAAAGTATGATATCATAAGGAATATCAAATATGCCAAAAAGAAAATATTACAGGAAAATTTATCCTCGAGAATTATTAATTTCTCAAGGCAAAAAAAGGTATTTTTTCCTGATCCTAAAGACCCTGAGGGTTTTTGTATTTTTAATCTTGGCTTTTTTTATTTTTTCCGCTTCCTTGTTCATATATTACGCCAAAGATTTTCCGCGACCGGAAATATTTACAGAACGCCAACTCGCTCAATCTACAAAGATTTATGACCGCACCGGGAAGATCTTGCTTTATGAAATTTATGGCGAAGAAAAAAGGACGGTTGTTCCTTTAAGCGCCATACCAGATAGTCTTAAGAATGCCGCTGTCGCGGCTGAGGACGCAAATTTTTACCATCATTTTGGCATTGATCTAAAGGGGCTTGCCAGAGCCATATTATCTGATTTAAAGATCGGGAAACCGGTTTATGGAGGATCTACCATCCCTCAACAGTTAATTAGATCTACTTTCCTAACAACAGAAAAGACGGCTGAAAGGAAAACTCGCGAAATTGTTTTGGCTCTAGAGCTTGATCGCCGCTACTCAAAAGACCAAATTCTTGAATGGTATCTGAATCAAGTTCCTTTTGGCAGGAATGCTTACGGCGTTGAAGCTGCCAGCCAGGTTTATTTTAAAAAATCAGTCTCGGAGATATCTTTGTCAGAAGCCGCCACCTTGACCGCTTTAATTAAGGCTCCAAGTTATTATTCTCTGAAGGAAAATATACAAGATCTTTCTGATAGGAAGAACTACGTTTTAGATAGGATGGAGAGTCTCGGCTTTATCACAAATACAGAAGCAGAGCAAGCGAAAAAAGAAGTGATTAATTTCGCCGACATAATACAACCAATAAAAGCTCCTCATTTTGTTCTCTATATTAAAGAATACTTAGAGTCAAAATATGGAGAGAATTTTTTAAAAGAGAAGGGGTTAAAAGTTTTCACTTCTCTTGATTGGGATTCCCAACAGGCAGCAGAAAAAGCAGTTGAGACAGGAGCGAAAAATAATGAAAAATACAGAGCTTATAATACTTCGCTGGTTGCAATTAACCCCAAAAACGGTGAAGTTTTAGCCATGGTTGGATCCAAAGACTATTTTGGAAAACCTTATCCAGAAGGATGCGTCCCAGGTAAAAACTGTCTTTTTGAACCTAATCCTAATGTTGCACTTTTAGGACGCCAGCCAGGTTCTGCTTTCAAGCCCTTTGTCTATGCCACTGCTTTTTTAAAAGGCTACGATGATCAGTATGTAGTGACCGACGAACTAACTAATTTTGGAAGCTGGGGAGGGAAAGATTATATCCCACAAAACTATGACGGAAAATTCAGAGGGCCAGTAACTCTTAGACAAGCTCTTGCTCAGTCTTTAAACGTGCCTTCAGTTAAGGTTTTACTCAACCTAGCCGATTCAGAGCAAATTTTCAGGTCAGGAGGAGAACCAGACAGTATAAAAACCGCAGAAAACTTAGGGATTACTACTTTAAAACCCCCATACGGACCTTCAATAGTTCTGGGAGGGTGGGAGGTTAAGCTTTTAGACATGGTCTCAGCTTACGGAGTTTTTGCCGAAGATGGACTTAAGGTTTCACCAGTATTTGTAATAAAAATAGAGGATTCTGAGGGAAATATTATTGAAGAAAATTATAAAGACCAACAAAGAGTTTTAGATTCAGAAGTTGCAAGGTTAATAAATAATATATTGTCAGACAATGCGGCTCGGGCTCCGATATTTGGGTTGAGATCACCTATGTATTTTGATCAATATGAAGTTGCAGCTAAAACTGGCACCACCGAAGGATATAAAGACGGCTGGATAATAGGATATACCCCCTCTATAGTTGCTGGGGTCTGGGTGGGAAATAACGATAGTTCTCTTATGCAAAAAGAACCAGGTATTGTCTTGGCTGGTCCTATTTGGCGAGATTTTATGAATAGTGCTCTATTGAAATTACCAAAAGAGAATTTCCAAAAACCCGCAACGAAAACTATTCCCACAGCGCCGTCTTCTTAACTTTTTAATTAATAAAGTATTTATTATTAAGCAGTTCAATGACTATTTTTCTTTTTGGAGACATTTAATCTATCTTCATCGGCATTACTATATAGATAAAATTCTGATCACCGGTAGGTTTTAAAGCTGCCGGTCCGTCTGCTCCATTTATCTCAAAATTTAAATTATCTCCTTTTATATTTAGAATGCCATCAATAAGAAACCGATGATTAAAAGAAACTTCAACTTTCTCTCCTTTTACTTTTCCGGGAGAAAATGATCTGTATTCCCCTAGTTCCGGGCTCTGGCTTAATATCTCAACTCCCTCTTTTTTTGGATCAGCCCTCAATTTAACTTCACTGATTTTTCCGCTAAAGAGACTGGCCGCTTTTACCTGGTTTAAAAAGTCATTTTTTTCTAGTAAAAGAGCGGTTTTATGTTCCTTTGGAATAATGGTTTCATAATTAGGATATTCCCCTTCAATAGTTCTTGAAATTAACTGAACTTCAGGATGGTCTGTTTCACTCATAAAAGAGCTTAATAATATTTGGCTGGGGGAAAGAAAAATTTGTAATTCTTCTTCTTTTCCGCTAAAAATATTAATTATTTCTCTGATTGTTTTTTGGGGAAGAATAGCGGATTCCTCTCTGTCTAAACTCTCCAGGGCCAGCTTTTTTTCCCCAAGCCTGAAGCTGTCAGTCGCAACCATTTTTAACAACTTTTTTTGGAATAAAAAATATACTCCTGCGATTTCCGGTCGAGCGCTTGATGGTTGGGCAATGTCCGCAATTTGAGAAAGGCTTTGACAGAAGTTTAGACTATTAATAATGACGGGATTCTCTTCTGACACCTTGGGAATAATTGGAAAATCATCGGCTGAAAAAGTTTTTATTTTAGTTTTATAATTTTGGCACTCTATTATTAAATCGCTATTATCTAAAAACATCTCCACTGGTTTATTCGGTAAAAGACTAATAAAGTTGCTCAATATTTTTATCGGAACCGTCGTTTTCCCTTCTTCTTCAATTTTAGCCAGCGACCACCATTTAATTCCTATTTCTAAATCAGTGGTCACTAAATTTAAAAAATTCTTTTCCGTTTTTATTAAAAGATTATTTAAAATCGGCAAACTAAGAGATTTTGATGTAACTCGGTTTACAATATTTAAACCTCTTTTTAGATTCTCTTGTAATATAGTTAATTTCATTATTTTATTATTATTAAGTTAAAAATTTATTATTTATTATGAGTAATTTTACCTACGCTAATTAGTTAGTAAAATTTATTTTAAAAGGTGAAAAGTCATATATTAAATTTTTCCAGAAGTTATTAACAAAAAATTTTCTGCTTTATTAAGTTTATTTCCTCAGCCAAGGTTTGGTTTTTTTCCAATTCTTTTTTAATCTTTTCGCAGGCATAAATAGCCGTGGTGTGGTCTTTTCCGCCAAGTTTCCTTCCTATAAACGGATAAGAGCTTTTTAACTCCTCACGGAATAAGAACATAGCGACTTGGCGAGGCCTTACTATCTCTTTTTTTCGGCAAGAATCCAGCAGGTCTTTTTCTTTCAGATCATAAAATTCGGCGACAGCCTCGATTATTTTCTTCGGCGTCACCACCTTAGTGGGGGAGAAGAGAATGTTTTTTAAAAGCGTCTTAATAGAATCCAAATCAGGTGACTGTTTATTAATTTTTTGATATATCACCAGCCTATTTAAAGCGCCTTCTAGTTCTCTGATATTTCTCTGGATATTTGTAGCTAGGTATTCAAATATATTTTCCTGGAGAATAATTTTTCTTTCTTCTGCCTTTGTTTTTAATATGGCCAGGCGAGTTTCAAAATCCGGATACCCTATATCGGCTATCATGCCGCCTTCAAAACGCGACCTTAGTCTTTCGGCCAGGGCAGAAATTGATTTTGGCGGTCGGTCAGAAGAAATAATTATTTGTTTATTCTTTTCATAAAGACTGTTAAAGATGTGAAAGAATTCTTCTTGCGTTTTCTCTTTCCCGGCTAAAAATTGGACGTCATCAATAATTAAGACATCGACCTCTCGGTATTTGGCTTTAAAATTTTCCATATCGTGGTTGCGAATCGAAGCCACGACTCCTGAGGTAAATTTCTCTGAGGATATATATTTTACTTTTTTTGACGGAGAATTTTTTAAAACTTCGTTTCCAATCCCTTGCAACAAATGGGTCTTACCAAGACCAACGCCCCCGTAAACAAAGAGAGGATTATAAACAGAACCCGGTTTTTTTGAAACAGCTAAGGCTGCCGCCTGAGCTAGTTCATTGAAAGGACCGACGACAAAATTATCAAAAGTGTAGCGGGGGTTAAGATTGCTTTCTTTGTCTACTTTGAATTCTTGGAACTCAAGCTGCTCGGTCTCCAGTATTGAAACTTTGGGCGGAGTTTTAATATCAGCTTTGTTCACGATATATTTTACATCCTTAATCCCTTCGTTTAAATTATGAAGGATTCTAAAAATAGATTTATGGTATTTATTCTCTAACCATTCCTTGGCAAAAGAATTAGGGACTAAGATTACTGCCTGCCCCTCTTTTATATCAAAAACCTTAGTGTCTTTAAACCAGGTTGCGAAGTTAGCTCGAGAGATATCCAATTGGATCTGGGCCAGGACTGATTGCCAAATTTCTTCTTGGGTCATAAATATTAAATAATTCCTCTGTTTTTATTAAAGCTCCATTAATATTCTAATTATAATATAAGTCAATATTAAGTAAAATCAAGGGGAAAGCCCCATTTTTGTTAATAAAATGGGTAAAAACTGTGAATTGACTTTGGTAAATCTTTCAGCTAATATAAACCATATGTCATTTACTTATAAGCCCAAAAAAAGGAAAAGAAAAAATGTCCATGGATTTTTGAGGAGAAAAAAAACTCGAGGCGGCAGGAGAACGTTGAAAAGAAGGATGGAAAAAGGAAGGTGGCAGCTGACGGTTTAGATAATGAGCCAGGCACAACGAGGAAGTATTAATCTTTTATCAGAAATAATAAAAATACATTGCTATTAAAAATTAACCGTCTCAAAAAAAGGAGCGATTTCGATTGGGTGTTTAAGAGAGGATTGAAATTCAAAGAAGATTTTTTATCTTTAAAAGTAGTGAAGAACAACTTAAAGCATAGCCGTTTCGCTTTTATAGTTTCCCAAAAAATTTCAAAAAAGGCAACGTTACGAAATAAAATAAAAAGAGGACTAAGAATGATAATCAGAGTAAATTTGCAGAAAATTAAAAAAGGATTAGATATTATTCTAGTAGTTAATTCAGGGTTAGAAAAAAAGGATTTTTGGGAACTCGAAGAAATATTATATACGCTTTTTAAGAAAGCTAATTTATTGCAAAAATAAAAATGTCTCTATTTGATACGATTTTTTATAAGCCTTTATTCAATATTCTGATTTTATTTTATCAATATATACCTGGCCACGATTTTGGTGTGGCGATTATTTTAGTTACCGTCTTAATTAGAGTTTTGCTTTACCCTTTGGGGGCGACAGCAATAAAATCCCAAAAAGTTTTCCAGGATATTCAGCCCAAAATAAAAGAGATTCAAAAAAAGTATAAAGACGATAAAGAAAAACAGATGCAATTAACACTTGAATTATACAAAGAAACAAAAATTAATCCTTTTTCCGGCATTCTTCCGTTATTGATTCAGCTGCCGGTATTGTACGCCCTTTACAGGGTGTTTTGGAGAGGTTTTAACATGACAGAGATGGTTAATGTATACAGTTTTATTCCAAAACCAGAATCAATAAACCCAACTCTCCTTGGTCTAATAAGCCTTAATAAACCGTCTTTAGTCCTTGCCATCCTCTGCGGAGTGTTGCAGTTTTTTCAGGTAAAGATGCTGACACCGACGATTAAAAAAGGAGAAGAAACAGACAGGTTTTCAGCCATGCTTCAAAAACAGACCCTTTACTTTTTTCCTGCGGTAATCGTTGTTATGCTTTCTAGGATACCATCGGCCATTGGGCTTTACTGGCTAGTAACAACAATTTTTTCTATAATTCAACAATATATTACTTTAAAATTCTATGTTAAACAGGAATGATCTAGATAAAATTAAAAAAGAAGTTGAGAGTTTTTTCAGAAAAATGACGATCGATATTGAATCTGATTCCTTACAACAGAAAGAAGAAACGGTTTTTATTGATATAAGAGTAAAAGAACCTCAGATTTTAATTGGAGAAAAAGGACAGACGCTCTTAGACATTCAGCATCTCTTATCAGCAATATTGAGAAAAAAAATAGAAAGTAAATTTTTTCTAGATTTAGACATCAATGATTATAAGAAAAAAAAGATAGAATATATAAAGGAGCTGGCTAGATCAATTGCAGACGAAGTAGCCTTAGATAGAAAAGAAAGAGTCCTTCCGGCAATGCCTGCTTATGAAAGAAGAATTATTCATATGGAACTGGCAGCTAGGGGGAACGTGACGACCGAAAGCATCGGGGAAGAACCAGACAGGAAATTGGTTATAAAGCCTTATCCTTAGAAAAAACTGCCTTAAGGCAGTTTTTTTAAAATTTACAATAATTTTTATTTTAGACTAGCGGTTCAGAAGATTCGCCTTCCTCCCGCAATTCTTTTTTTGCCTTTTGTATCTTTATCACTTCTTCTGGAGTAGTGGTAATTATCTGATCTTCGGCATAAGAAGCCATTATTTTTATTGCTACGTGCTTCTGGCCGGCAAAAAAAAGTCCTTCCCCCACCTCAGATTCTAGGAGCAAAAACTTTTCTTCTTCCGTTAAATTAAAAGCTTTTTTTGCTGCATCAATTGTTGCCGGAGATTGCTTAAGTAGAAGCTGCAACGAGGAGTTAGTGATAATTGGTTGGCCATAGTGCGATTCCATAAAGTCTCCGATATCCTGAGTAAGAGTTGTTACTCCTAGCCAGTACTTTCTTGCTCTTTTGCATATTCCATACAAGAATGACGCACCATCATCAGAGCGCATTAGCCACCAGGCCTCATCAACAACTAAAATTCTTTTTTTAAGACTCGATCTGACCGTCTTCCAAATGTATCTCAGGATTATATAAAGGGCCATTGGCCTCAATTCTTCTTCCATATCTCTAATTCCAAAAACACTAAATTTATTATCCATAGAGATGTTGGAAGCTTGATTGAAAAATGAGGCATAAGCTCCTTTAGTAAACTTCTGGAGCCTGCGTAATAAAGATTCTGCTCCTTCCATTGTTTCCAAAACTGTTTCCAAATCTTCCATTAAAGGAAGATTTTCTTTCCAAAGAGAAGCGTCAGTTTCAGGAGTAATATCCTTGGCAGCATAAGTTTCAGTGAGAGCTCGGTCAATAATAGCGTCTTCTTCGGGAGTTAGGCCTCCTAACATTAGCCTTAAAAGACCAACTAAGTTTATAATATTTGACCTTAAAACATCTTCCGAAATTTCGTCTTCTCTTGGAACTGGCAGCTCAAAAGGGTTGATATGATAAGGGGCGGTCAGAGAAATCTTAAAGAAAGATCCGCCGACAGCATCGGATAAAGCCTGGTATTCATTTTCGGGGTCAATAATAATCACTTCAACCCCCATCATTAAGTAACGAAGAGTTTCTAGTTTGATTGCATAAGATTTACCGCTACCCGCCTTGGCAAAGACAACTTCGTTAGCGCTTTCTAAACTAAAGCGGTCGAATAAAATTAGAGAATTATTGTGTTTGTTAATACCATATAATATTCCTTCATTGGAACTTAAATCGAAAGAGACAAAGGGGAAAATAGAAGATAAGGGATCGGTGTTCATGGGTGTATGAATTTGCAGTCTGTCTAGACAATAAGGAGCAGAAGAAACAAATCCCTCATGTTGTTGAAAAAGAGCCGGTTTTATATAAATCAGCCTTGATTCGAGAATTGATCTTAAGGCTGTTTCTATATCTCTAAAGTCTTCTTCTTTATCAACATAAATAGTCAAATAAAGGCCGAATCTGAACATTTTTTCTCTAGCAGTCTGAAGTTTATCTCTCAACTCTTCCAGGTCTCGATAAGCGGTTTCTAAAACAGGGTCTCTGACTAATCTCTTTTCTTCTCTGTCCATAATTTCGGACTGAACTTCGGTTACACGTTTCATTAATTGTTTTAAAATTACCCCACTTTCCGTAGGATGAATGAAGAAAGATATATCCATCGGTATATCAGAATTTATGATGGGAGAAAGCCAAGCAGTGCTCAGATATCTTGGGTAAGAGAAAACAAAGAAACTCTTGGCGAATCTCTCCCCTAATTTTAGATAATTTGATTTAATTTCAATTGAAGAAGGGGCGATGATATCAGTCACTCTGACAAGGTCTGTTTCAAACATCTTCCCAGGAACCTCTATATCTTTTTTTCCGAAAAATGGAAATTTCATAATTGTTTATTACTGGACTAGTTCCGGAGGAATTTCCGGATAATACCCAAACTCAGCTTCTCTGGGATGATGTAGTCCCCAGAAAAGCTCAATTAATTCATTGGTGATTAAAGGAATTGTTTGGAGACCGCATCTCTTTAGGCCCAAAGCCAAAAACTCCATTCTCTGCCAGAGCTGGTTTTTGCATGCTTGGAAACTCTCTTCGGTTAAAAAAGAAACGGTTTTTTCTTTTTGTATTTTTGAATCTGGCGCAGTTTTTTTAAATTCAAGAGGAGAAGGATAAAAGGGGATAACCGCAAAGAAATTTTTTGTCATAATTGACCCTTGTTTGATAAAGCCTTCAATAAATTCCCGATAGCCGCGAGTTTGGACTTGAAGAAGCTTATTTTCCTGTTTTTCTTCAAGATTTTTCAGCTTGTCTAAGTAGCCAGTTATATTTAATCTTCTTGATTGGGCAACAATTTGGCAAGAAAAGTCCAAGGAATTCAAAAGGCTTTGAAATTGATATAAAATAGCTGCTTGTTCTTCTTCTGACTTTAAGGAAAAATTTAGAGAAGAAACCATTAAGATTCCTCTTAAAGTCTTATCTCTTAAAATAACAATACCCTCCTTAATTTGTTCGATTTCTAGAAATTGTTGAGTTGTTATTGCTGGCATACCTATTTTTATGAAATAAAATTACTATTTTTTTGTTTCGACGTGAGTAGATAATTGTTGCAAATGGCTTCGTTCGGAGATTCTCAATGAGGTTTCCCCTTCGGTTTTTTCTTTTTCCATTTTTACTACTCTTTGAAATCTTGGAGGCATAACTTTTCTTCTCCAAAGGAAAATTTTTGGACCAACCGAGAAAAATAAAAAGTTTTTAAAAAACACCGGAAGGGTGTATCCTTTTATTTTTACAAAGCCTAGAGCCAGACCTGTCCCGAACATGATTATGGTAACAAGTATAAACAGAGGAAAGTTTTTCTTTCCGATTGTAAGATAGAGCACAAAAGCAATAGCTCCTGGAACTGCAAGGTAAAGGAATTGTTTGAAAGTAAAAGGCCCCATTAATTTTGGTTCTCGTTCGATAAATTGGGGGACAGTGAATTCCATAGAATTTGATAATTTTTAACGCCTATTCTGAATTCTTTTTTATTTCCTCTAATTTCTTTAAATCTTCTTCTATTTCTGTTTTCGGGATTTCAAGCTTTGGCAGGCTTTTTATCTTTTCTTCAAGTTCGGGAAAATTTATTTCTTCAGAAATTTTTTCTTTTGAAAAAATATTAATCTTTTGCTTAATATTTCTAACCCAAAATACAAAAAGAATTAATCCAAAAAAAATTATTATTGCCCAGAAGATAATTTTCCTCTTGATTAAGGACAAGTTTTGAACCCTTTTCAGATATTTACTAAATTCCATAGAAAATAAAATTGTCCTTAACTTTTTTAGCCCTCTCTTGGGCTATTACATAATCTCCTTCTTTTAAGCCCTGATGGTGTTAGCACCAAACTTCTTTCTTAAGGGCTGCAGGTAGTTGGCACGCAAGAGCATTCACTCCAAGAAAACGCACTACACGCTGGACATTCTCCTCCTGCGCCACAAGTAATAGAACAGGAAAAGCTACAATCTGCGCTAGCTCCGACACATTTTTCAACTCCCCAACCATTTATCTTGAGACTTGAACATTTAGGGCACCATTTGCAGTTAGCATTACTTTCGCAACCAGCCTTGTTTCCATCCATACTTGAACATACTCCATATAAATCTGTTATCCCATGAATTATTTGGATTGAAGAGGCAAAGTTATTAAAATTATCAGCATGATTGCAATCCCCCCACGGGAGAATGCAGAGAGCTGCATAGTCTTGGGTAATTATCACTGCTTGGCCATCATAACCAATATTTTCATACAGAATCGCTACTGTCCCAGTTTCAAGTTTGATAGAGCTGGCTAGATCGTTAAAGCTTGGTTGTCCTTCATCACAAGCCAATTGACGAAAATCAGGAGTTGAATAATAAAAATCAAAAGGCTGGGAGCATGTTCCTGTGGTGGGCGCATAATTTATACCATCGTAAAGAAAAACCCTCCCAGAAGAAGCCCCCTTTTTAATGAGCACAATGCAAGAAGTTTTATCATTAAAATTATCTAAGCCTGAAACGCTTGACTCTATTAACCTAGCGGGTCCTCTAAAAACTGCATCTTCGAAGATAACAACCACATAATTTGTATCCATAATTTTTATTGAAGAAATTTTGTTATCTGCCGAAAAAGTTGCAGTGTCCCAATTTACGCTCGAAAGATCAGTAAAGCTTTTATTAGTTTTTAAGGAATTCCCCATATAGTCATTGTTTTCATAGAATATGACTTTGCTTTCCGTTCCTCCAAAAGTATCATCATCGCTTATTGGTGTCATACCTGGTTCGGCTAGAACCAACAACTCAGGGTTGATAGTTTTTAAAATCAAGTAGGAACTTAATAAAATAATTAAGCCCAAGAAAGCAGAAAAAATTCGGTCTTTGGCGTCATTCATAGCAGTTGGGTTGCCGGCCGAAGTTAAATAACGAAAGCCCCCATAAAGCAAGACCCCAAAAACAAGAAGTCCGATAGCCAACAAAGCAAAATTGAAGATAGCCGCTATATATGCCGGCAAGGCAGGGAGGGTAGTAACTGTCAGGCCGGGGATTGGAACTTCAAGTTCCCTAGTGGCAGCAAAAGAGAAATTGGCTAAAGGAAAAACCAATAAGGTTATAAATAGAATAAAAAATTTTTTATAATTTGCCATACTTAATTTTATTATAAAACAAAATTAAACAAACTTCGATTTCTTCCAGATCAATTATTTTTTTAAACCATAGAATATCGTAGCAGATATCTCATTCAATAGGCTCACGATAAACATCCCCATTTTTAGATGTTGTCGGCTTTCCTTTGGATACAAGTGGCGTTTCCCGTCCCGGTTTTTTAATCTCTTCGACATTAATTTTATCAAGATTATTCAATTCATCTCTTACCTTGGAGAATATAAGCGAGTCCGCTTCGGATGCGATTTTTTCGGCAGTTTCAGTATTAAGCCTTATCTTTTCTTCGAGTACTTTTTGAAGCTCCGCGGGCTTAATGATTCCAAATAATACGCGTCCAATATAACGGCCGATCTCAGAAATTTTTTCGTCAATGATCTCATTTTTTTCACAGATATTCAAAATAATATCAGCTGTTTCTTCGGAAACGATTGCTTTTTGTAATTCTTCAGGAAGAGTTTCGAAAATTTTCCAAAACTCTTCTTTAGTATACTCTTTAGTTATAGGCATATATTTATTATTATTTTACTGTTATTCTAATTTTATCACAAATAAAGATATCAACAAAATCTTGACAAACTTTTTCCAGGGTGCTATAATCAAAATACCTTAAAAACTAAATATGGAGAGATGTGAATGTCAGAAAAAGATAAAGTTGAAACCCCTAGGAAATCATCGAAGACAAAGATAGTAGTAGCGGGTCTGTTCCTGGCTATATTGACAATCGTGCTTCTGCTACGGGCTCCGATAGCGCTAATCCCTCTCTGGATTGCAGCGGCTATAATAATAGCAATCTGGTTGGTATATTTCAGGCTTGCGCCAGCAAATCAGTTTTTTACTCTCGTTTTCGAGGCTACGGGAAGATTTATCTCGCGGGGCGGGCAGGTCATAAAAGTAATCATCCAGTGGGTCGGATATACTCAAGACGATGATGGTTATATTATTCCAGAAAATACTTGGTGTAAGGATGGAAGGGCGCTGACAGTAATTGAAGTACTGGATGCAAAAACAGGAAAGCTAAAGATCAAAAAGACAGAGGTGAAAAAAAGACAGGAAGAGGTGACAAGAGAAGGAAGCGTAGTAGAAACTAAGGACATATATTACCGCGAAAGTATTGAAGAAGTAATCGAGGGAGCTAAAAAGTACAAAGAACCATCGCATCCTCTTGGTGGCCTAAGATGGATAGGTTGGTACCCGATGAATACTATCGCTTTCTATGATTTTGCATGGACTGGCGTGGATCAGGCAGGAAAGGTTGATCCTCATCCAAAAGAATCGTTAGGTCTTTTCGTCTTGCCAGACGATAACTTTTACTTTCCGCCGAGACCACTAGAAACTAGACCGCCTGAAAACCTTCCAGTTCTTATTCCTATGGCTTCGACCATTAGAATCGCTAATCCGCGCAAGGCGATATTTGCTGCAGAGAAATTTTTAGAAATAACAGATCAAGCTATTGAGTCGGTTAAAAGAGACTTTAATGCGGCCCATAGCTACGAAGAGCTTATTAGTGAAAGAGATATCGGAGACCAGATTCTAATGATGGCAGAATACAGAGGAATAACTTATGAACTTTTCACTCGCTATGGTATAGACCTAAGAAAGCTCAGAGCGTTAGACGTGGTCGTTGCTGAAGCAAAGGACGTCAAAAATGATCTTCAGAGAGCCACCTTGAGAGCATTTGAAGCCACACAAACAGCTAAGGCCACCTTGATTACAGCAACGGCAACAAGTCAGAGGCGAGCGAAAGAAACAATGGGCTCAATAGTCCAAATGATGGCAGAAACAACGGGAGATGATCCTAAAGATATCCAGGCTAAGATAAAGAAAAGTCCAAGACTAAGAAGCCAGCTTCAGAAATTTATTCAAGAGCTTACTGTGCGTCAGGTATCAATTGCTGGGAAGAGTTTCGTTGATATAAGAGTTGAGGGAGCTGAAGGAATTGAGAAAAGTCTACTCAACTTTATAGCAGCTTACCAAAGAATTCCCTCCAAGGTAGGGTCGGAGAAAGAAGTCGATGGAGAAGACAAGCCGGGCGCAGAAGAAGATATGGGAGCAGAGATCAGCGAAAAACCAAGTGGAAGACGTCATACGTCAAGAATCAAAAAGGGAAGGCAATAATGCTTCCCCCCTTTTTTATTATTTATCGTCTAGTTGATCCTGGACTACCTGATCCATCAGGATTTCTTCTTTGGCCTCTACGGCCCGAATCCCTTTGCTGGCCCGGCGGTCTCTCTTCTCTTTCTACTCTTTCAAAAAATTCGCCAGCTCTTCTTTCTGCTTCAATTCTTTGTTTAATTTCTTTCGATGTTTCTGACGCTTTGTCGTACATTTCTTTTATCTTGTTTAAAGTTAATGTGTGTCCTGGATTTTCGCGGTCAGGAAGCGAACCAATGCCCAGGTCACGTGCAGTATTACCAGCATAAAAACGAGGAATAGTTGGATTATTTATTCTTCCAGTTTTGTCGTCAACTTTATAATACCATTCAGCACCTCTTTTGACGCTGTCTGCCTGGAAAGAATCAGTAAAAGACCTACCAAAATTTCTGGCTGCTTCGCTAACTTGATGACCGCTCCAGAATTTTTGAGCGGCTTCCATAGCTTCGGGATTGTCCCACCAGTCTTTTTGCATTTTCTTTATGTCATCGCTGGTGATTATTCTAGCCATTACTTTTTGTGTATAATTGCTATAACCTTTCTCCTCCTTTTCTTTATCTGTCAGACCGGCATGAGTTTGGTCTTCTTCTTTGTATTTTTTAGTTTCTTCATCAATAATTTTACTGAATTTATCTTTCCATTCTGGCGATTTGGGGACGAAACTGTTTTCAATATCTTCAACAGCGTCCTTATCTCGCAAAACTCTTGCTTTTTTGTAAATTGGTAATATTTCATTATCCCTTAGAGCGTTTTTTCCATAAATGTTTTCATCCCGAACATCCGTTAATTGTTTCCTTTCTATAGTCCTCTTCAGGATCCCTTCTTTTTCCGCATCGTATTTGGCTTCTCGGAGGGCTTTTAAATTACCTGAAGCATCTCTTTTATCAGCATCACGATATGCTTTCTCTGCCACCTCCTTTTCCATAGAAGGAACTGTTAATACTGCTTCCCCTACCTTGCGCCGTGCGTAACCTACTGGAGCGCCAATTGTTCTCATTAGAGCGCCTTTTACGCCTCCAACGCCTGTCCCCCAAGTGGGAGCTACCGCTTGCCTTTCACCCCACGCTCTAGCCCTTTCTGGTACTGCTTTAGCCGCCAACCCTCCGATTGCTCCCATAGCCATGCCTCCGACAAATGCTGTTGCAGCAGTCACTGCTGTTTTAGCCATTTTTTCTGGCGCTTCTATAACATTTTTTGCAAACATGGCGCTAGTTTTCGTTATTTCCCTATAAGCAATCCACAGCAATACTAGGGGAATAATATAAGGTAAGATATTATTCATTAAGCCAAGCCCTTGAGAGTTTGACTGTTTGGTAAATATAGTTGGATTGGCGCTGATCATGTCAATCATAAAAAAACCCAGATAGAGGAAGAAACCGCCCGTTATCCCAATAACACACCATTCGATAAGTTGTTCTAGCCAACTGCCCCAGTTTAAAAGGCTTTTTCCTCTTCTGGTTATCGGCAAAATATAGGAAACAAAAGCGACTGGTGAAATAATAACCAAAATCCAAAGCATAATATATCTCAA
>Ga0315274_10005430_pt1 | contig 18632 bp, 21 predicted proteins | sample YL17G02_20_MG_FD_203700 | JGI IMG/M metagenome (GOLD analysis project Ga0315274, IMG submission 203700) | Sediment microbial communities from Yellowstone Lake, YNP, Wyoming, USA - YL17G02_20 | ecosystem: Environmental > Aquatic > Freshwater > Lake > Sediment | place: USA: Wyoming | collected... | reverse complement strand
GGCTGGTGGCAGAGCAGGCAGTCCGCCTCGATCACGCCCGTCTCCGACCATCGAGCCTTGTAGTAATCACCGTCGAGCCCGTTCTCTCCTCCGGAAGTCAAACCCGATGCGGGGTCACGCATCCAGGTGTCATAGCGCTTGCCGTCGCGATCGAGCTCCAGCGGGCCACCGCCCGGGTGGCAGGTGCCGCAGGTGGCGGTGACAAAGTCGTAGGAGGTCATGTCGATGGTGCGGGCATTCGAGTTTTTCTTTGGCGCGAGCTGGCGGTAGAGCGGCGCCGGCGAGCACCAGTTTCCACCGTAGTTGCCGGGCGCAGTCACCCACGCGTACCGCTCGGTCATGGCGCTTGGGATCAGCTCACCCTTGCCCTGGGTGAAGTGAAACCCCTCGGTGATCTTGGCGTAGTCGTGGCAGCCGCTCGCGCCGCAGGTCTGTTTTGGCGAGTATGGCACGGTGTCGTTCACGCCCTTGACCGGGTCGATCGCGTTGCCGGCTTCGTCGCGGAGCTGGAATGGCGGGCAGACTCCCATTGCCTTGACCGACGCCTGGGGTTGCGCCGGCAGAGGTGTCGCGTCTAGCTCACCGCAGCTCATCGCGGTGAAGGCGATCGATATAGGGACGAACGATGTCAGCCATCGCGTGATCCTTCCTTGACTTCTGGGTGTCGGTGTGTTCATGCGCTCTCCTTTCACCAGGAATAGGCGGCCTGGGCGAAGGTCCAGTTGGCCGGTGCGGCAGAGCCCGTGGCCCTCGCGAAGCCGCCGGGAAAGTACCGGCCGTAGCCGGCCGTCAGCTCGAGGTGGTTCCACAGGCTCAAGACGACGCGGGTATCGAGCTCGTCGCCGAGTGTGGTTCCGGACGCGCCCATTGGATCGCGCCGATAGGCCTTGAGGCCCGTACTGTACCAGGCATCCGTCGCCTGATCGAGGTTGAAGTGATGGTACTCGACATAGAAGGTGAACCCGCGCCAGGGCTTCACGCTGAAGTCCACCTCGGCGTCGCAAAGGTTCGCCCAGAAGAAGAGATTCAGGTAACCGTAGAAGAAGATGTCGCGCCCGCCATAAACACCGTCAAAGGTCCCGTGAAAGCCATCGGTCGGGTCAGAGTCTCCGGAACCCCAGGTGTACTGTACGCCCAGCCTCGGCTTCCACGAGACCGGCGCGGTGGCTCCGAGCTTCCCATTGGCACCGAACGCACGCAGCGTGTCACGCCCATACCGCCCGACCTGGGCGGCGAACGTACCTCCACCGTCCATTATGTCGAAGGCCGTGCCCTCGGCCTGCACACCGAGCGTATGCGAGAGGAGGTCCCCCGCGCCCGATTCCCCCGCGATCTTGCCGCTGCTGTCGTACTTCAAAACGTAAAAAAAATCCAGCCGGAACGGCAGTTTCTTAATCTGGGTGTAATTCACGAACGTCAGGAAGTCCGCGACCGGGTGGTTGGGCCAGACGTCTGTCTGGTAAAGCAAGTACTTGCCCAGCCACAGGTCGGCCGAGACCCACTCCGTGTCCACCTTCAGCATCGCCGCGTCCCAGGCGAATCGGCCGGTGTTTCCCCAGTTACCAGGGCCGAAGACCCGCTGATCGCCGTAGGCGATCTGCTGCCTGCCGATCCGGAAGCCCAAGGGGCTATCCCCGACCTTCAGCCACTCGGCATGGAGCTGGCGGATGTCGAGCGTGTCCTCAATCGGACTGCTCGTCGGGAAGTCCCCCGGCCCGAGCCGGGTCAGGAACGGGTGCGCGTCCTGGAACTGGAGGAAGATCCGCGGACGATCCCAAAAACGCGCGGAGAGGTCGAGGCGCACACGCTCGAGCAGGAGTTGGTCGTCTCCTCCGGGCTCGTAGCCCTTGATCGTAAAGCCGTCGTCGTACTCGTAGCGGAGTCGCACCTGTCCTCCGAAGTCGAAGCTCACGGGCCCGGTCCGCATGTCCTTCACGTGCGACCAGAATTGGTCCTGGGCGGTGGGCTTATCGTCTGAAATCGCGGCGAATCCCGATGACGCCCACACTTGCGTCGTCAAGCCGAGCCATAGACCGAAAAATGAGCAATGACGGTGTGTTGGAGCGTGGATCATGCGCTGCGGCCCCTAGATCACCTTCAGTAGATGGAGCGCGATCTCTACCGAGAAGAACCACATGATGAAGGCGAAGGCGACCTTCACGAACTTGGGGCTTGCCTTCACGGTAATATAGGAGCCTATCGCGGAGCCGATCATTGCCGCTATCGCCGTGGTACCGATCAGCAGATAGTCGATGTGCCCGCCAGAGAGGTGGCCGAGGGAGCCAACCAGCGAACTGATGGTGACGATATAGGCGTTCGCGCCAGCGGCCTTCTGCGCATGGTATTTCAAATACAGGACCAGAAACGGAAAGATAAGCAACCCGCCACCGACTCCGATGAGGCTGGAAAGCACTCCCACCGCGAAGGAGAATGCGATGACGACTGCCATCAACGCAGGGGTCAATCGCCGCACTTGTTGGTCGGCTTCGCCCTTGTTCGAGCGAATCATCAGGAAGCCCGCACCCAACAAAAACATTGAGAACAAGCCGAGGAGGAGATCCTTGGGCGCCCTGCTACTGAGCAAAGCTCCCAAGAGAGACCCCGCTATGGTCCCGGGGAGAAACAACGATGAGAATTTGAAGTCCACGAGCCGATTTCGAGCGAAGACTATGGTTGCCACCAAGGCGGTAGCCAGGTTCAGAAAAAGCGCCGTCGAGATCGATGTGCTGACCTCCCACCCGAGCATGACCAGCACGGGGGTGTAGAGTGAACCCCCGCCTTTTCCGAACATCGAAAAGACGACCGAGATGCCCAGCACCGCGAAAAACGCTATGAGAACAACGGTAGTCATCGCGGACCTCCCTTTTCGCTCGGAACGCGGCTCATTCCTTCGCCCCGGTCAGCCTTTCCTGGCACGGAATGCAGACTTTCTTGTCGCCCACGATGCGCGCATAGCCCTCCACCACCATCTCGCCGCACCCATCGCACACCAAGCCGGCAAACGAGTGCGGCTTGTGCGGGATCTCATAGGTGAATATCTCACCTACCGAGAGGAGCTTCTCGTCAGGGGCGCCCATGACGCGATCGACGAGCGGCTGGACAACCTCGAGGGGCACCTTGGACGCCGGTACGCCTTTCTCTCGGTACTCCTTGAAGAAATCGGTCTGCTTGTTGGCAAGCATTGCCGAGGCCGTGGGCGTGACCCGAACGGCACGGCCGGTGGCCACCTCGACCAAGGTCACACCCCACTTGCCGTAGTGGAGCTTCTTGATGTTGCCCTTGCCGAAGGTGCAGCCGGTAATGGTCTGCACGCCGTCGGCGAAACAGGTCGCACAGTGGTCGTCGCCCAGCTCAATGAGAGCGAGGAGCTGTCCGTCCTTGGCCCGATCGACTCCGAGCTTGTTCATGGCTGCCGCTCCAACGCGCAGCCCCATGGGCATGGCCGGGCACTTGTGGCCGTGCAACGCGAGTCCGTATTCGTAGTAGTCCTTTGGATTGATCATCGTCTTTCTCCTTTTTCTGCTAGCTTTGTCAAGCCATCCACCGTGGATGGTGACGACGCAGTCGGTTCACCGGCCTGTGACTGCTCCCATCGCCCCAAGAGCTCGGTCTGCTCGCAGCCCAAAACCTCGGGCTCGAGGGTGGCGTGGTTGATCTCCCACTGTTCATGCAAGAACTCCTTGATTCGCGAAAGAAGACTCTCGATGTCGCGCCCGCTCACTTCCTGGCCGACGGTGACGTGGGCCGTGAGCAGGCGCTGGTTCGGTCCAAGCTCCCACACGTGTACGTGGTGCATGCTCGCTGGGGAGAAGGTCCGATCCACACGTGCCGCAAGGTCCACGACGTCCACATCGCCGGGCACACCCTCGAGGATCGTGGAAAGAGTCTCCCAGGCCAGAGACAATGTGCTGCGTAGGACCACGACGCTGACGAGCAGTGCCGCGCCAGCGTCCACATACGGACCCGCTGCGGTGCGGGCAAAGAGCGCTGCGACCACCACCGCCAGCGACGCGAGCGCGTCCTGGGCCATGTGAAGAAACGCGCCGCGCACGTTCACGTCGTTCTTGTCGTGGCGCCGCAGCAACAGGACCGAGCCGACGTTCACGCCCAGCGCGACCAGGCCCAGCACCAGCATGATCCCCTGCGCCACCGGCTCGGGATGAACGAGGCGGAGCACGGCTTCGCGGGCGATGAGCACAGTCACGCCGATGAGCGTTACTGCGTTGGCCAAGGCGGCCACAACCTCGACGCGCTTGAGGCCGTAGGTGTGCCGAACCGTCGTAGGGCGCCGGCCCAGCCGCCGGGCCAGTAGCGCCACAACGATTGCAACGACGTCGCTGAGGTTGTGTGCCGCGTCCGACAGCAGCGCCAAGCTGCCCGACATCAGGCCACCGACGAATTCAGCCAACGTGATGGTCACGTTGAGAGCGGCGGTGGCCCAGAGCCTGCGATCCATCCCGTTTCGTGGAATGGCCTGATGATAATCATGTTTCTCCACTCGGACACCTCGCCTTTCTAAGCCTTCTTCTCGCTCACCAGAACCAGGTCACTGTCCCGAATGAGTGCGCGCACCTCCGGCAGAAATGCCTGAATGTCGTCGTGCTGGGTGGAGGTAACTTCAAATTTCATGAACGAGGGAGTCTTCTCCATGCTTCCCTGCACTGTCGGCACATGTAGCGTAAGGTTCACGACGTCGAAGGGACGGCCCTTGACCAGTTCTTGAATCTTGACCAGGAACTGCTTCTCACCGAACTCCCCGGCGATCTCCAGATGCGTTCGGGTGGTCAGTGCGGCGACGGCCTCCTCTGCCTTGGCACGCGCCACCAACGCCTGCTGCTTCGCCATCTTCTCCTGAGATTCCTGGCGGACCAACTTGAAAATCTTGTGCTCACGCTCGATTTTCCAAATGAGGTCGCGGCCGGGGAAGTGTATGGCTTCGACCGGGCATACCGTGGCGCAGGTGCTGCATCCGACCATGCAGTCGTAGGGACGCGCGGCCACCGCAGTCTTGCTCTCCAAGTCGTAGACGCCGCGTCCGCACGTCACGTAACAGAGGCCGCATCCGATACACGCGTCGGGGTTGACCGTGGGAAACCACTTGATCTCCTGCCGAGGAATGCCATGCCAGTTCTGTTTGGCTGGATCACTCATGATATCGCTCCTCTTCCCTATCAACGGGCGTACCCGGAACACGGAATGCAGACGGGCTTGCCGTCCTGGTAGCGGACGTAGCGCTCGAAAACGTACTCTCCGCATTTGGCGCAGAGAGACTTGTTGAACGAGCCTTTGGGCGGCTGGTAGACGAAGTCCGGGCGCTCCTGAATCGCATAGACGGCGTCGTCCGCCAGAGACAGGGTCCAGTCGATTGCCTCCTGGGTTACGAGAGAGGGAATGCCCGACGGCTCGACTCCACGCTTGCGATAGGCGAAGAACTCGCGCTTGCCGAACTCGTCGAGGAAGGCCGCCTTGAGCGCATAGCGAACGGCGGTTTTGCCCGGGTGCCAGAACGTGGCGGCCAGCTTGCCCCAGGACGCTTTCTCGATGAGCGTCTTGCCGAAGGTGGCCCCGGTGGCCGCCTGGATGCCGTCCATGAGGCAAGTCTGCGGATGCCCCTCTCCCAGCTCGCAGATCACATGGAGGGTGTGATCGGCCTCCCGGTTGACGCCGAGCGCATCGAGCGCCAACAGGCCCATGCGGTAGCCGAGCGGCATGAACGGGCAGCGATGTCCGTGGAAGGTGAAGGCCCAGTCGGGCGGCAGGTTACGGTTCGTGGAATCTGACATTGTACGCTCCCTTGTTAGGCCGCCATTTGCGGCGGGGTCGTCTATTTGCGTTGTCGTTATTGAGTCACGATGCCATGACTAGTTTGGGGAACACGTTCACGAATTTCATGAGCGCAGATTCTGCCATTTTTGCGTCACCGGCGATCACTGCAGTAACCCACTCGTCGTAGGCGGTCATTACCGGCTTCTGAAGATCACCGAATTTGACATTCGCGGGCGAGTTGAGTTGCTGCACCAGACCGTCGTGTAACTTCCCGATGGCGATCAGCGACGCCTTGGCCCCCTGAATGTTGTCCCCGTTCATCATGTCCTGTGTGCTCTTCAGGCTGATGCGAAGTCCCAACAAAGTATCTGTCAATGTCGTGACGCCGTTTGTCTGGTGCATCCTTGAGAAGATCATGCAGATCTGAGCACAGTGCTTCTGCGCGAGCCAGTATTGCTTCTTCTCGACGCGCTCCCGCACGATGCTAATGTTGTCGGAGAGGTCCTCGAAGTAGGTCTTCCACAGAGGATCAGATGCGTACTGCTTCGGCGGATGGTTGATGTATTTCTCCACAATAGCTGCCCACTCCTTGTCGACTTCTGCAAGAGTCGCGGACATTTTCTGCGGGTCTAACGTCTTCATGTCCTTCATCATGCCGCAGGTCTGGGCGGCTTTCTTGTGCCACTGATGTGATTCGCCCTCGAAGCCGCTCTCTTGGGCAAGAGCAACGCCCGAGAGCAGCATCGCAAAGACGCCAGGAAAGAGGTTCAGTGCAAATCGTTTCATGATCACTTCTCCTCTGTGAAGGGTTGGCATGGCATGCGCTCTACGACACGTCATTTGGTTGCTCTCCTGCCTCCGCTGAAGGCAACACGAAGGCATCCGGAAGCAGCCTCTCCATCACGACCCCGATGACGATGAACACGGGCAGCGTGATGACCGTCCGCGCAAGCGAGAAGCTCCAGCCGAGGAACGCGACCTCGAAGGTCAGCATTGGGATCTTCATGGCCGAGAACGCGCCGAGGTAGATGAAGACGTTTCTCGGCGCGCAGCCCTTGCGCCATAGGCTGACGGCAACGGGAAACGCACCGTAGAGAGGACCGGCCTGTACCGTCGCGAGCAGGACCATCCACGGGATCGCCGCAACACCCGAGTGCCGGCCGACACGTCTCTCGACCACCGCTCGCGGCACCCAAACCTCGAACAGGCCGACCAACACGAACATCGGCGGCAGTACGAGCGCCATCTCGACGAGGAAGTCCCGCAGGCTCTCCCCGGCGCGGAGTCCGAAGGCAAGCCCACCGCCGAGGCGGCCGTGGATCCAGAGGCCCGCAACGACAGCGACAGTGAACCACGGCCAGGGCTTGCCGATGACGGACAGAGCTTTCCCCAGCGCAGTCATGGCAGCACCCACGCCATGCCAGCGGCGATGAGGACCGCGCCGACGAGCGCGAGGCCGTTGCGCAAAAGGGACACCCTCCAGCCGAAGAACCTGGCCTCCACCGGCAGCGTGAGGACGCCCACCATCATGAGCGAGGTGATGAACGCGGCGAGAACGGGCGTCGAGGCGCCGTTCTGCCGCAGAAGGCCCGCAAGCGGGTAGGCAATAAAACCCGGCATCAGCGCAATGCTGCCGATCCCGAGGGCCGTGAAGAACGGAAGCGGCCCCGAACCCGAGAGCAAATGCTGGAGCATCTCCGGCGTGACCGCCGCCAGCACGAGGCTCACCAGCGCGAGCACGCCGACCAGCAGCGGGAGGATACCCCAGAACATCCTGAGCCCCTTGATTAGGGATGCGCGCGTCTTCCGTCTGTCGGCGACGAGGGAGGCGAGCAGCGCCCCTGCGGTGATGATCCAAAGCACGGTCACGTTTGGCTTGGCCCTCCATCGTTCCGGGGGGCGACCCCGCGCCGGCAGAGCACGGCGAGCACCAGCGAGGCTTCGTGGGCCTCCATGCTGCGAGTGGTAGCGCCGCCCGGAATGAAAACCGCCCCGGGAGGGGCCACGAGCGTCTCCTCTCCATCAGTGCAGAACGTGACCCGCCCATTCAGGACAATGAAGATCACGTCATCTTGCATCTGGCACGGCGGAATCCGCGCGCCGGCGGCAAGCTCGATCCGGCGGACCTTCATCTGGTTGTGCTCGAGCAGCACCTCGGCAACAAACGGCTTATCTAGCGGCAGATCTCGCTGAAGGTCCAGATTGATCATTCTCAAGCCCCTTTCTCGGCAGTCGGCACCTCGAGTTCCCGTGCGTCTGGGCGTTTCACTCGTTTCGTAACGGCTACATACACCACGGGAACTAGAAAAAGCGCCACGGCCACCGTGACGAGCAGCCCTCCAATTGCGGCGACGGCCATGGGTTGCAGCATGTCCCCACCCTCCTCCAGATTGAGCGCGATCGGCGACAACCCGATGACCACCCCCAGCGCTGTCATCAGGCGCGGGCGAAAGCGCGTGGTGGCGGCCATCACGACCGCATGGGCCGGATCGACGTACTCGGCCGTGCGCGCGGCCTCCGCGTATGTCAGCAACAGCACCCCCTCTGTCACATGCGCGGCAACAACCACCAGGAGCCCGATGACGACCGTGGCTCCAATGGGGATCCCCGTCACGGCCAACAATATCACAATTCCAGCGAGAGAAAAGGGTACGGTACCGAGGATGATGGCAGGAATGAGAAGTCGATTGAATTGGACCACAAGAATCACGAATGCGAAAAACAGAGCAAACCCGAGGATTATGAGTAAATCGCGACGAGCGTCGCCCATCAACTGCGCCTGGCCGCCGTACTTCACCTCATATCCCGCCGGCAGATCGAGGCTGGCCAGCGTTACCCGCAAGCGTTCCAGCGCTTCACCGACGCTCATGCGAGCGGCATCGGCGCGGATCACCACTTGTTTGACCTGGTCCTCCCGAACGATCTCGACCGGCCCGACAGCCTCCTTGACGCGAGCTACATCTCTCACCCTGATACAACCTTCAGGCGACGAACAAGCCAGGGGAAGCTCCTCGAGTGAGCTACGGGAGGTTATCAACGCCTCGGGGACCATCAGCCGGATGCCGTAGTACTCATCTCCGTCGCGATACCGCGATGCCACATCCCCGCGCACCAGTCGCTGCAGCGAAGTGGCCACGTCGCCCACGGCGAGACCGAGCTCCGCGGCCCTCACCCGGTCCACCTGGACTTGGTACTCGGGCTTGCTCATGTCCAAGGATAGATAGACATTTTTCAGAGAGCCGGCCGTGGACATCCGTTGTGTGACCTGACGGGCCAGATCGAAAAGCCTGCCGCTGTCGGCTCCCCGCACCTTGACCTCGATCTCCGATTGACCACTGCTCCGGATACCCTTGATCGGCATCTGCATTGCCATGGCCTTGCCAGCGGGTAACGGTGTCTCATCGAGTCGCCTTCCGAGGCGCTCTACATACTGGGCCGTGCTTTCATTTCTCCGATTTCGAGGAACGAGCTGGATGTCGAGCTCGCCCTCGTTGGCGATCTCGTAGGTATACAGCCCCCACACCTTTCCCCCGGCCAAGGTGAAGGCGCTCTCCACCAGCGGGTCGTCCTTGAGCAGAGCCTCGATCCGCTTCAAGGCCTCATCGGTCTGTGACAGGGCCGCCCCGGTTGGCAAGCGAACCTTCACCATGGCCCGTCCGTCGTCCATTCGAGGGAGGAACTCGGCACCGAGGCGCGGGAGCAAGACGACTGCGATGACGAGGATGCCCGCGAACAACGCCAAAGCTGCAACGCGCCAGCGCAGCACCTTCGCCAGGGAGCGACCGTAGGCCCCCGTGACCTTGTGAATAAACCGCTCGAAGAAGGTATCGTCGCCAAGCCCATGCGAACCGCGCAGGAGCAGAGCCATGATCATGGGTGTAACCGCCACGGCATTGACCAAGCTAATGCACATGACTCCCGCAATGACGAGGATGAGCTCGCGAAACAGCAGGCTCGCCAGACCCGGCACGAGCAAGAACGGTAGAAACAAGACGAGAAACGAGAGCGTCGAGGCCAGCACCGACGGCCCAACTTCCCGCACCGCGGCAACCACCAGATGTACGCTGTTCAGTTCCGGACGCTCGCGCCTGAGTCGGGTGATGTTTTCAATCACGATGATCGAATTGTCGAGATCAACGGCGATTGCGACGAGCAAGCCTCCCAGCGAGAAGATGTTGAGCGAGAGCCCGGCCAGGTCCATCCAGGCGAAGTTTGCCAGAATGGTGAACGGCAGGGCCCAGGTCATGGCGACAACCTGCCGCCAATTGCCGAGGAACAGGGCCATGAGCAACACGAGCAGGACCGCAGCCTCGATCGCCGTGTTGCGCACGCCGCTCAGCGCGGCTTCGACATATTGGGCCTGGTTCTCGACCAGACCGAGCGAGACGCCTGCCGGCAAGGCCGGCTGAAGCTCCCGCAGACGCTTCTCCACGGCGCGCGCTACCTCTACCGTGTTCGCGTCTGCTTGTTTGAGTACACTCAATTTCACGCAAGGCTTGCTATCCAGGCGCGTGATGACCCGCACCTCTTCGTGAGAGTCTTCGACCGTGGCAACGTCGCCGAGCAACAGGCGTGCCTCACCCGAACGCGCGACAACCACCTGGCGCAGCTCGTCGAGCGATGCGAACTCTCCGGTGGTACGGGCAATATATTCCCTCTTGCCGGTGGTCACCCGACCTGCCGATAGCTCGATGTTCTCCTTCGCCAGTCTTTTGACGATATCGTCTAGACCAAGCTGGTAACGCTCGATAGCCACTGGATCGACATGTACGCGGATCTCGCGTTTCAGGCCGCCGACAACCTCTGTTCCGGCGACGCCCGGCGCGGCGATGAGCTGGTCCCGCAGCCACCTGTCGACCCAGTCGCGCAGCTTGACCAAGTCCCACCCTGCGGATCTCACCGTGAGCTGGAGCACGGGGAGTTGCGACGGATCCGCCTTGATCACGATGGGCGGCTCGATGTCCCTGGGAAGCTCTCGCGCAACGCGCGCCATGGCGGCGAGCGCATCCTGGTAAGCGACATCTACGTCCACGCCGTATCGGAAGTTGACCTGGAGCGTGTACATCCCTTCGATGGAGGACGACTCCAGGTAGTCCAAGCCGTCAACAGTGGAAATCTGACGCTCAACGGGGTCGGCGATCTGCCGGTCGACCTCCTCGGGTGTCGCCCCACGCCACCAGATGTGCACCTTGATCAGCGGGTAGGTGATATCCGGCAGAAAATTGACCGGCAGCTTTGCAAAGCCATATGCGCCGAGAACCAGGAGGACCAGGACCACGGCGGCGGTGGAGAGCGGCCGTTTGGTTGTCAGTTCGGTGATCTTCATGGCCGGTTGACCTTGGAGCCCTTGAAATCCGTTGGCGCGCGGCCTTGTTCGCCTTGCCCTTTCGCGGCCTCGGTCTTGATTCGCACGCGAGCGCCGTCCTTGAGCTTCTGGTGCCCCGCGACCACAACCATCTCCCCGGCGGTGACACCGGAAACAACCTGAATGCGGTCTCCGTCCTCGATACCCACTTTGCCCACGCGCAGGTGCGCTACGTCATCGGCGACCACAAAAAAGGCCTGCTCTTGCTTGGGGGTCATCACGACGGCCGTGGCCGGGACGACTGTCGCGTCGGGGACCGTTTCTACCGTCAGCAGAACGCGGGCAAACATGCCCGGCGCGAGCGCCTTCTGATTGTCGACGCTGATCTCGGCTACGCGAGTGCGCAATCTCCGGTCCAGCTCCGGAAAAATCCGAGTCACCTCGCCAACCACCGCATTGTCAGGCAGCGCGTCGAAGCGCACCCGTGCCTCGGCGCCTCGCTGGACCTTGAGCGCGACGGCTTCGGGTAAGGCGGTCCTGACGACCAGGCTTGCGGGGTCGAAGACCTCCAGCAGGACCGAGCGGGGCGCGACGTAATTACCTTCCTGAACAAGCACTTGCGACACCACACCCGGCCAGGGAGCACGGACCTGGAAGTCAGAGGCTACCTCCTCTCCCGCCTCTACCATCGCCTTGGCCCGCTCGAGGTCGGCCCTTATTTTGTCCAGCAACTCACCCGCCACTGCCCCTTTTGCCACCAGCCGCTCGACTCGCTGGAACTCGTCCTGGACCTTTCGAAGCTCCTCGCGGTCTGATGACAGTCTGGCCTGCGTGGTCCGATTTCGCCCTATCACGACAAGGAGCTGTCCGTTCTTGACCAGGTCCCCTTCGCGCACAAGCAGCCGGGCCACGGGGCCCTCCGCCGGCGACGCCAGCCGCGCCAGACGAGTCGGCTCGACCGTGGCCGCCAGCTCGCGAACGCTCCGAAGTGTTTCTTTCTGCGCCTTTACGACGCGCACGTCCACAACGGGACTTCCACCAATCGGGCTCTTCGCCACGGGTTGACGGTCCTTACGTCCATGCAAAACGATCCCCGCGACCCCAGCAAAAACGACTGCGATGACGACGGCGGACCAGACTGTGTGTTTGGGTAAGGTCATGGTTCTGCTCCCTGGGCGCGCGCGAGGGCTGCCGCTGCGATGTTGGCGTCAGCCAGGGCGCGCGCGCGGCTGGCCTCGGTATCCAGAAGATCGGACTGCGCGCTCAAAACGTCCGACACCGTGCTCTTGCCGACCGTGTATTTCTCTGTCTCTACGCGAAAAGCCTCGGTGGCCTGAGCGATCGTTGTCTCCGATAGCGCCACGCGCTCCATGGCCGATTGGAAATCGAGCACCGCGGCCTCAACCTCGAGACGGACTCGTAGCTCGACCTGCCGGAGCTTCTCGCGTAGCGAGCTCAGCCGGGCCTGCTGCTCGCGGATCTCTGCATTGACCCGGCCGCCCTCGAAGAGCGGGACATCGACATACAGACCTACCTGGCCGACATCGGCCAGGGCGCTTGCTCCGTCAGGCTGCTCGCTCGGCCAGAGCCCCCAGCGAAAACCGTAGGAACCTTGAACCAGAAGCTGCGGGTAGTGGCCTGCCCGGGAGACATCAGTCCGACGTTCCTGGGCTCGCACCGAAGCCCGCAAGGCTCGACAATCCGCTCGACGCCACAGGGCCTCTTGAACCAGGGTCTCCGAAAAATTCTGCAGTTTCATCATCGGCCTTCCGAGCTCACCGACAAGCTCGATCGAGAACCCGTTCTTGCTAACCCCGAGCAATGAAAGGAGGCTGAGCGTCTGAACCCTGAGAGCGGCTTCTTCTTGAACGCGGTGTTGCTTCAATGCGGCCAGGCGCACTTGCATACGCTGACGATCCAATGGAGCTGCCTTGCGCTCTTCCACGAGCGCAACGAGTCTATCAATGTGCTCCATGATCGCCGCCTCGGAGGTAGCGAGTGCCGCGATGAACTGCCGCTGGGCGAGGATGGAGTAGTACGCTCTTGTTACTTGAAAGACCAGGTCGGTTTTGGTCCACTGGCCCGTATGGCGCGCCGAATCCTCAGCCAGCTCCGCCGCATCCACGTTGCCACTGACACGCCCGCCCGTGTAGAGCGGAACGGACAGGAGGACATCGCCCCCGGCCAAGTGATGCGAGACGACCGCCGGCTCACCAGGGCTCGAAGCCGGATAAAGACGCTGGTTCCTGCGATATTCCGTGAGCCCCGCCTGCGCTCTCAATGTCGGCCAATGTCCCGCAGCGGCTTTGTCCTGTTGAGCGGCGGCCATGTCGAAGTCGCTCTGTGCCGCCTTGACCTCCGGGTTGTTTTGCAATGCCAGCTCAATCGCGTTGGCCAAACCGATGGCGACCGGCTTCGGGACCGCCGTGGCGGGATTTCCGTGCGCCGATCCTGCGGCGATAGCTGCACCAATCCAGGCTACAGCAACAAGAAGTCTAGCTTCTGGCCATCCGCCGGAAGCGTGCTTGAATCTGACAGTCCTTCCAGGTGCGATGCTGCGCATGGGAGCACTCATTTCTTGAGCAGGGCCACGATTTGCGCCTCGATGAACTCACCCTGCGGCAAGCTCACAGCCACATCCTTACCACCAACGAAATAGATCGCCGGCAGCGAAATGATGGTAGCAGCTAGATTGAACCGTTGAACAATTTCAGAGCTCATTTGGTACCTCTTTCTACCGTCCGCTCAACTTTTCCAAGAACAATCTTGACAGCATCGATCTTCACACGACGCCGCGGTATGCGAAATACACTCCCACGAGCACGATCGCCGCACCTGCCCCCCGCCGTAGCATATCGAGCACACGGGTTGCCTTCTTGTTTTCAATGAGCGTCTTTGCTGCCCCCATCGATGTCCCGGCTATCAGGATCAGCACACTGTGCCCGAGCGCGTAGACAAGCAGCAGGGTCCCACCCCAGGTCACCGAGGAGCCAGAGCCGGCGAGGTAGGTCAGCAGCACCACCAAGATGGGCGCGGCACAGGGCGCAGATACCACGCCGAACAACAAACCCAAGAGGAGCGCTCCGATTACCCCCCTGGTCTTGGGTTGCAGGCTGCCGCCCAGCGAAGGGATGGGAATAGTCACCGCGCCCATCAGGTGCAGGCCCATCACCACGCACACCGCGGCGACAATCCAGTTCCAGATCCCCGACACGTCCCCGTACATCTTGCCGGCAAGCGCAGCGATCATCCCGAGCGCGGTAAAGGTAACCGCCAGCCCGAAGATGAACACCAGCGAGTACAGAAACGCTCTCAACATCCCCGACTTCTCCTCGCGTTGCCCGGCGACAAAGCTCATCATCAGCGGGATCATGGCCAACACGCAGGGATTGGAGGCGGTCAGTATTCCCCCCACGAACACCGCGACCAGGGCGAGCCACGGGTTGGTGTGGATATACTGGCCAGCATTGGCTACGAGACTATCGAGCATGGGATTTCCTTTATCTGAGTCAAGACGAGCTCCCGGGCACGCTCGACTTCCTCCACCTGAACAGGCACTCCGTGCTGCTTCCTGAAGCCGTGGTCGGTGAGCATCAAGTAAACGTGCGGTGTGATACCCACATGCTCGAAAACCTTGGCGGCGCATCGCTGTGGGCAGCCGTCGAGCACCACCAGCCGGTCGCAGTCTTTGGCGGACACGACAAAGCCGCTGATGTGTGCACCAACTCCCGCGAGGCAGGACATCGCACCCAGCCCATCGCGCGTCAGCCGGAGCGCGAGCTCGTTGGTGATCTGGCCAACATTGGAGGCCCCGGAACACGGGAAGATGATCGTGACCTTCTCGTCACTGCCACAACCGCATCCGCCTTCTTTGGCTGGGTTCATGACTTCCCCTTCGCCGCTGCGTTCGTGATCCACAACGCAATCTCTGTGCTCGGTGGGATACGCCCGCTGGACTTGACCTCCTCGTCGATGACCAGAGCTGGGGTCATCATCACGCCGTACTTCATGATCTCGTCTATCTGCTCTACCTTCTCAAGCTCGGCCGGAACGCCAGCCTTGACGATCGCCTTCTCGGCCTCAGCGTGGAGTTTCTTGCACTTGGGACATCCCGTGCCTAGTACTTTGATTTTCATGTATTTCCTCCGCTTTCAGAATGACCACCTGCAGTACCGTCTGGCTTTACGTCCTTCTTCTTCTTGCGCCGATCACTCCAGCGGTCGAGCACCACAATGAACGCGAGGGCTACCGCGAGCCAAGGCAGAACGTCACCGAACTGCTGTTGGCACTCGCACGGTGGGGGCGACTGCTGTTGGCTCGTGCTCTCCATCGGCTACTTCTTCTCCGTGCCGAGCCAGGCGAGAGCGTCTGCCGCGGTGTCGTTGACCGTGGCCATCTTCATCAGCCTGGCGACCAGGATGGCCTCGGCGATCTCGGCGTCGGTCGCGCCGGCCTGCTTCGCCTGCTTGGTCCACATCAGGGTGCAGGTCGACGACTGTAGTGATGCCGCGACGCCTATACCGATGAGCAGCTTGTACTTGGGCGGCACCGCCTGGAGCGCGGGGTTGTCCATCGTCGCGGCCCTGTGGTCCATGTACGTCTTGGCGCCCTCGGGCGAGACGGCGCGCAGAATGTCCATCGGGGTTGGGTGTGCGTTGGTGCTCATGGTCATGCTCCTCTCATTGGTTCAGCCTGCTTCGACGCCGAGGCCGGCGCAGATCTCCAGCAATGCCGCTCGCCGTGCGTCCTGCTCGGGGAGGAATACTGGCGTGCATTGTCGGACAGCGACTTCGCCGGCCCCTAGCCGCAGGGCGAAGGCCATGCAGGTCATCTCGCCGCAAAGCCCACAGTTCGTGCCCGGCAAGCGCTTGAAGATCTCCAGCGCGGGCGGTTTCTTGCGCCTCTCGAAACAGGGCGTGACACGGTCGCGGTCAGCCCAGGTTTCCTCAGCAACACGGCGGATGCGTTCAAGGGTCAACCAGGCATCAACGATCTCGTCCGCCTTGGCGACCGTGATCCGCCGGGGATAGAGGGCAACCATCCGGTGCTGATCCATGTAGGTCAGCGTCTCTGCTCCGGGCGTGTACGAGGCCTGCTGCATGACTGCGTTGAGATAGGGGAGCACGGGCGCCAGGTTGCCCCGCAGGTGCGTGACAAGGCGGATCTTTGTATCATCGGCGACGCAAGGCTGGAGCACCATGATCGCCGACTCCTGAAAGCAGACACCGTCCGCGTCAGGCGCGAGTCCATTGGGCATTGAGGCCGTCGCTGCTCTGTAGTCGATCCACCCAGAGAAGACGATCCCAGAATCTCTCTCGACGAGGTCGGCCCTGACTTCGCGGCTCATGACCAGCGCCGGAACGGCGACTCGCGCGAGCGGAGGACTTGGATCGACTCGCCGGTAGTGGGCACCGCTGGCATCAAGAGCACTCAATGCTCGATGCAGTTCCTTTGGCGAGGGGAACGTCGTCAAGAGCAGGTCGGCGTCCATCTCAGCCCCCGTCCTTGACCCAACGAACGTGGGCCAGGTCTTTCTCTTTGAGCCGCTGGTAGACGGCCTTGACCCGTGAACGCCCGACGGCCTTCGCGTTTAGTTGTTCGAGCGCGGTGACTAGACCGGTGAGCGCCGCCCCCGGAAAGCCGAGGATTGTCTCGTTCGCGCCCATGTCCGTGGCCTCACGGCAGCCGTAGCAGCCGAGAGAAAAATTCAATCGCTGCTCGCCATGAGGTACTATGGTTGCGTCCACGCATGTTGCCTGGAGCACCCCGGTGTCAACTCGCCGCCTTTGCCCACCGGCCACGTTGAGATCGGCGAGCGCGAGCCACATGAGCGACTCGGGTGGTCCCTCCACCACGACCACGTCCGGTGAGAAAGGGGCAGACTGAAGCGGGCAGACGGCGATTCCGGTGACGCTGCCAGATGGGAGGCGAGGCATTCCATCGAACATCGCCTTCCCAGTGGCCGGATCTGCCACGATCCCGAAGCCAACCAGCGCCTTTCCCGTGGCGAGTCCCTCAGGCAACGGCCGAAAGCCGAAGGCCGCTGCGGCGGCCGGACAGGAAAGCTCGGTGGGCTCCAGCCGGAGCGACTCTCCGTGCCGCGCGCGCATGAGGAGTTGGCAGTAGCGATGGGAGGCAACCCGCCCGAAAGACTCAAAGTCAGGGTTCAAGGCACCAGAAGGCAGAAGAAAGACCGCGACGGGCTCGGTTTCGAGCCCAAGGATTTCGCTCATCCGTTTCCCGATGGCTCCAATGGACGACATTCCTTACCTCCTCAGCGCACAGGGTAACTGCGTGATAGTCGTTCTGACTGCTCCCCTGCGACACGTTGCATCTTGCAGCCCGCTTCACCGAATTGACAATCGCCGCAGGCAAGACAGGCTAGCTCGCCTTTCACGCCGGGGCCCAGTGTATCGAGGCCAGGTACCACACGAATGCCTGACAACGTATCGTGTACACACTTCAGTCCAGCACCGCAGGCGAGAACGAGGATCTGGTAGTCCCGCTCTCCCGCAAGGGGCTTCAACCGTTCGGGCACGGCCTTTGGATCACATAGCCCTTCCTCGACCGCGTCGACCAGACCGGCTGTCTTTCGCAGCGCCACTCCAGATGCCTCGAGCTTGCTGCGCATTTCGTGAACCTCGTTAGCGCCGCCAGTTTTACTGGTTTTTGCGCACTTGTCGCACCCCAGCACAACAACCGGCGAGTTGTCTTTGGCTACCAGCTGCCCGAGTACTTCCTCGTACTTCTTGCTAGATGTAATCACCGACATGGTCACTCTCCTTGCTTAGAAAATCGCCCCGTAAATCAATCCAGCTACGGTGGACAGGATGATTACAAGGCCGACAAAGGCCACCGTCTTCTTGGTCCCCATCACGCTTCGGATGACGAGCATGCTCGGGAGCGACAGTGCAGGGCCGGCGAGCAGCAAGGCCAGCGCTGGACCCTTGCCCATCCCCGAGGCAATGAGCCCTTCGAGGATCGGCACCTCGGTCAGCGTGGCGAAGTACATGAAGGCTCCGACCACAGACGCGAAAAGGTTCGCGGATAGCGAATTGCCTCCTACCGCTTGATGGATCCAGGAGTTGGGAATGAGTCCGCGCTCTGACCCCCCAGGGCCACCGAGCAGCAAGCCCGCGACCAGCACCCCTCCGAGCAGTAGCGGCAGAATCTGCTTGGCGAAGGTCCAGCTCGAGTCGACCCAGTAGGTCAGCTCGTCCTTCTTGAACCAGGCGGCGAGGCTGCCAGCGAGCGCGACTCCGAAGACTCCCGTTACGATCCACTTCACCGAGTGGATGGCCGCCCACGCCCCACCCTCTCCAGACGAGGGCTTGCCCCAGTTGGCGAAAACCAGGATGCCGATCATGGCCGCGAAGTACAGCAGATCCTGCCACCAGGCGCGCCCCTGCCCATCGTCGGGCAACACCACGTCGCCTTCCGCCTGGCGCGCCCTTTCCTCCTTGAGAAAGATCAAGTGCATCAGCAGGCCGATGACGACCGAAAACATAATAGCACCCACCGCACGGGCCACACCCAGTTCGAAGCCGAGCACCCGGGAGGT
>Ga0315274_10005429_pt1 | contig 18632 bp, 24 predicted proteins | sample YL17G02_20_MG_FD_203700 | JGI IMG/M metagenome (GOLD analysis project Ga0315274, IMG submission 203700) | Sediment microbial communities from Yellowstone Lake, YNP, Wyoming, USA - YL17G02_20 | ecosystem: Environmental > Aquatic > Freshwater > Lake > Sediment | place: USA: Wyoming | collected... | reverse complement strand
GGTATGTAAGAATTGTAAAAGAAGGCAAGGATTTATACTACGAAGGTAAACCAAATCCAAAGCAACTAAGGGAACTAAAGGACACGTCAATTGAACTAGGTTTAACTCTTATTGCAGATAACGAATCGACCCGCTACCTGCCAGAGGTTTCCTCTAAAGAGTCAGGCATACTCACAGCATCTTCGCCAGAATGGAAAGCCATGAGTATGGATGAAAAGACAAACTATGTCTTTCAACCAGAAGAAATGACTTCAAAAGAACAGAAGCAATTCGATGATCGAGTGGAAAATGGATTGCTCACTCCAGACGTTCCAGTGGTATCAATTGACAAATCAAAACTGCTTACCAGCAGATATGGTCCACCTAATTCGGCAGCACTCGAGACGATTAACATATGGATTGATGAAGCGAATGGGAAACCAGTTGCAGTTGCGTTCAGAAAAGACAATACCAATATTGGCACCATAGCGAACAGAAAGCAATACATGCCCGAGGTTGTTGATCCAGAGGACAAAGGAATTCAAGCACCTCTTGGATCCCTCGGAGAACTAAGGAAAAATGTTGAAATCAAAAAATTTGATCTTCCAGATGATACCGAAAGCATGCCGAAATTTGTTGCCAGAGAAGGCAAAGATGAAAAATGGAAAATAATGGAAGGACCAGTTAGAGTTTCCAGAGGAAACTATCTGACTCCACTTCCTAACATAAAAGTAATCAAGACAAAACAATTTGCAGTACAAAATCAAGACTTGATTCAAAATGCGTTTTTGGCAAAAAGCACGAAACTAACAACTCCAAAAGAATTAAGAGACCAGCAAAATGCGATTCGCAACACCGAAGATGCATTGGTTAAAATTGAATCTGCCATAAAAGAAATTGAAACGAATCCAGAGAAATTTGTGAACCCCAAAGGGTACGCTGAAACAATGAAGAAAGCGGGGGTTACCGGAGACGTGCTAATTCCGCCATCATCGCTCAAGATGATGTTGAAAGATCCCGACGCATTTGCTGCTCTTTTGAGTGGTGGATATCATGGAGACAAGACCGTCGCAGGCATTCGTGACTCTGCGATGTCCGGACTTGATTCAGTGGTTGAAATGCGTCAGTTGATCGGTGGAAGACCTCCAGAATTAATCACGGCAATTCACCACTTGTGGGGAACACTTTCAAAACAACTTCCGCCTTTACAGCAGGAAGCACTATGGATGCGGATGATCACCAACAAAGAGGTGATGACTCAAATTGGAGAATCGATCAATGGCACATACAGTCAGTCTCCTGATCAATGGAAAAATGTCGTTCAAAATGCCAGAAGCAAAACTGTTGGTGATTACGGCAAGTTGGGAAATAACGCGACAGCAAATGCCAATAGCTTCTATTTGATGCTCAGTAAGCACAACGGGAAATGGGGAGAAGTTTCTGACGTCTACAAATACGATGACCCTGTAAAAATGCGATACGCATTCAACACGCTCGGGCACGGTGCAACCGGAATCAAAAATAAAGTTCAGAGTTTCATTGGTTTGACATTTGGAATTAAAGGAAACGTGTTAGACAGATGGAGATTCGTCGATATGTATCTGGATGATGCCATGAAAATTACTGGTGCAAAAAATGCTAGAGAGTATTTTAAATACGAAGGCAAAAACAAGGATGTTCCTGTAGATAAAATTGGCATCTATAAAAACTACGGAACAATCGAGAATAAATCTCCTTTGTTTAGCTTGGCATTGTATTCTGCAATGGATCGAGTTTCTCAATCAGCAATTAATGCTTCGCCAGCACTTAAAACTCTTCTTGGCAATCACGCAGACCCCGGCGGACTTCATTGGTTGTCATGGAACGCAATTAAAAATGAAGCAGTCGGACATTCGTCTCTGGACATAACCAAGAACTTTATTAAGAAGAATACAGAGAACAATAAGATCGGAGACCTAACAATTGACAAATTCTTAAATTTCGTTAATTCTACAGAAGCATTTGTTGAAGGAACTTCTGGAGGAGACCAGATCACTAGGTTAACATTGAAAAACGGAGTTTTTAGTCTTACAAAAAAATGAACGCATTCCCCGGAGATTTTACGGATGACATGGATGACTCGGATGAGATCATTGCATTAATGATTGAAGAAGGTGAGCGCAGACTTGGCAGAAAATTATCTGACAAAGAAAAAAGCGACATCATCAAATCAATTAAAAATCCTAATTAACCGTGCCTCGTAAACTCGAACAGAAACCTGAACTTGAACCACCACCAGAGTGGTTCGACGAGGTGCGTCGTCGGTCCGAGGATAGTGCCACCGGGTACAAATGCATCGAAGCAATGGCGCCCAGAACGGCAGCAATAGCCCTCTGGATGAAGGCGCAGGGAGTCAGCAACAAACAAGTCTCAAAGCGCACAGGACTCAGCTATACCGCCATCAACGGACTGTGCTGGCGGAATGCCGACACGCTCGAAACGAAACGAAAGGAATTCTCGCAGAAGTACGCTATAGCCGCCCAGACATTCACAGACCTGCTATTTGACAAGGCAGACCAACTTGCCGAGAACCCCGAGCAACTGGTCACGATATCGCCGGACAAACTGGCACTGACCGTTGGCATTATGACCGACAAAGCGGCACAACTCTCGGGCATGGCCGGCGTCGTGATCGAGCATCGCAAAGGTGCATCCATCTCGGACGCAGCTAAGGTGATCTTTGATGCAAAAGCACGCATCGCCGAGAAAATCCGAGGCACCGCAATCGACGTCGAAATCGTCCCAGCATGATCTGGAAAAAACATCCGATCCTCGAACCTCCGACTGACGAGGAAATTGTCGAGATGGAACCAGACGAACTGGTTAACATTCACTTGGTTTTCCACGAGGCGATTGAAAATGCCGAGCGTGACCCGTACAGGTTCGGATTCCGCCTGCCGCACTGCGAAAAAGCCGAGGAGCAATTGTCACAAGTCTCTGAGGTTGTGGCACTTGGCGGTAATCGCAGTGGCAAAACGCAGTGGGGCGCGTACACCATCGTTCGGGCGGCACTGCTCAACCCCGGCTCCGAGATCTTCTGCTTTGCCCAGACTGCCGAGGTCAGCATCCGGCAGCAACAGAGTGCCGTCTGGGACTGGTTGCCAGCAGAGATGCGGATGAAACAGACAACCAGTGGCACCTACATCTCCTATACAAAAAAGAACGGATTCACCGACTCGTCGTTGATCCTTCCTAACGGGTCTCAGATCATCTTCAAAACCTACTCACAGTACCAGAACAACCCAACCATCTTGGAGGGTGCCGAGCTTGGCAGCAGAGATCCCAAGTGGCACAATATCGGCGTCTGGCTTGACGAGTACCTACTAGGACCGGAGTTGATCAATACGCTGAGGTTTCGTATTGCTACCCGTGATGCCAAGCTAATTCTAACATTCACTCCAATCGATGGCTACACCGAGGTCATCAAAGAATACCTTGACGGTGCGACTACCATCGAAAGCAAAGAGGCGGAACTACTCAATGGAGAGTTGGTGCCATACGTCCAACGCTCAAAAAAGCGAAACGCTTCGGTGCACTATTTCCACAGTAAAGACAACCCGTTCGGTGGGTACGAACGAATCAAGGAGACCTTGATGGGACGAGGACGAGAAGAGATTCTGATCCGCGCCTACGGGGTGCCCGTCAAATCTCATGCAACAAAGTTTCCGCGATTCAACAAAGAAATCAACGTCATCGATCCCGACAAAATTCCTAACAATAACATTACCCGTTATATGTGTCTGGATCCAGCAGGCAGCAAATCTTGGTGGATGGTCTGGATAGCAGTCGATGCGTCCGGAACATTTTGGGTCTACCGTGAGTACCCCGGCGTTGATGTGGGCGACTGGGCAGAATGGAAACATGGCAAATGGATGCCGGGCGACGGTGCGAAAGGCAAAGGGTACGGAATCCGCGACTACATCGACATCATCAAAGATCTAGAAGGCGACGAGGAAATATTCGAGCGCCTGATCGACCCCCGCCTCGGTGCTGCGAAATACCAATCGTCCGACGGGTCGTCGTCGATCATCGAAGACCTCGCTGAGCATGGCATGGTTTTCATCCCAGCGCCGGGTCTGGAGATTGAGGATGGATTGCAGGCGTTAATCTCGAAAATGTCTTGGGAAACATCGAAACCCATCGATGGAGTCAACCGACCGCATTTTTACATATCGAACGAATGCGAGAACACGATCCATGCACTCAGCGAGTATACTGGTGACGGCGGGTTAAAAGAAGCGTGGAAAGATCCCATCGACACGCTGAGATACTGTGCTATTGCTGGTATCGATCACGTCGATGGTTCTGAAATTAACGTAACAACATATGGAACAGGTGGCTATTAAACAAAAACAAAAGGCAGAAGAAATCATCAATAGTGTTCTTAACAAGGATGTTACCACTGAGCCAGAGACATTCGTTGTGCGAGTGCTGCGACTTGCAAGGAACAAGAATTATGTGTATGCAGACCTCAACGGTGCATTGATCGAAGTTTTTCATCCGAGGTATCGTGAGAAATCTGTTGGTCGCACGATCACCGTTGTTAGATCAGAAGACGTCGCCGAGAACCGATACAAATTACTGAACCAATGAGTAGCATGCAGGATGAATTGTCTGAGGGAGAGGAACTGATTTACGCATCCGAGGAACCCGATATCGGGTCGTTGAGCAATGCATACAACACGACACTGGCAGACCTCGACAAATACTTCGATACGTGCCTCCGGTCGTTCAACGAGCGTCGAAACATATGGGACGGCAAGACTCAAGACCTGCGAAAATCGGGATCGACGGCATTCCCGTGGCAGGGTGCGTCCGACCAAGAGGTCAACGTAGTCGGCGAGCGCATTAACACGTACATCTCGATCTTTGATCAGGCGCTGCAAAGGTCTCACATCAAGGCATTCCCGACGTCGATGGCATCGATGGCTCGCGCCGGGGTGGTCTCGTCGTTCCTTAAGTGGATGAAGTCGTCGTACATCCCCGATTTCAAGAACCAGATGGAGCAGGGTGCAAACTACCTGCTAGAAAAAGGACTAATGATAACCTACGTCGGGTGGAAACGCGAGTCACGCACCTACCTCCAACCGATGACGCTCGACGAGATCGCCCAGTCGGCACCGGACCTGATCGAGATCATCCTCGACGAGGACAACGAAGACATTGTCATCAATGTTCTGCAACAGGCATTCCCGAAGCTATCTGACAAGCGTGCGAAAAAGTGCGTCAAGGAATTGCGGACGACCGGAGAGACTCAGATCCCGGCACCCCGGCAGTCGGTCGATTGCCCAATCGCCTACGCATGTGCGCCCGACGGTGAAGTCATTTTCCCGTCATACGTCTCGGATCCACAACGCTCACCGTGGGTATTTTGGAGGTGCTTTTTGACGGCACAAGAACTCGAGAAAAAAGTGGCAAACGAGGGATGGGACGAGGACTGGGTAGATAATGCAATCGAGAATCTTCGAGGAAACGACTCGATGTACTACGACGGTCAGAAAATCAAACGGTCGTCGATATTGCCTGTTTTGGATGAGAATGAACTCGTCATGGTGGTTTATGCATACCAACGCTTGATCGACGAGGAAGACGGCTCAGAGGGCATCTATTGCACCGTTTTTCACCCAACCACAGACGGGTACGCAAAGCATGAATTGATGAATGGCATGGACGACTATCCATTCGTCGTGACCCGGCTCGCGCACGACCAGAAACGGATGTACGAGGTCGATAGTTTTCCCGAGATACTTCGTGGGTCTCAGATGCAGATCAAGACCGAGCGGGACAGTCGCATCGACCGGGCATCGCTTGCAACCCTGCCGCCGATCATGCACCCCGCTGGACGACCACCCAGCGACTGGGGACCGGGACGCCGGGTGCCGTATCGCCGACTCGGAGAGATTGCATTTGGTCCGATCCCCCCGATGGATACTGGGTCGATGGAGATCGAAATGGCGATGAAGGTGCAAGCCGACCGTGCCGTGGGTCTAGACCTCGACAATCCGCTCGCGACCATGAAGCAGCAGTTTTACATCAACAAGTACCTCGACCACGTTCGCGAGGTGCTGACGATGGCGTGGAAACTATTCCAACGTCTCGGACCCGACGAGGTGTTCTTTCAGGTGACCGGAAACCCCAATGGACAGATCATGTCCAAGGGGTCTCCCGACGAGAATTTCTCGATTGTGGTATCATTTGATACCACAAGCAACGATCCCGAGGTCGCCGAGGCACAACTCAAAAATATGGTCAGCTTGTTGCAGTTCGATCGCAACGGTCGATTGGATACTGACAAACTGCTAGAATTCTCGGCACAAGCCATAAACCCGATGTTTGCCGACTACGTGCTGCAACCCGCCGAGGAAGCACAACAAAAAGTTATGAAAGACGTCACCGACGACATCGCGAAAATCTATGCAGGCATCGAGATGCCTGCTCGCCCGAATGGTGCACAGATCGCCATGCAGATGCTGCAAGCATACGTGCAGCAACCGGACGTTGCCAACCGTGCGTCATCGGACGAAGCATTTGGTCAACGCCTGCAAAAGTACGCCGACCAGTACCAGTTCCAATTGACTCAAGCGCAGAACGCGCAAATCGGAAAAATAGGCACGGCCCCGTCCGACATGGGCGGCATGCCGACGCAAAACATGCAACAATAACAATACCATGAAACAAGGACTGTATTCTAACATTAATGCAAAGCAGAAGCGCATCAAAGCCGGGTCAGGCGAGAAGATGAACAAGCCCGGCAGCAAAAATGCACCAACGGCAAAAGACTTCAGACAATCCGCCAAGACCGCAAAAAAGAAATGAGTGCTGGATCCAAGCATCACACGAAGCTGACCCACTCGAAACCTAAACCGTCCAAGAAGTGATGGAAAAGAAATTCAAAAAAGTAGTAACCAACCCAGACACCGGACGAAAAAAGACCGTCAAGTACGGTCAGAAGGGTGCAACCATCTCCCCGGGCACGTCGAAGGGTGATGCGTATTGCGCTCGGTCCGCCAAGATCAAAGGCGACTGGAAGAGTGACCCGAACTCACCAAACAATCTGTCGCGAAAAAAGTGGAAGTGCAGTGGCACCAAATCGAGAAAATGAGATGCGCCGCCGGATCCAAGAACAGGCATTTGTGGCTGAGGTCCGAAAGCGGATCTTCCACCTAGTTGACGAGTTCAACTTGAATGCATTTTTCCTGATAGGCGCACTGGAAATGATAGTTCACGAAATTAAAAACGACATTGATTTGTTCAGTGGCGAAGAAGAAGATGATGATGATGACAACCGAGATACCTAAACCTACATTAGCTGATTCAATATCTACCTTGTCCGACCGTGACGAGTTCAAGGTCATTGTATCATTCATCCGAGACGAACGTGAGAGGTTCTTCACCGACCTTCGTCAAGCCACAGATTCCAACGAGGTGATGAAGATCACCGGAAGCATTTCTACACTGTCTGAAATGTTAGATCTACTCAGCGGAGACCCCGAGTGACAGTGATGTGCTTATAGGTGCAATTGACACCTGCCATATATTTCGTCATAGCAGATGCACGCTATCGCCTAGCGATAAATGGTGATTTATGAGTAACCGATCCAACGCCAACGCTGAGGCTACACAATCAGTGGTAGATAATATCTCGTTTGAAGAGCTTGTAGCTCAACGAATCGGGGCGCATACCGAGCCAGTCGAAGAAGAAGGAATCGACGACCTTGAGGACGACGACGAAATGATCGAGGACGATCAGCTCGAAGACGATCAAGAGGAAGAGATTCCGGAAGAAGAACCTGAGGAGGAAAGCGATGAAATTGACCTGCTAGATCTAACGGTCGAGCAAATCCAAGAGCTAGCCAAAAAGGGCAAAAGTCGTTTGCTGCACCGAGTAGGTGAGTTGACGGCTCAGAAAAAAGCCCTCGAGGAACAATTGAAAAGTCAGTCGGAGGCACAACCACCAGTTGATTTTGTACCTGACAACACGAACCCGTTTCGAGCAATCGACTCGGTGCAAGAGTTACAGAAACAAATCGGCGAAATGCAAAAAGTTGCCAAGGACACCGATCATATTTTGGACGAGCACGAAGACTATGCTCTCGATGACATTATTGTTATCGGGGACAGAGAATTCACAAAACGTGAGATCAAGACGGCAAACAGGAACGCACGGGAGTCTCTCGCCAAACACATTCCAGAACAGCAACAGGAACTCGTTAAACGCGAGCAACGGACTGCACTGGAGTCGCACTTGGCAGGTTTGATTCCGCAGGAAATTCCTGAGTTTTCCGACGGGGATTCCCCGTTAGTAAAACAATTCAACGCGATGATGGCGGACCCGTTAGTGGCTCAGGTGAAATTACGTGTCCCAGACATTGCCCCGCAACTGGCATACCTCTTGGCACATGCTGCTAAATCGATGCAGAGGTCAGCAAAATTTGCAAAACGCGCAACGACGGTGGAACCATCCCGGTCAAAAGTATCAGGGACCCCATTCGGAGTCGGTGCCGCTAAGAGCAGTGCTAAAACTGGAAAGAAGGCAGTCGATCAATTGAATCAAAAATTTCAAAACTCTCACTCCGAGGAAGACTGGATTGCAGCTAGAGTTGCACGCTTGAGTTAATTTTTACCAAACACCATCATGGCTATTTCAAATACATATCAACCAAACGCACCTGCCGCTAAGACAGGTACTGGATCCGCTGTCTCAAATCGCGAGGACCTCAGCACTGAGCTTTCCATCCTCGCACCTGAGCAGACACCACTTCTCAGCTTGGCATCCAAGGGCAAGGCTAACAGCACGTTCACCGAATGGACCGTTGACATCTTGTCGACACCTGTCACGACAGGCATTGCTGAAGGTGCAGACGTCACGTCGTTCACTAACCAATTCACAAATCGTGCTAGATTAGGGAATTACGTACAGACGTTCCGAGACGATTATCTTGTTAGTAATTTACAACAAGCTGTCAGTAGCGTCGGTCCCGCCGATTTCGCGCAGGCGGAAGTAAAAAGCATTAAACAAGTCAAAAGAAATGTAGAGGCAACCATTTCGGGCACCCAAGACTACTCGGTCGAGAACGGTGCAGGAACCCCGTACAGCATGCGCGGACTTGGTTCGTGGATCAACAACGGCAACACTGCTATCCCTGCTGCATATCGCACTCCAGCAGCATCAATTGATACCTCGCTTACTGAGACAAAACTCAACGCGATCCTTGCATCAATCTTCACTCAAAACGGTGAAATGAATGCATTGACACTTGTTGCAGGCACCGCAGTGCGTCGCACGATCAGCAACTTCACTCGCAATGATGGAAACAGTAACGAAAACGTGTACAACGTCATGCAAGATGCAACCAGCAAGACCATCACACTTTCTGTTAGTCTTTACGACTCGGATTTTGGAATGCTCAAGATCGTGAATGCAAATCCAGCATGCACCCTTACCGGAACTGCCTATTTCCTCAACCCGAAATACCTTGCATTCAACACGCTCATCCCTATGGGATCAAAGCGCCTTGAAGACCAAGGTGGCGGTCCTCGTGGATTTGTTGACATGACCGGAACCCTTTGCGTCAAGCATCCGGGTGCATTCGGAAAAGTAACTGGCGTCACATTCCCTTAATATTAACGGCAACACTAACAATTAAAATAATAATATCATGGCTAAATTAGTAAATAACGAGAAAAGTCCGTTCACGGACCTCGTGCGTTTGTCGTTCAACGACATCCTCGCAAACACGACTGCACTGCAAGCAGGAACATATCAAATCGCAACCATCCCTGCTGGTGGATGCCTTGATCTGGTCACTATTGCACGTCCAGAAGGATTCACCGCAACCTCCACATTGACCCTGTCAATCGGAACGACCAGTGGAACCCCAACCGAGTTGATGGCAGCAGGAACAATCGGTGGATCATCCGCAATTGCTCCGCTCAACAACACCGGAAGCGTGTTCGTGCAAACCGCAGGAAATACTACTATCAAAGGTGGGTCATTGCCTGTGAACGCAACCGCGACGGCAGTACCAGTGTACGCAAAGACGTCCGCTGCACTAACTGGTGGTGAAACAACTGGCGTCGTCGTGATCGGTCTCAAGATTATCGACACCGCTCAGTACCTAGCCTAACAAACCACAAGCCCGGGGAGTAGGAGCAATCCCGCTCCTCGGGTTTTTATTTTATGGACGCAATATCCGAGGCCGCAATGAATGCAGCACTGGTCCGCGAGCTTTGCTCGGGACGTGCGTTTGTCGAAGAGATGGCAAAGTATCGCGAGAAACAAGCCGCGATGATCGCCCACCGAGATCGTCAAGATATAAACCGCAAGAGCACATTGCGGAAACTAGCAGAAATACCCCAGCGGGAGTACTTGCTGATGGGTCAAAAATACGGTAACGAGTGCTGGGACGACCGTGAGTTCGTCAAAGACTTTCAAAGGCTTGAGCCGGATCTGGCAGTTAACAAAATCTAATGAGAACACGCACGTACACCGAATTGTTCGCACTGGTCCAAGCGCTGTGCGGTGTAGTGTTCGCCAACATCGAGACGCCTCGCATCAAGGCACTCATCAATCGCCGGGCACAGAAAGCGTACCGTGCATCCAACTACTGGACGAGGTTCCTGAAGGTCGGAGAGGGACGCTACATGTCCGCCACCCCAATCTTGGCAACGGCACTGGTCGCCAACACCGGGTATTTCATTTCGGCAATTGGCAACACCAACTTTACGTTGATCGGTGCGACGTCAAACACTGTCGGTCAGTATTTCGTCGCTACGGGTGCAGGAACGGGCACTGGTACCGCTCGCCCGGCACTGGGCTACGTTCCGTATGCCGAGGCGGGACTGAGCACCATAGACACGTTTCTACGGATCCAGAAGCAACAACCGTACCTCACAACGAGCGTGCAAGAATACGAGTTCATGGTGACTGCGCTAGGTGCTACCATCGTGAGCGGCAATCTCAACCCGGCAACGGCGTGGGTCACCTACAAGGCGCAGTTCGCCGATACCTACGGCACCAGTGGTGGCGAGGTCAGCGACGTCCCGGCTGAGTGGTTTGAGTACATGGCGCACGGTGCCTATGCAGACTACCTGCGTGCCGAGGGACAGCAGGAACGTGCCGTCATCGCCGACCAAGAGTCGGACGCAATACTTCAGGACGAATTGATGCGACTCGACGAGCAGCATACCCAAACACTAATATCAAACCGCATGTTCACAAACTCAAACATGCAAGTCAGATGGTAACATGGAATACTCACTTTCAAATTCATTAGTCGGCGGATCAAAATCTCTCAACTCATTAGGGTTATCACTGGACCTGCGATTCGCGGAGGACAAGAGTCTTACTGCTCGCAAAGGACCAACTCCAACTTTTACTCGGGCAAGTACCGCTACATACTATGGTCCGTTAATTGATGTTGATTCGAATACTTTGGACACAACAGGCGTATTAAATGGAAGAGCGTTATGGTTTCTTACAGATGGAACGGATACGATCACACTTTATTATAATATTAATAAATGGCAAGTCGATACTTTTATTGGAGGAGTAAGCAGTAGTTATCAAGCAGCAGTTGGTAGTGAGTATCGACCAGACTTAGCAGATTGGAGTGCTGTGTCTACGAGCATTGGAGTATCGACCAGCCCGGGGTACGGACATGTAATTGCGGCAACTAACGAACCTCGTTTTGACCATGATATAACAACCGAATTGTGCAAAGGATTATTGATTGAGGAGAGCAGGCTTAATATTGTTTTCCCAAGTAATACCCTAACAACACAAACGCGATCTGTTACAGCAACACCTTACACGCTTTCATTTTACGGGACTGGAACAATTGTATTGTCAGGCGTAGCAGTAGCAACTGTTACTGGAACAGGATCTTATCCAATTCGTACAACACTTACATTTACGCCTACTGCTGGTAATCTTGTTTTGACGGTAACGGGTTCCGTTACGCAAGCACAATTAGAAGCTGGAGCTTTTCCTACATCCTACATCCCGACTACCACAGGATCAGCAATTCGTAGTGTCGATCTTTGCTCGATTACTGGGGCTGCCTTTACGGGGATCTGGAGCGGAGTTGACGCAACCATGTTCTTTAGGGGGGCTAGGATTGCTAACCAAATGGGTCAAGCAAACTGGGATCTTAGTTTTGGTACTGGAGGTGCTACAAGTATAGCGTCAGATAGAGGTGGAACGACTGAAAGAATCATTGCAAATTTTATTGGATTTATGACAACAGCCGCGTTTACAACTTTAGCGGAATATAAAATAGCATCAGCTTTAAAGACGGGCGATTATGCGACTTCATTTAATGGAGCTTCAGTTATTACTTCGTCAAATGCGTTTGTATTAACATTAGACAGGCTGTCAATAGGAATGTCCCGGGCCACTAATGGACAGCTAAACGGCTGGATTCACAGCATGAAGTTCTACAAGAAACGTCTAACCAACGCAAAACTGCAATCGCTTACAACATGACCGACTATATACTTAAATTTCCAAACAAAGCTATTGCAGAACAGTTTGGTACAACCAATGGGTTCTCTGAGGAAGTCGATGGAGTTGTTCAGACAACATTGGCATCTCACGAATACGCACTTCATGAAATCGGTGAGCATAACGGGACTGACTTTTGGGTTCTTTTTCGTGACCTTGTAGGCATCCCGATTCCAGAAGGTGGCAACCAGTTTATTTGCTGGAGTTCCGAATGGACTGTCCAAGACGAAGCAGGAGACCAGATACCTGTTCCCAGACCCGAATTTAATCCAGATGTTCCCAATGTATTTTGGGCATAGGTATAAAAATAACATGATGAAAAGCCTGTTTTTACTACTAGCATTGTCAACCTCTGCACTAGCAGAACGCACAGTGACGTTTGCATGGGACGCTACGGCGGATGCGGACTCATACACGCTATACATTAACGGCGTTCCCGTAGCCAGCACTAGCAACACCGAGGTAACCGTACAGATTCCTGACGGCAGAACCAACGCTAACGTGACAGGCAGCAACATCGCAGGTGAAAGCGAGCCGTCTGCAACGCTAGTCGTTCCACCTGCACCGACTATACCAAAAGGATTTCGTATTTCAAAAATCGTTCGTACCACTACCGCTACACCAAAATGAATCCTTTTGATCAAACCGACCTCGGCACAAAATTCCTCTACGGCATTGGGGCACCCATTGCAGGGCTATTTATTAACATTGTACCCGCCGAAATAAACCCGTGGTTGCAGACCGTGGCACTTCTAACGGCAATCATTGTCTCGACTTTGTCAGCAATCTCTATTATAACAAAAAACATAAAGTAATATATGTATGCAATAATCGAAAAACTAAAGGAGGAGTCAACGTGGAAAGGTCTGATCGCAATTGCTATGGCATGCGGGATGCAACTTGACCCCGAGCTTCAAAACAGCATCCTCGTCGTCGGATTAGCATTCATGGGTCTAATCAATATAAAATCAAAATGAAAACACTCATCGCACTCATCGTCGCCGCCGGGCTTAGTTCGTGCACGGTCACAACCAACCCAGACGGCACTTACACCGGATCGATGGACTCGGCAACGGCAGTCGCCATTGCCAACCAAATGTTCGCGACCAAGTGACAGTAGTCCTGATGCTGATCGTGAAGTGGGCGCTGATCCTGTTAGGAACAGCGGTCATATCATCGTTCGTGCTGTTGTGCGTCGTAATGTTTCTCGACTACCACGTCGATAAAATCCAAGGCAAAGATCACGACCAATGAACGTGCTGCCAGAACGTATTGCCAGCATCGCCGAGTCTCAAATCGGGGTGCGTGAGACCACCCACAACGGTGGTGGTGCCATCGCCGAGTACCAACGTGCTACGTGGTTGCCAGTTGGTCCGTGGGCATGGTGCGCGGCATTTGTTTGTTGGGTTGTCAAACAAGCAATGGGCACAGACAAGTGGACGTTCAAACGCCCGGAGACAGCAGGTGCGTGGGATTTCGAGAATTGGTGCCGAGGAGTTAACAACTCAGCGAAACTTAAAAAACCAATAACCAACGTGCGCCGGGGGGACATCGTCGTCTACACGTTTTCCCACATTGGCATCGCGCTCGGGGTGCCGGACGAGGACGGCATGGTCTACGTCGTCGAGGGCAATACGAACGATGCTGGATCCCGCGAAGGTGACGGGGTCTACCGCAAGCGCCGACATCTATCAAAAATACGGTCGGTCATTCGATTTACCGTCTAGCAATCTCTCGGTGGAAGTCGGTTGCTTGTCGCGAGAAGCACAACCCCGAGAACCAATCTTTGAGCAACAATCCTTCAAGCGACTTTACTCGGCTCACTGCAACGTATGCCTGACCGGGTTCTCTGGCGGCACGAATGTCTATCAGCGCCGACTCGAGCGTCAACCCTTGCGACTTGTGGATCGTGCATGCCCATGCAAGTCGCAACGGGAACTGGGTAAATTCGGCGGATCCTTTTTGAGACGAATCAAATTTCCACGTATTCTTCTTGATTTCGACCATATTCCCAGAGTCTAACCGCAAAGATATGCAGTTTTCCTGCACATCTACTATGGTGCCGATCTCCCCGTTTGCCGCCAGCAGGCCGTCTGGGTTGGATGGATCTCGCAGGTTTGCCGTGACCATCGCTCGAGCGCCGACCTTCAGCACTAGATGCTCGGGAGTGATTAGATTTTTTTTGAGAAACTCGACGTCGTACTTAGGTCCGCTTGTTTCGGCATCACTGACGTGCTCCTGAGCGGCGATGGTGCCGAGTTGATATGTATTCCATTTATCGACCTGCACGTTGTGCGTGAACAATCTCAACACGTTCGCCGCCGGGAACATGGCAACCCGGCTCTTGAGGATGTCGGCACCATCCTTGGTCACCGTGCCTTCGCGGAACTGGTTTAAAACCGAGACAAAATCAGGATCGTCCTGACGGTGAACGTGACGTAACGTGACGTGCTCAAATCCGATTCGGGTCCATGTATCGCAGGCAAACGCCCAGTCGTAGGATCCAGTTTTTGATACCGGAGGAAGCTGCAAAAAGTCGCCGACCGCAATGACTTGTATGCCGCCCATTGGTCGGTCATCATCGCGGACCTTGCGGCATACAAAATCGATGAAATTGAGCGCCTTGCCGGGGAGCATGGATACCTCGTCGATGATCAACGTGCTGGTGCCGACGATGCGTGCCTGAGTGGCATGCCAATGCATTCCCTGCGATTTCATGTGGCGGAAATAGTCATCAAACGACTGACCGTCTTTCGGTCCGATGCCGATTCCCGCCCACCGATAAATCGTTGAGGTATTGATGTCCTCGCCAAACATGGCGCTGAGTTTGTCTCGCAGGTTTAATGCCGCCACCCCGGTCGTGGCACATACCTTGAGCGCCCGAGAACCGAGCCGACGCCGGATGATCTCGACGGTGACCGAGGACTTCCCGGTTCCTGCCGGACCAGTGATAAAAACACTGTGTCCCTCATTCACCTTGGCAATTGCTAACAGTTGATCGGGGTCTAGTTTCATGGGTAATTCGGGTCGTCTCCGATGTCGTGGTCTCGGTCGTTTTCACAGTTCGGGCATCCGTACTTGCCAAGCATGTCTTGGTCGAATTCGTAACCACAATTATCGCATTTCGGCAGTCCAAAACACAGTGGGCACGTCGAGGTTGGACTGGGGTAGTCGGTTCCACCGCACATGGTACATGATAGTTTGCTCATTGTCTCGTTATTGTTAGTATTGTCAGCACGCACCCCGACCTCGTCGTAGATGACCATGATTTGATGATCTCAAGTATAACGACCTGCGAGTCGTCTTTCCAGACCCCGAGTGCCGTGCAGGCATCGAGCACTGCTTTTGCTAGGTTGTCGCAGTCGGGCTTTTTGGTATAGTCGATGGGTGCGCTGGGCTTTAACGTGGTGCCGTCCGCCTTGTAGTGCGCCTTGGGACGTTGCATGAAGAAGTATAGGTATACCTTCAGCGCACCGTCCAACTGCATGTTGTGCAGCACCGCGGTCTGCCCGGCAATGTCGCTCTTCCATGACTCGGCAGTGCCGGGGTCGTACATCCTAGCCTTGCCATTGCGAGCGAATGCCCGCGGACGTGGTTGTGCCTTGGGGGTGCCATATATAACCCCATTAAATATGGACGTGAATACCTCTGTTAATTGTTCTGCCATTTTGCTATTTCCGATGCGAATTGTGTTTGTAGCGAATAAAACCACTCGATCTGTTCGGCGCTCAAGTAGAACTCGTTCCAGTCTGGTTCGAGCATGCTGGCAATCTTTTCGAGCATCTCGATTTCCATGCCTGTCAGGACGTGGCGAACAGCATCGAGCAACGCCTGTGCGACTTCTGCCATTTCATCCTCCTCGGATGGGTTGACCTGAAATTTGCGGGGTACTCTCATCGTGTTGAAATGCTGGGGATTTTGTATGCCCGGATGCCGAGCTTGGCGGCGATGGTCGAGACGGTTTCGGGGTCATTGTTCTCCTCGTATGCACTCAGCATGTTAAGTATCTCGCGTCGGCGAGGTTCCATCTTGACCAAATCGGGAGCACTGGCACTCAGCGTATCCATCGAAGTTACCTCGAAGTCCCAGACGAATCGTACACCGTCGGCGACCTTGGCGGCAACCAACTCGCTGGATGCCTCAAGTCGTGCCGCGAGGGCATCCTGCCGGGCTTGATCCGCCTGCTTGGCAGCAACAATGTCGGACAGTCGCCCGGTCGTCTCAGCAGCATCCTGAGCGGCATTCGCCGCATCCCGTGCCAGTCGAGCGGCATCGAATGCCAGACGTTCCTCCTCGAGTTTGATTCGGGCGAGCCGGGCGACCTCGGTAGCATGGTCGCCAATCAATTTGCGGATCCGAGATTCCTCATCGTCGATCTCTAACATGAAATTCCTTGCGGTCTCTTCTATCAACTTGCCGATGCGGATCACGGGTTCCTTGATCTCCTTGCGAGACTTGTCCACCAAGATCCGCATCTGAGCCAGTCCGCGCATGTGGTATGCTGCGTCGGCGGACTCGTCGTTGGTCGTGACGGTGCATACCTCGGCAGCTGCCGCCAGCAGGTCGCGCTTTTTTTGCTCTGCCTCTAGGGTGATCGTTAGAGCATAGCCCTCGCCGGAGAGGATGAGGGCTGTGGTTTCTGTGTCTGGTGTTTTAGTTATCATGGTATTAATTCATTTAAAAGAGTTCTGAATGCTCGTTCTGCGGTTGCGGGAACGACTCCGTTTCCGAGGAGGCGCAGTTCGTCGGTGCGATTGTCACAGGTGATGCAGAGTTTCTCATAGCTTGCTCCTCCATCATCACTTTCGTTGTAAGGAAAAGTTGCTTGTTTATTCCCTGAGACTTTTTCTGGTCTCTGATCTGAGTCCACTTCTCTACATCCGCATTCGCCCCGGGTCTGCTGTCCCCATCCGCAGACGGTGTTGGCCATTGCTCCACCGACTGTCCCGGCATGATCTTCCCGCATGGCACTATCGGCATCTTGCAACTGGGCATAGTCCAGCCCACTGGCAGACCCATCAGCGTCTCCACCCAGCGTGGGTTGAGTTTGCCACTCTGCTTCACTTGCTTCACCTGCTCCTCCAACACCTTCCCGCCAGTCCCCGGCGATCGACTGCCTGGGCATCCCGCCCTCGGCGTCGCCCACTGATGCACTTCCTCCCTCAAATTTTTGCAACCGCCCTTGTTTGCTGCTGGACTCCGCTCCTCCGGTGTCCGCACCACATTGATGTGATCCATTGTGCTTGGTGTCGCCCACTGATGAACTTCCTCCGTTTGATGAGCAAGATTCGGTTGCCCCCCTCCCTGTCTCTTTGGAAAGTGAATCGTTTTCTTGTTGTCCCCCGTTTTTGGAGTCAACCACTCTTCGCGGTTCCCATCCGTGCTGGGGTTCGCCGGGGTGGGAAGGCCAACTACAGCATCGGATAACATCCGTTGATTTTGAGTTCCAGTCATGCAGACTTTTCCCTCTCCAGTCTGCGGAGTAGGCCAAGATGAACACCCGTTTTCTGCGGTGTGGTGCGCCGACTTCAGCCGCGCTGAATATTCCCCACGACACTTTGTAACCCAGCTCTTCCAGATCGCTGACGACTGAGGAGAGTCCCATCGAGATGTGTCCTTCGACGTTTTCGAAGAAACACATTTGAGGTCGCATAAGTCTAATTCCATCTGCGATATAAGGCCAGAGGTGTCTTGGGTCTTCCGTTCCAAGTCGCTTTCCAGCTGATGAGAATGGTTGGCAGGGATATCCCGCAATGAGGATGTCCACCAATCCGTGAAACGATTCGTAAGGGAAGGTTTTAAGATCGTTCCATATAGGTGCGACATCCATGAGTCCTTTTTCCATTTTACTAACGAGATTGGCTTGAGCGAACCCCTCAAGTTCACAATATGCGAGGGTTCGCATTCGTTCGCCAAAGATGTTTTTGAGTCCAAGTCCAATGCCTCCATATCCGGCGCACATTTCAAGAGTTGTGATGGCAGTATCCATGTCATTGTGTTTTGTTGTTGTTCAGAATGTTTAGGTCAGCGAGCAGGGTTATCCTGCGTTTCCTCGTTTATCGGTCGAGGCAACCTCTATAAAGTCTTTTGGTGGTTTTCCAGCTCCAGC
>Ga0315274_10005428_pt1 | contig 18634 bp, 12 predicted proteins | sample YL17G02_20_MG_FD_203700 | JGI IMG/M metagenome (GOLD analysis project Ga0315274, IMG submission 203700) | Sediment microbial communities from Yellowstone Lake, YNP, Wyoming, USA - YL17G02_20 | ecosystem: Environmental > Aquatic > Freshwater > Lake > Sediment | place: USA: Wyoming | collected... | reverse complement strand
GGCGGCCCCGGCGGCGGCCGCGTCGTCGGGGAATGGACGGTACTCGAACGTGGTGCCATTGGATGGGCTCACGGCCACGATGGCGTACATCGAGCCTGCATCGAGGGTCGCCCGGATCATCACACCAGCCTTTGCGTACCCGTTGGTGTTCCCGAGGCTCTCGACCTTGGCCGTGATCGAGCCATCGCCGCCGAGCCGCTTGTAGACAAAGCGGAAGTCGTCGGCGGTGCCCCAGATATCGCCGCCGGAAGCGCTGACTGTGAAGGCGCCGTTGCCCTTATCGACGAAGTTGACCGGATTGCCGCGGAACCACAGGGACAGGGTGTCCATGCCGTTGAGCGTCCAGTTCTGAGCGGTTGTCCAGGTCCGATCCGTCTCACTGTAGTAGGGCTGGATGATGTTGTTGTAGTCGAACGGCATGGATTGTCTGCCGCCGTGGACGATCGTCGGCTCAGCAAACGGAGGACTGGTGTAGCCGACCGTCGAGCTGGTGCCGTTGCCCGGATTGCCCGGAGCCGGCTCGGTGAAGCCCCAGCCATCGATCCAGGTCTGGAAGATGCGGCCTTCCACGTCATCGACGTAGCTCTCGAAGTCATCGACCACGATGAAGTTGGCCGTGGTGAAGCTCCAGACAGTCCCCGTCCACGGGCTGTCCGGATCGGTCGTGCTGACCTCATCGACTCGCCAGTAGTAGGTCTTTCCGAACTCCAGGGCACCCGGATTGAAGCTGGTGTCGTCGAGCGCCTGCTCGCCGCGATAGGCGGCACTGCCGGGGGTTCCCTCGGCCACGGCATTGACATCGTCACTGAAGTACACCTGATGAGCCGTAGCCTTGACTCCGGCGGTCCATTTCAACTCGGGCGTCTGGGTGGTTTCATTGGCATCATTTCGTGGCCGAGGACCATAAGCCCACAGGGCCTCGAACGGCATCAGGTAGCTGCCGGCGATCAATTCACGAGTCGGAACGCCTGGGCCCTGCCAAGCCGCCGAGCACGAGTCCCCGCCGCCGCCTTCCTTCCACAGGGCCATCAAGTAGTAGCGGCCCGTTTCGAGAGCGATCGGCTTGGACATCTGAGCCGGTGAAGCATCCCAGGCGCGTGCATTGCTCCAGCCGGGGACTTCCGCGATCATCTCAGCGCTATCAGGATCCGCGCCGAGGTACAGCCGCGTGTTGTCGTCGCCGGCGACCCAGAACGTGTAGTCGCCTGCGGCCGGCACGTGCAACCAGGCTGACAGCTTGCCGCCGTAGTTGTCTGCGATGTCGGCCGGTGACTCGAAATCGGGCATCTCGTTGACATCCGTGGGACTGCGCGGATACCGCGAATCGGCCAGCAGATCGTTCACCGAAGTGCCGGCGCCGGCGTTCAGCCACAGCTCACGCTTGGCGGCGCCCAGGCCCGGGATCGTCGTGGTGAAGCTCCACACGTCGCCAACCCGCTTGGTACCGACGGCTTCGATCTCATCGACACGCCAATAGTACGTCGTCTCCAGAGTCAGCGGGGGTAATTCCAGTGTGGTGACAACCAGGGAGCCTTTGGATGCGGCGGCGGCCCCGTTGGCCACATCGTCCTTGTTCGTGCTGAAATAGACCTCATGCTTGACCGCGTTCTGTCCGGGCGTCCAAGTCAGATCGACATCGACGCTCTGGTACTTTGCACCGTCGGCCGGGACAGGATTCCAGGCATTCAGGGGAGCCGTCGTGAAGCTCCAGACATCGCCCGTGGTCACCTTTCCGGTGGCGTCCACCGTGTCCACTCGCCAGTAGTACGTCTGGCCGGGCACCAGCGGAGGCACCGTCTGGAAGTACATCTTGACCATCGAAGACTGACGCGGTTTGCGATCGGCCGCGGTGAGCTCGGGCATCGTGCCGAGGTAGATTTCGTCGAACACAGCCGTCTCGCCGGGCGTCCACTGCAGCAGCGGCATCATGATGCCTACGGCTCCATCGGCCGGACTGGGCTTCTCGGCTTTCGGGAATGTGACCTCGATGCCGTTGGACAAGTCAGCAATCTGTGCGGCGGTCAACTCTCGGCTGTAGATCCGCAAATCATCCACCACTCCCTTGAACCAGCCCATAGCGTGGCCGGAGTTGGAGCCCACGTGAATCCGGTCGCCGCTGCCCCAGAGCGTCCCGGCGGTATCGATGGAGGGAGCATCCTCCTGCCCATTAACGTACAGGCGCATGGGGCCGTTGGTCTGCGCGACGATGACCACGTGGTACCAAGTATCCGGCAAAATCGCCGTTGTCCCGGAGATATTGCGTTCGGCACCGACCCACAGGTAATGATGGAATTGGCCGCTGGTGTTGATTCGCACCTGATGCGACCATTCCGAGGTCGGCCCGACGGCGCTCGTTCGCACGACGATGCTTGCCGCAGCCGTGCTTGCCGGCTTCACCCACGCGGCAATCGTATAGACGGACGGATTCGTCGGCGAAGGAATGTTCACAAAATCGTCCACCCCGTCAAAGGAGATGGCCTGGCCCGATTTGCCAGCCACGTAGGTGGGTTGTCCACCTGCGAAAACACCCTTGGCCGTGCCGGCGGAGTCATTCAGGTTCCCATCGAATTTCCAGTGTCCCACCAGGTACCCGGCCCCTGCGGTCCCGGGTGTGGCACACACAATGCCGCTGAGCAGAATCACGAGAATCAGTTTTCTGTACATGATGGTCCTCCTAAGAGTAGCTTGGTGTCACCGATAAAATCACGAGGCCTGTGACCACCTCCCTTCTGCAGATCCTGCCTCCGGTACGCCAAATGAGATCTGCAAGAGCCTCCCACATCGTACCACACTCATTGCAGGGCCTCCTTTCCTCTGCGGTGTAAATCGCCCATATCTCCGGCTCGGACGCGTGTGACGTGACTGTGTGCCTGTCACATACGTCTAACCGCTACTGTTATAGCAGATTTGTCTGCCGCCGTCAATGTTTTCGGACGCAATTTCGTGTTCTGGCCGGCCCGGCGAGATGCTGCCCCTTGCTTGTACGGCCGGTCCAGCGTATATTCGGCGTTTTTAGGTAACTCAATGAGAGATGGGTCCATGAGCGTAGCAGCAGCGGAACAAGTGAGCCAACTGAAACGTGGCACGGTGGAGGTCTTCACGGAGCAGGAGCTGGGGCAGCGGCTGATGGATGCGGCCGGGGCGGGCCGCCCCCTGCGGGTCAAGCTCGGCCTGGACCCGACCAGCCCGGACATCCACCTCGGCCACACGGTCGTCCTGCGCAAGATGCGGCAATTCCAGGACCTTGGGCACAAGGCCGTACTGATCATCGGCGACTACACCGCCCGCATCGGCGACCCGACCGGCCAGAACACCACCCGGCCCATGCTCTCGCCCGAGCAGATCGAGCGAAACGCCAAAACCTACTTCGAGCAGGCCGGCAAAATTCTCGACACCAGGCCCGAAAAACTCGAGGTCCGCCATAACAGCGAATGGCTGGCCGACCTGCGACTGGCCGACACGATCCGCCTGGCCGGCACGATAACCGTCGCCCGCATGCTCGAACGCGACACGTTCGCCATCCGCTACAAGAAAGGCGACCCCATCGGCGTGCATGAGTTCCTTTATCCCCTCATGCAAGGCTATGACTCCGTCATGATTCGCAGCGACGTCGAGCTGGGCGGCACGGACCAGACGTTCAACAACCTCGTCGGCCGGGACCTCCAGCGGCTCCACAATCAGCCCCCACAGATCGTCATCACCACGCCCATCCTCGTCGGGCTCGACGGCAAGGAGAAGATGAGCAAGTCCAAGGGCAACTACGTCGGCGTGACCGACGAGCCCTCCAACATGTTCGGCAAGATCATGAGCGTGTCCGACGACATGATGGGGAACTACTATACGCTGCTGACCGATCTGCCGATGGAGCAGATCGCCGAGATGACCGATCCGAAGACGACGCATCCCAAGCAGGCGAAAGTCCTGCTGGGCAAGGCGATCGTCGCCCAGTTCCACGGTCCGCAGGCCGCCGAGGCCGCCGCCGCCGAATTCGAGAAGGTCTTCGCCCAGGGCCAACTGCCCGAGGACATGCGGGAACTCGCCCTGCCGGGCCTCCCGATGAGCGTCAAGAACCTTCTGACCACGTGCAAGCTGGTCGAGACCGGCGGCGAAGCCAAGCGCATGGTCCAGCAAGGCGGCGTCAGCATCGACGGCCGGAAGGCCACCGACCCGAACGCCGAGATCACGCCCCGGGACGGCATGGTCGTCCAGGTCGGCAAACGCCGCTTCGCCCGACTGCGCGTGAAATAGGCTTCGCCGATTGGTTAGCAAGGAAAAGGGGACATTCTACTTTTGCGCTGCAGGCGTCCTTTCCCTTCCCGGGGCGTGCTTTGCGGCTTCAGTGTCCTGTCCATTGTGGGCATGATGGCGTTCTTTGCGCTGCAAGACATGATGCCCACCGATCAGATGGATGCAACGCAAAAGGCACAGATCGAGGCCCTGCAAGACATGGGAACGCCCACCCTTGTCCTCATCATCGGCCTCAATCTGCTATCCGGCATCCTTCTCCTCGTGTCAGGCATAGGGTATCTGAAGCAGAAGAAGGTCCTGGGCAGGATGCTTGGCAATACCTATGCCGTCCTGACCATCGTCGCCAGTATCGTGTCCGGAATGATGTTCAGGACGGAGCTGGGGGGAGGCTTCAATATCGGGACGATCATCGGCCTGATCTATCCCATCCTTACCCTCGTTCTGATCAACACGACGTTCAAGGACGACCTGACGAGCTGAGCGAATGGCTCACTGCGTCCCCACGAGGTCGGGAGCCGCAATGCGATGAATCTCAAGACACTGAACGCCCGCCACATCTGGCTCATCAGCCTCCATTGGAGCCGCCACGCGGTGCGGAGCGGGGCAGGTCTGGTGTACCTTATGATCGCGCTGGTCTTCGGTCTTTCCGTCGCTCATGCGGTGATCATGCCCGTCGAGCAACTGATGGCCCTGCAGAAGGAGCAGACGGGGCACACCGACCCCGACGCCATCCACAACACAATCATCACAGTGGGCCGGCCGGTCGCCCAGTTCGTTCTGGGGCTCAAGTCCATGGCCGAGGCTTCCGAACAGGCCACAGCACAGGAGCAGCCCAACGCGGGCGACTCTCGAATGGCGACGCCAGGGGCAGCGGACCCCGCGCGCCTTGACCCCTGGACCGATTTTCTGCTGGAGGACCGGCCTGCCCTGCTCTCCGCCATTTTCCTGATACTGCTGTTCGGCATGCCCTTCGCAATTTCCTTTCTGGCCTTCAACCAGGTCACGGGCGACATTCAGGGCCACGGCCTGCGCTACCTTCTCCTGAGGACCGAACGGGGCAATATCTATTTCGGGCGTTTCCTCGGAACCGCGGCTTTCTCGACAGCCGTCACGGCGGTGATCATCGCCACCATCACGTTATACCTGGGCCTGAGGGTGCGAATTTATCCGGCCGGGGCCCTGGCCGCCTGGGCAATGCACGGCTTCCTGGCCCTGGCGATTCTCATGCTGCCCTATATCGCCGTGTGCTCGATCCTCTCGGCGTCCGTGGACTCGCCTTTTCTCTCGCTCGTGCTGGCGAAGCTGACGATCGGCGGCGTGTTGCTTCTGGCGATTCTCAGCGGCCTCAAGTGGGAATCGATGAAGCTCATCAAGTATGCCCTGCCGTGGGGATGGCAGAACCATCTGCTCCATCCGGAGCCAGCTCACTGGCTCGGCGCAGGCTTGGCGTGCCTGTTGTACACGACGGTGTTTCTGATGCTTGGGTACGCCCGCTTCGAGACACGCGACTTATAGATGGAGTTCTGCAAAATGGAGATTAGGCCATTATTCAAGGCAAGATGACACCTGCGGTCTCCATCAAGGGACTGTCAAAACGGTTCGGGCACACGCAGGCCCTGAACGACGTGTCGTTCGAGGTGCCGTCCCACTCGATTTTTGGATTGCTCGGGCCCAATGGGGCGGGAAAGACCACCCTCTTCTCGCTCACCGCGAACTTCCTCAAGGCAGATTCGGGGGCGGTCGAAGTCCTCGGCATCGACACGCGCTATATCTCCCGTTTGCAGGGCCGCCTCAGCATCCTGCCGCAGGACGCCCAGTTCCAGCGCAACGTGCCAATTCTGGATCAACTGGTCTTCTTCCGCCGGCTCGCCGGTCGCACGAAGCCGCAGGCGCAGGACGAGGTCCTGCACACTCTGGACCTGGTTGGCCTTCAGTCGGTGGCGAGAAGGCGGGTGGGCAGCCTGTCTCACGGCATGGTCAAACGGCTCGGCGTCGCACAGGCGTTTCTGGGGCATCCGGAAGTGATTCTCCTGGATGAGCCGACGGCGGGCCTCGATCCAGCCAATGCCCGGCAGGTTCGCGATTTGGTCAGGCAGTTGCAGGAACGTACGACGATACTGGTGAGCTCCCACAATCTGGGAGAGATCCAGGAATTGTGCGATCACGTGGCGATTCTGGACCACGGCCGTCTGGTCCTGGCCGGCTCGGTCGATGACATCACGCGATCCAATCGCGAATGCAATCTCAGCTTGTCGCGTCCGTTGCAGGATGTGGAGCTACAGCGTCTCGTCGCCATCCGCGGCGTGCGGAGCATCGAGCGGACCTCATCCCCGGCGGGCAATCTGAATCACGATGCGCGGTCGGCCGAGTATCTCGTGAAACTCAACCTGTCGGCGGAGGAGATCGATCAGGATACCGTCATCGCCGCCCTCCTGAAGGCCATCCTCGACATGGGCATCACGCCGCGCAGGCTCACGGAGGGTCACAGCCTGGAAAGCCAGTTCCTCGAGGTGACCGGCCGCCCGCCGGCTCCGGCGAGTGGCTGATCCCGCATTTCACAAGTCCCGTGACGGCGTCCAACGATGGGTGAGCCAACTCAACAAGGAACTCCGTTGACCAGACTCGGCGGGGCAAACATGTCGTGCGCCCAGGCAAATCCCACCGCACTTTGTTGCTTGCGGACCGTAGGGGCGGCGGATATTCTTAGGCCGTGATTTCGTGACATTCAGCACGGCCGATGATGTTCCTGATGGACAAGGGATGACCCTATGGACGCAGTCCCTGTGCCGGTGCAGACCGGCATGCACACGCGTTATAACATGGTCTTCGTCTGGTTGATCTGCCTGGTCGCCGCGTTGGGCGGGCTGCTCTTCGGCTGGGACTGGGTCGTCATCGGCGGGGCCAAGCCGTTCTTCGAGCCCTACTTCAACCTGGCCCAGATCGCCGAACAGTGGGGCCGCCATCCCCTCGCGCGGATGCTCGGCCTGAATACGGAGGCGTCGTTGAGCGGCTGGGCGAATAGCTGCGCCCTGCTTGGGTGTCTGGCCGGGGCGATCGTCGCGGGCGGGCTGAGCGACAAGTTCGGGCGCAAGCGCCTGCTGATCCTCTCGGCGTTTCTGTTCGCTGTTTCCTCGCTGCTGACCGGCTGGGCGGGCAGCTTCAACCAGTTCATCGTGTGGCGCATGCTCGGCGGTGTGGCCATTGGCATGGCGTCGAACCTCTCGCCGCTCTACATCGCCGAGGTGGCCCCGGCCGAGGTGCGCGGCCGGCTCGTGACGCTGAACCAGTTGACCATCGTCTTTGGCATCCTCGCCGCACAATTGTTCAACGTGACCATCGCCCAGCGGGTCCCCGACAACGCCACGGCCCAGATGATCGCCGACTCATGGAATGGCCAGTACGGCTGGCGCTGGATGTTCACGCTCGTCGCCCTGCCGTCCCTGTTGTTCTTCATCTTCGCGTTCTTCGTGCCGGAGAGCCCGCGCTGGCTGGTGAAGAACGGCCAGGACGATCTGGCCCGCCGGGTGTTGACGCGGATCGGCGGCCAGGCGTACGCGGAGGCCGGGACGGCAGACATCAAGCGGACCATCGCCGTAGAGGAGGTCGCCCGTGTCCCCTTCCGCGCCTTGCTGGAACGCAAGATGGTCAGGATTCTCCTGATCGGCTGCGCCCTGGCCGTGCTCCAGCAGTGGAGCGGCATCAATGTGCTGTTCAACTACGCGGAGAACATCTTCAAGAACGCCGGCTTCGGCGTGAATACGATCCTGCTGTTCATCGTGATCACCGGCCTGGTGAACATGGTCTTCACGTTCCTGGCGCTGGGCACGGTGGACCACTGGGGCCGCCGCAGCCTGATGCTGTTCGGCTGCGCGGGCATCGCCGTGTCGCACCTGCTGATGGGCGGCGCGTACGCGATGGAGTGGAAGGGCCTGCCCGTGCTGGTCTTCGCGCTGGCCGCCATCGGCTGCTACGGCATGTCGCTGGCCCCGGTGACGTGGGTCCTCATCTCAGAGATCTTCCCCAACCGCATCCGCGGCACAGCCATTTCCATAGCCGTATCCTCGCTGTGGATCGCGTGCTTCCTCCTGACCTACACGTTCCCGCTGCTCGAACGCAGCATCGGGACCGGCAACACGTTCTGGATCTATGCAGGCATCTGCGCCGTGGGTTTCGTGTTCATCCGCGCCTTCGTGCCCGAGACCAAAGGCAAGTCCCTGGAGGACATCGAGCGCCAGTTGGTGGACTAAGGCAATCTACGAGATCGAAGTCTACGACACGTCAACGATCTCCAGACAACGATGAGCGTGCGCTCCACGTCAGGCCAAGCCGTGATCGGCCAGGCACTTCCGTAGGGGGACACCGGCACGGGATGCGGCGGCCCAAGGGCAAGCCATAGGAGCAACAGCGACATCTTTACTTCGAGACAATCGAGGAGGCTGGTACTGCCGATGCGCCTGACACGGCCGGAGTTTTCGAAGTTGCAGGTACAGCAGGGACGGTCGCGCGGACGTCGGAGCGTGCCGATAATCCGGCGGATATTCGCCTCATGCTCCGGAGGAATCATGCATAATCTGCCCCCCCAACTCCGGGCCACCTCCCGTCTAGATACAGTATGATCCGGATATCTGTTTGGCGGGTCAATCGGCGTTCTTGGCCCCGAAAAGGCGGCTCCATTGAAGAAAAACGCCATTGCAATGCTGTGTGACACTGAGAAACCTCGTTTTTCGTATCAGAAACCGCATTTCAGGCGATGAACAGATACTAACCCGGAAATGTGGGCACGGAAATGGTCATACCTCCACAGGAAGGTGCACGACAAGACTGTAGTGTGCCGGATTCCAGCATTGCCCACCCCATTGTGATCATTGTTGGTATTTTGGCTCTTTCTCATATTGACAGGAGAGGACGAACCGGATATAATGGAACATCGAGGGTGGGTGATGTGTTTTTTGCGATGCCGCACTACATCACCATTGTCGTAGAATCCAGCCATGGATGGAGGAAATTGCTCAGCATTTGAGAGGCCTCTGTGGACACTACGGGCTTCGCTTCCACGCAAGAGCACTCTCTCGTGGCTTCGAACGGAAGAGAGCGCCAAAGGTCTGCCCACGTACGAATCTGTTTCATGGCATCCGGCGGCGGTCACTTCCAGGAGTTGTGCGAGTTGACCAGCCTCGCTGAGGCATACGATCACATCCTCATTTCCACGGAGTTGAACAAGGCGGTGAGCGAGACGTGTCCGTTCCGGCGAATCTATCTGATCGGGGAGGTCGGCCAGGGGCAATGGAGGAAACACCCGGGAGAGATGCTCCGTGCCCTGTGGCGGATTCTCCGCATTCTCCTGCGAGAGAGGCCTGGTTTTGTGATCAGCACCGGTGCGGGCATAGCGGTCCCAGGATTTCTGGCGGCCAAGTTGCTCGGGATTCGCACGATCTACGTCGAGAGTTACGCCCGCGTGGAATCGCTAAGCTTGGCGGGCAGAATCTGCTATCGCCTGTCCAACCTGTTCCTCGTTCAACACGCCGGTCTGGCAACCCAATTGTCTCACGCGGTCTACGTGGGAAGTCTCAACGCGTACCTGGATGCAGATAGCCATGGTGTTTGTGACCATAGGTAGCAGCAAGTTCGGGTTCATTCGGCTCATTGTCGAGGTGGATCGATTGGCCGGCGCCGGCTTATTGTCCGATGTCGTGGCCCAGATCGGAGAGACCGAGTATGAGCCCCGAAATTGCACTTGGCAACGGTTTCTCACGCCGTCGGAATTCTGCGCCGGCATGCAGAGCGCGGATTTCGTCATCTGCCATGCCGGCTACGGCACTCTGGAGGAAGGTATGCGGCAGCGTAAGAAGATGATCGCCGTCCCGCGACAGATTGAGCACAAGGAAGCCCCCGATGACCACCAGATCGAGATCGCTCGTCTGCTCAAAACCAACAACCGGATTCTGCTGGCTCGCGACGTGGACGAGCTTGCCGCCTGCGTCCAGGCAGTACGCACGTGGATTCCCTCTTTTGCATCTCCGCGCGTTGACAATCCTATCGTCGATTACATTCGCCAATTCATCATCCGGGAAATGCCGGCGTAACGCAGGCGCGAGATCCCACAAATGCCTTGCTCTCCAACGATCCGAGCACGACAATGGGACTCATTGCAGGGGTAGTGGTATGCCCCCGGAACGGGAGGGAGATGAGACTATGAATGAGCAGCGCGTACGCAAGGGGCTTCGATGACTGCGTTTGATCCATCAGGCCGGGAAGATAGGGAGCCCGTGAAGCAGCCGCGACGGCCGCGGTACGGCGGCACGCACCCAAAGGACTTCGTGCAGAAGTACAAGGAGCACAACATCGAGGCCTACCCCCAGATCGAGGCCCATCTCCGCGAGAAAGGCGCGACGCCCGCCGGCACTCACGTGCCCGTGCTGGCGGAGGAGGTCATGGAATGGCTGAGGCCCGCGCCCGGCGAGGTCGTCGTGGACTGCACGGTCGGCTACGGCGGCCATGCGCTGGAGTTTATGAAGCGCATCGGGCCCACGGGCAAGCTGATCGCCCTGGACGTCGATGCTGCCGAGCTGGAACGCGCCGGCCGGCGGCTGAGCGAAGAAAACGTGCCCGTGCGCATTCACCGCGGCAACTTCGCCGGGATCGCCAAAGTGCTGACCCAGGAGAAGCTCGACGGTTTTGACATCCTCTTCGCCGACCTCGGTGTTTCGAGCATGCAGATCGACAATCCCGAGCGAGGCATGAGTTACAAGCATGAGGGCCCGCTCGACCTCCGCATGGACGACCGGCTCAGACAAACCGGCGCCGACCTGCTCAACAGCCTCTCCGAGGAGGAACTGGCAAACGCATTGTGGGAGCTGGCGGACGAGCCCGACCATCAGAAGATCGCCCGCAGGATCGTCGCCCGCCGGGCCGAGCAGCCGATTACGAAGACTTCACAGCTTGTCCAGACTATTTTCGATGCCAAAGGTCTGCATCCAAAGACCTGGCGTCAGCAGCAGCAAGCCCTGCAATCCGGCGCCCTGCACCCCGCCGCCCGCACGTTCCAGGCCCTGCGCATCCTGGTCAACGATGAGCTCGGCTCCCTGAAAGAGCTTCTGCGCCTCGCCCCCTACTGCCTGCGTCCCGGCGGCCGAATCGGCATCATCAGCTTCCACAGCGGCGAGGACCGCCTCGTCAAGAAGTCCTTCCGCGAAGGCGTCCGAAGCGGCACCTACGAGTCCATCGCCAGAGACGTCATCGTGCCAAGCCCCGAGGAGACTCGCTCCAACCCCCGCGGCGCCTCCGCCAAATTCCGCTGGGCCATAAAACCCCTCCAAAGCCCGGATTCCGGTCACTGAAGGATTTCGTTCGCCAGTTGACCGGCCTACGGCGATGAGTGTACCCTATGCTGTCAATGAGCTGCCGCGTCGCAGATGTCTTACCCTGGAGTTCAATGGAGCAGGAGAATGCAGAAATATATCGTCTTTCACCTGGGACCCGCGTTGCTGTTGTGGGCGTTGATCGCGGCCGCACTGCCGGTCTGGGCCGCTGAGGCCGCCGTCCGCGAGGAGAATTTCGACCGCGAGCCGGCCGACTGGGAAGGGGTGAACAACCGTAACACCCATTTCGAGGCGAGGATCGTCACGCAGGATTTTGGCTACAGCCCTTCGACCCGCCATGCGGGCGGTGAGCCGGGCGAGGTCGGCGGCACGCTCCACCCGGCGGGCGAGGCGGCCTGCTACGGCTATCATCTGCCCACGCCGCTCACGCTGGATGACCCGATGAGCGCTGCAGGCAAAATCCTCGTCCCTCACGGCCCGGGGCATTTTCTGTTGGGCTTCTTCAACGCCGGCACGCTCAACGAATGGCGCACGCCCAACACGCTGGTAGCCCGCATCAACGCGCGGGGCGAGAGCTTTCACTGCCACCTCGAATACGGCACCAGCTGCTGGCGCTGTGGGGCCGGCGTCATCGGCGAGATCGTTCCTGGCGAGCGCATCCAGGCGAAGGAGAATCCCTGCGGCCGCGTCTACCAGTGGAAGCTCACGTACGACCCCAATGGAGCCGAGGGCCACGGCCTGTTGACCTTTTCGCTCAACGGCGACACCGCCACCTGCAAAATCGTGCCACAGCATCGCGGCGACGGCGCCACGTTCACCCACTTCGGCCTGCTGCCAATCCCCAAGACCTGGGACAGTCCCGGCCAGGCGTGGGTGGATGACGTGACCGTCAACGGCACGACGTTCGATTTTCGTGAGGACCCGCGATGGGACGCATTCAACAACCGCCGCACGTATGAGACGAAGGACACCCGGCCCCGCTTTGACTTCGGCTGGAGCCCCACCCGCTGGGCGGGCGGCAAGTCTGCCGGCGAATTGGGCGGCCTGATCTTCCGGGGCGACTGCCGCGAGCCGCACCGCATGGCCGCCTACGGCGCCCGTCTGGCGACCCTGACCCTCGATACGCCTGTCTACGCACGCGGCACGCTCAGCATGACTCGTGGCATCTCCGACAGCACGGCCTCTATCGGGTTCTACAACTCCACCTGGAGCCTGCACCCCAATCCCAGGCAGGACCAGAGTATCCCGATGGATTATATCGGTATCAACATTGAGGGCCCCTCCTCTGAGGGGTTCTTCTTCTATCCCGTGTACCGGGTACACGGAGACGTCGCCGGCGCTCTGGGCGGCGGGACGGGCAGATCCCCGCACATCTATCCCGACCGCACAGTCCACGCCTGGACGCTGATGTACGACCCGGCCGGGGCCGATGGCCGAGGCCGAATCACGGTCACTCTCGACGACCAGACCTGCACGCTGGACCTGGCCCCCGGCGCCAAAGCCGCCGGCGCCACATTCGACCGCTTCGGCATCTGCACTCCATGGATCGATGGCAATAGCGTGACGGTCTTCTTTGACGACATTCAATACACGTACGCCCCGGAACCACTTCTATCGTCATCCACAATTAAACAAAGGAGGACTCCGTGAAATCTCACGCAACACTCATTGCAGCGGCTACCGCCATCCTGATGTTCGCAGCGGTCTCGCGCGGCGAGATCAAGGCGGTTGTCGGCCATCACCGCAATCAGGACGCCGCACCTGATTTCAAGTTCGCAAATGTCCCTGTGCCGTCGCAGAGTGACGCGGCCGGCAAGGCCACGTTTGCCATCATCGACGGTCAGAGGGACCGCAACGGCGGCGATGTGGATAAGCTCCACGACGGCAAAATCCCCACGGAGGACGACCAGCCGGGCGAGAACTTCTTCTTCAGTGCCGGCACTGACGGCGGGCGGATCCTGGTGGACCTCGGCAGTGTCATCGCCGTCAAGCAGGTCAACACGTATTCCTGGCACCCCGACACGCGGGGGCCGCAGGTGTATACGCTGTACGCCGGCGACGGCGACGCCAACACCTTCAACTCTCAGCCGAAGAGAGGGACAAACCCGCAAACGTGCGGGTGGAGACTGATCGCGCGGATCGACACACGGCCGAAGGAGGGCGAGAGCGGCGGGCAGTACGCCGTCACGGTCTCGGATTCTGGTGGCATTCTCGGCAAGTACCGCTATCTGTTGCTCGATATCAATCGCACCGAAGGCGCCGACGCGTTCGGCAATACCTTCTACAGTGAGATCGATGTGGTCGAGCCAAACACGCCGGTCGTTGCGGCGGCACCGGCGATCCAACCGGCCGGAGAAGTCCGCAGGGAGATCGTGGAGGCCGAAGGCGGATACCAGATCACGATCGATACGACCGAAACACCCGACCTGACGGACTGGGCCCACAAGGACTTGGCCCCGGTGGTGCAGCAATGGTATCCCAAGCTCGTCAAGATGCTGCCGAGCGAGGCATACGAGGCGCCCCAGCGGGTGAGCGTCACGTTCAGCGCGAGCATGCAGGGCGTGGCGGCCACCGGCGGGACACGGGTACGCTGCGCTGCGGGCTGGTTTCGGCAGAACCTCCAGGGGGAGGCCAAAGGCGCCGTCGTGCACGAGCTGGCACACGTGGTGCAAAACTATGGCATGGCCAGGCGCGCCAATCCGAACGCCACACGGACGCCCGGATGGGTGGTCGAAGGCATCTGCGACTACATCCGCTGGTTCCTGTACGAGCCGCAGACGCACGGCGCCGACATCACCGCCCGAAACATCGCCCGGGCCCGATATGACGGCAACTATCGCATCAGCGGCAATTTCCTCAACTGGGTCACCCAGACGCAGGACAAGGACATCATCCGGAAACTGAACACAGCCGCCCGCGAAGGCAAGTATAGCGAGGAACTCTGGAAGACGGCCACGGGCCATACCGTGCAAGAGCTCGGTGACGAGTGGAAGGCAGATCTGGAGAAGAAGATCGCAGACGAAGCGGCGGAGCCACGCGAGAAGTGACAACGGACGTGGAGCGGGGCTGGAAAGGAGAATGATGAGGCAGTTGCTCTTAACGATCCTGGTCGTATTCGCTGGGGCCGGGCAGGCAACAGGAGCGATGTACTACGTGGATAGCGTGTCCGGCGACGACAGCAAGAGCGGCCTGTCGCCGGGGCACGCATGGAAGAGCCTGGCGAAAGTGAATGAGACTGTCTTTCGCGCGGGCGACAGGGTCCTGTTCAAGTGCGGCACGCAACATGCGGGCCAGCTCCGCCCTCAGGGCTCAGGTCAGCAAGACAATCCGGTTGTCATCGCGAGTTACGGAAAAGGGCCGAGGCCCCGCATCGATGGCGAGGGCAAATCGCTCGATACGGTGCTCCTCCGCAACGTGGAGTACTGGGACATCAGCGAGTTGGAAGTGACCAACCAGGGCCCGGATCGCCAGCCGGGACGCACGGGCGTCCACATCGTTGTCGATGACTACGGCACGATGCACCACGTCCATCTGCACGACCTCTACGTCCATGACGTCAACGGCGATCTGCGGAAATCACACGAAGGCTGCGGCATCTTCTTTGAGGCCAGGGGCGGCAAGGACTCGCACTTTGACGACCTGCGGATCGAGGATTGTCACCTCGTTCGCACGGACCGCAACGGTATCTGCCAGCGGCGCAGCGGCGGCGCCCGAAGCGTCAACGTCGTCATACGCGGCAACCTCCTCGAAGACATCGGCGGCGACGCGATCAAGCCGTGGGGCTCCAATGGCGCATTGGTCGAGCACAACGTCGTTCGCGGCGGACGGACGCGATGCGACGACTACGCCGCGGGAATCTGGCCCTGGGACTGCGACAACACCGTGATCCAGTTCAACGAGGTCAGCGGCATGAAGGGCACCAAGGACGGCCAGGCGTTCGATTCCGATTACCGGTGTCGCAATACCCTGTTTCAGTACAACTACAGCCACGACAATGAGGGCGGCTTCATGCTGATCTGCTCGCCGGGCACGTCGTACTGCGAGGGGACCGTCATCCGCTACAACGTCAGCCAGAACGACGGCGTCAACACGGCCCGCGTGTTCCACTTCGGCGGCGGACCGAAGAACACGTACATCTACAGCAACGTGATCTACATCGGCCGCGCACAGGACCTGCCCCTGCTGCTGTTCACCGAATGGGACAAGGGCAACGCCGAGAACACGTACTTCTACAACAACGTCTTCTACGCGGCCGGCACGGTCAGCTACCAATGGGGCAAGAGCCGCAACAACGTCTTCGAGAACAACGTCTTCTACGGCAACCACAAGGGGCCCCCCTCCGACCCGCACGCCATCCGCGACGTGCCGCCGCTGATCGATCCGGGCAGCGGCGACTACGACCTGCTGTCCCTCGGCGGATACCAGCTCCGCGAGTCGACGCCGCAATTCACGGGCAAGCTCATCGAGAACAACGGCGGACGGGACTTCTTCGGCAATCCGGTCCGGCAAGACACGGCCCCGTTCGTCGGCGTTCACCAGCCGCGAGATTGACTACCTGGGTGCGCGATGAGCAATCCGGACGAGGGTGTAGCTGTACGGCGGCAGTTTGAGGGGTAGATCTGCGCCGCTCAACTGCATGGTGCTCGTCGCGGGCGCGATTGCCCTGGGGGCTTCGAGGGTATTCTGCGCCCAGGGCACATCGGCCGAGAGTGTCTGGATTTGCGCCTGTCCCGCCGGTTCAAAGTCCTTCAACGCAATCGTCAAATCAATTGCCTCGGTCCCTTTGTGCACGACGGATAGCAGCAGGTCGCCGTTGGATGCCTGGGCGGCCAGGGCATCCAGCGTCTTGTACGTCCAGTCCTTCGCAGCATTTCGCAACTCGGGCAGAACCAGCGGAGCTTTCTTTTCCGGGCAGACCAACTCTGTTTTGAGAGGGATCGCCTCGGCAAAGACCGCGAACATCGACTGCGCGTAGTGGCACGGGTTCGCGAAGACGCGCTCACGGGTCTTGCGCAATCCGCCGCCGTGATTGACCGTGGCCGAATGTGTCACCATCTCGACAAACGGCGCCAGCCGAACCGCCGCATGGTAGATCAGGACATCGTACAGCCCCTCGGCGTGAGTGCCGGGATTCACGAGATTGTCATGCGTGAGGCGCCTCGGTGCATCGGATGATCCGCCTTGCCCGACGCGGGCGAACATCTGCAATTCGGTGACCGCCAGTCGCGGGTCTCTGATCCCACCCGCCGCCATATCGTCCCGCAGGGCCGCCCACTTCTGCTCCAGCACCTCCGGCACGGCCATGAAATCGCGGAACACGTCGAGCGGCTCGGTGCTCGGCGCGACGTTGCCGCCGATGAGCGGGTGGTCCGTCGTGGCCTGCATCACATCGGCGGCGCCGGCGATCAGCGTGTCATTCCAGCTCTTGCCCCACATCACGGGCGCGCCGCAGGCATAGAGCGTGATGCCCGCGTCGCCCGCGAGCATGGCCTTCCCGAATTGCCTGTACCGATCCACGTAGCCTTCGGCCGTCGTCCAGTGATACTGCCAGTTGCCCCAAAGCTCGTTGCCGACCTCCCAATGCTTGACATCGTAGGGCTTGGGATGGCCGTTGGCCGCGCGGAGCTTTCCCATCGGGGTCTCCAGCCCGCCATTGCAGTACTCGATCCACTCGGCCGCCTCCTCGGGCGTGCCGCTGCCGGCGTTCACGCAGATCATCGGCTCGCAGCCGACAGCCCGGCAGAACGCGATGAACTCGTCGGTGCCGAAGAGGTTGTTCTCCTGCTGGCCCCAGGCGTAGTTGGGCAGGGTCGGCCGCCGCTCGACGGGCCCGACGCCGTCGCGCCAGTGGTACGTGCTGACGAAGTTGCCGCCCGGCCAGCGAAGGATCGGCAGCCGGGACTCCTTGAGAAGCCGGACGACATCCGGATCGCAGCGACTGATATGATCGGCGGGATACAGCAGCACGGTATCGATCACGAGCTGCCCCGGCCTGTCCGCCGTCACGGCGAGCTTGTACGGCTTGTCATCCGGCAGACCCGCCGGCACTTCAAGACTCGCGCCGAGCCTCCGCCATTCAGTCGTGACGGGCGAGACCGCCGCCTCTGCGCAAGCCTTCCCGTCCGGCCCGGAAAGCGACACGGTCAGGGAATCGACATTCGGCGAGCGCACCCACAGTGTGACTTCGAACTTGCGGACCCGATGCAGAGGCAGCCACGTCCACTGCATGATCCCCTGCCCGGGCTCGCGTGCGGCGATGCGCTGCGCCCGCCCGCCGCATAGGCCCGTGTCCGGACTGGTCTCGACATGTCCGAGCTTCGCCCACCAGCATGCCAGGGCCGCCCTCCCCGAGTTGACCAGGTTCTCCACCTCGGACGGCGGCCAGCCCCAGCGGTCCGCATCGCCGCGAATCGCGCGGGCGATCTGCTCTCGATCATAATGGAACGTCGCAAGTCCATCCGGGGTGGCCTGACCCGTCGAGAACGGGTAGTCGCTGAACGTCGGGTTTTTGAGAATCTGGGCCTCCATGCCATTGGTGATATTGAAGTACAGGTGCTCGCAGAACTTGCCCGTGATGTATCGCGGCACCGGATACTTCGACATCTGGCCCGCGTGTACGACAAGAGCTGCCCTCTCGCCGGCGCTGCCTCCAGCCGCAGCCTGTGCACCCGTTCCTGCCCCGCACAACAGCGCCAGCAACGACCCGACAAGCACCGCGGCTTTCTTCCCACCGCAATCAAACGATCTTCTCATGGCAGTCCTCGATCTCAATCATTTCCCGTACCCAACTCTCAACGGCGAGCCGATCATACCCGGCGGGACCCGCCGGGGCAACGTCCCGGTATCGCGTTTCGCAAGTCCTGAGACCAGGTCATTGCGAGTCGGTCAGCCGCTTCGCGCCTGGTGTCGGCAAGAAAATGGCCCTTGCGAGGCGTTTCTCTATAAGCCATGGTGGTTCCAGTACTTGTGGGCTCATCCGGTTTTTGCGTACTTCTTTGCCTTTTGGGGACGCTGTCCCCAAGCCCCTGGCATTTGTCGCATGGGTCCAATAGCATGATAGAAGAGGC
>Ga0315274_10005427_pt1 | contig 18635 bp, 15 predicted proteins | sample YL17G02_20_MG_FD_203700 | JGI IMG/M metagenome (GOLD analysis project Ga0315274, IMG submission 203700) | Sediment microbial communities from Yellowstone Lake, YNP, Wyoming, USA - YL17G02_20 | ecosystem: Environmental > Aquatic > Freshwater > Lake > Sediment | place: USA: Wyoming | collected... | reverse complement strand
ACTCGATGGGAGGTTTCTTACCAAACCGTTTTGATATATGTAAGGTTTTGTAGGACACTGTCTTTTGTAATAATAGGAAAGTTTAGATATCTCGCCGTTGAAACGATTATTTTATCGTGAAGCTCTGTAATATCTTTTAATTCCACCATTTTCTGAAGGATTGGATAATCAAGCGGTATGAGCACAAAGTTTTCGCTTTCATTTATTTTCTTAAAAAGTTTTTTAAAATCAAAAGAGACCCGTTTCTTTTCAAAAAAGCTAAGAGCTTCTGCTATAACGATTGAAGGGATAAAAATAATATTTTCTCCCTGTTCGCATTTCTCAAAAATTTCTGATGCTTTTGGACTTATTTAGAAGTAATTGGGGACGGGTTCACATTTTATTGCTAGCTGTGGTTGAGTTGTCATCCATAAAAAAGTTGGCCATTCCAAACAAGATCCCGCATCGGGCAGAGCGCATAGAGCATAGAGTATAGCGATGATTTTGAAAAAAGCCTATTCCATTTATTGTTGATTCACATTTCAAGGCTTGACATCTTGATACAATTGAAGTTGTCAGTTGCAGAGGAGGAGACATGTTTATGAGAAAGGATTCGATAGTCTTCACTTCGGCACGCATTGGACAGCTCGAAATCAAGAACCGTTTGGTCCGTTCGGCTACCTACGAAAACGCAGCCACAAGCAAAGGTGAGGTATCGGACTTTTTGGTCGACCTTTATCGTACCCTGGCCAAAGGGGGTGTGGGGCTGATAATCACCGGCACTGCCGGCGTATACTCCAAGGCGCTGGCGCCGCATTTGGTTGTAAGAGCGGATGACGATTCTTTCATTCCGAGTCTCGAAAAGATCCCGCGGGCAGTGCGGGAAGTCGCCCCGGACTGCAAGGTGATGCTGCAGTTGCACCACCCCGGAAGGCAGGTCATCAATCGAGAAAACGCGGCCAAATTAGTGCCGGTGCTTCCGCCAGCTCTGGTCGCCTACATTCAAAAGCACCCCGAGGTCATCTTGCCCCCGAAAGAAGCACCCCATGTGGTGGAGCCCACCGCCCCATCCGCGGTCTACGACGCTACCTTCGATCGGACGCCGAGAGCGTTGACCCCGGATGAAATCGACGAAATCATCGAGGCCTTTGCCGAAGGCGCACGGCGGGCCCAAGAGGCTAGTTTCGACGGAGTTCAGTTTCATGCCGCTCACGGCTATCTTCTGAGCTCTTTTCTGTCACCGCGGACCAACCAACGTGAAGATCAATACGGAGGTTCAACTGAGAATCGGACCAGGATTGTCAAGGATATCTATCAGCGCGCTAGAAGGAAGGTCGGTGATCGTTTTCCCATACTGATCAAAATAAACACTACAGACTTCCTTCCCGGAGGTATCGACCTCCATGAAGCGCTCCGGGTGGGAAAACTGCTCTCGGAGGTCGGGTTCGCCGCTATTGAGGCCAGTGGAGGCATGTGGGAGTCAGTAACCCGCAAGCAGGAGGAACTGGGCTGGCTCCCTGTGATCCTGCCCGAGTCGCGGACTGGCATCAAGGCTCAGGATCAAGAAGCCTACTTCCTGCCGGGTGCCAGGGCGCTCAAAGATAAGACGAACGCGACGGTCATCCTGGTAGGTGGGCTCAGGTCATTCAGTAAAATCGAAGAAGTGTTGACTTCAAAGGCGGTGGATTTCGTCTCAATGTCCAGGCCCCTTATCCGCCAGCCGGATCTCCCCATCCTCTGGCGCTCGGGGGAGGGGCCAGACAAGGCGGAATGCATTTCCTGCAACGCTTGCCTGCCGATAGGCACTGCTCGTTTGGCCTGCCGGGCCAAAAGGCAATAGTAGTCGCCGCCTTCATATCGTATGATATCTTAATATTTTATCCGATGACATCGTATAGTATCTTTCATGGAAGATATCCTTACCAGCATCAAGGATCTGGAGGGACTCAAGCTGTGAGACGCAAGTTGGAAAGGAGTCAAGTCTGCTTTTGACCCGTTCGGCGGCGCCAAGCCCTGCCTTTGAAGGCGGGGTAAAGAAGCGCCACTCAGGGTCAACCCTGAGCAAGCCCCGGCATTTATGCTTGGGAGTCGAAGGGTTGAGTATTACTCATTTCGACGGTGAATGACATTCATTGGACACTGGGCAGGTTTTAGAACAATAAAAAACCAGGGAGAAAAGATTAATCAATACATCTGAAAATATGACCCCTTATGTCAAATCTTAAAGTTGCGATGTTTTGAGAGAAGATATTAGCCAATTTTCAATAGCAAGACCTTTTATTTTTGAAAAGTGACGAATGTTGGCTGTGACCATGACAAGTTTATGACTTAAAGCAGTGGAGCCGATAATGGCGTCTTCAATACCTATAGATTGCCCAATTTTCTGGAGAGAGGCCAGAATATCTCCTGCAATTAAAGCCTCTCTATGTCCAAAAGGAATAACGTTAACTCTCGAGATAATATTTTTTGATATCTTAGCCCAGAAACTTTCAAAATCACCCCTTAACGCGCAGCCCAATCGTAATTCCGTTACGCAAATGGATGAAGTAAATAATGATTGGTATGGTTTTGAGGATAAATGGGCGAGCAAATAAGGATTGGGGCGCTTCTTTGCCAATTCACTGAGAATATTTGTATCAAGAAGGTACATCACTTTGTTCTTTTCTTTTCTAATAACCTCGGAGTGTGAGCATTCCGATTTTTGACGATACTTTCAATAATTTTAAAAAAAGAATCGCCTTCTTCCAGCCAGCCTTTGGCTTCGCTTAAATGTTTATTATTTTCCTTAACTGGCAATAACAGCGCCATCGGTTTTCCTTTTTTCGTAATCACAATTTCTTCCTTTCCATATGCCACCCGACCTATTAGATTAGAAAAGTGTTTTTTAGCTTCCACGATACTTACAGCTTGCTGATTCATCGCAGCCCTCCCTGTCCAACCGATTGTGGTCATTATGACCTATTATTCTTTGAAAGTCAATAATGAAGACTTGTTACGCAAACCATTTTGCATTTGCAACGTCTTAAAGGAAAACGATCAAGTCTGCCTTTGTCCCTTACTCATTTCAACGGTGAATGATGTTTATCGGCTCATTCAGGCATTTCCAAAATTCATCTCCAGAAAATGTCGACCCCTGAGAAAGCTCTCCATTCCTCTTTACTCCTGAGCGAGACACCGGCGAAAAAATTTCTAAAAAAAATTCTTGACAAACCCCAAAAGGGCGTTATAATTTGCGTTGTTTAGTTTACTAAACTAATTTCTTTCTATACTGTCTTACACATTATTAAACTAATTTCTTCGTATACTGTGCTCCCGGTTTTATGAAGATTGGAGAACGCATTCGGAATTTGAGACAGTTGAGCAACCTGACCCAGGAAGAACTGGCCGAGCGGGCCAATCTGACCAAGGGGTTTATCTCCCAGATCGAACGGGACCTGACCTCCATCTCTCTCGATAGTCTCTTTCAGATCCTTGAGGCGCTCGATGAGAATATCTCCGATTTTTTCCGGGAAACCTCGGAAGAAAAGATCGTCTACCGGGAGAAGGATCGGGTTGCGATTGAGAAAGAGAAGATCGAGAAGTTTGAGCTTCTGGTTCCGGGTTCAACGAATCGGCGGTTGGAACCCATCCTCCTGACCCTCCGGAAAGGGGAGGCTACGCCGAAAGAGAAGCCCCATGAAGGGGAGGAGTTCGGTTTGGTCCTGCGGGGAAGGGTCAACCTTCGTTTTGGGAGAGAGATTCTGAAGCTGAAAAAAGGGGAATGCTTCTACCTTTCAGCAGAGAAGGAGCATTGGCTCCATAACAGCGGCTCGAAGGAGGCAGTGATCCTGTGGGTCAGCTCGCCCCCTTCCTTCTAAATTTACTAAGCTCGATGTTTTAGGGAAGGAAGCGCACCACAAACCCGATATGTCTTTACCCAGACGAGAGATGATGGAGAAGCGCCGTGATCTTTAAGACACCGACCCAATACTTTCTGGTTTCTGGAGCATCGGAAGGATATACTCCTCTTAATGCATTTGACGGAGCCCTTCTTCAAGCGGGCATCGGAAATACCAATATCGTGAAGATGTCCAGTATTGTCCCCCCCCATTGTAAAGCCATCTCTCCCATCGCCTTACCCCCTGGCTCTATCGTCCCTGCAGCCTATGCTTGTATCACCAGCGATGTGCCCGGAGAGATCATCTCGGCCAGCATTGCCGTAGCTCTTCCAGAGGATGAAAATCAGAACGGGTTGATTATGGAATATTCGGCCAAAGGAGAACGGCGCAAGATCGAGGAAATCGTCCGGAATATGGCTATCGAGGGGATGAAGCTTCGCGGATGGGAGATCAAAGATCTGAATTCGATCGCCATAGAATATAAAATAAAGAAAATCGGGGCAGTCCTTGCCGCTGTGGTCTTATGGGGTTGAAAGAGAGTTAAGAGTTATGAGTTATGAATTAGGAATTATTTAAATTCATAACTCTAAATTCAAAACTCAATATTTTAAAATGTTTGAGATATGGAATTGTGGTTTACCGAGAAGATTGAAGAGAAAGTTGGCCTGACATTAAAAGTCAAAAAAAACCTCCACAGCGAAAATACTCCTTACCAAGAAGCGCCTTCTCTCTTCCAAATTTTATCAAGGAATGGGCCAAATGAAGCTCCCTTTCATCAAACAAAACTTCATTTCAGCGAATGTCTCCTTTGAGGAGAGCAAAGTGGTGATTCTCGGGTGTCCATTTGATGCTACGGCTTCTTTTCGTCCAGGCGCTCGATTCGGACCGTCTGCGATTCGGAGAGCATCATGGGGAATCGAAACCTTCAGCCCCTATTTTGAACGTGACCTGAGTCAATTATCGGTTCATGATATGGGAGATTTGGAGTTACCTCTTGGAGAGAAAAAGGCATCTCTCGCTTTAATTCGGAAGGCCCTTCGCAGGATCCTTACCGGGAAAAAATTTTCTATCCTCCTTGGAGGCGATCATCTGATCACCCTTCCGATTGTGGAAGAGATCCTTCGAGTCTACCCCCATCTCTATCTCATTCAGATCGACGCCCATGCGGACCTAAGAGAAGATTACCTGGGGGAAACCTACTCCCATAGCACAGTGATGAGGAGGGTGGTCGATCATCTGGGTGAGGGCAGGTTGTTTCAAGTTGGGATCCGATCTGGAATAGAGGAAGAATTTAAATTGGCAAAGAAGATGAAATCGATCGTATCCTCTGATCGAGGTTCTCTGAGATCAATGGTGAGACGCCTCAGAAACCAACCTGTCTATATCAGTCTCGATCTCGATGTGATCGATCCCAGTCTTCTTCCGGGTGTTGGGGCGCCTGAACCTGGTGGATTCACCTTCGAAAGGTTCATCTCTCTTCTTAAAGAACTTCAGCCCCTTCACGTCATTGGGTTTGATATGGTGGAACTGACTCCTGATTATGATCCAACTCAAGTCTCCTCCATTACTGCTTCTGTTCTTTTGAGGGAAATGATCCTGGCCTTCTGTTCTAAAATCAATATAAAACGAAGCAAAGACGTTGGGAAACATCCTTGAGAGGACGAAAGGTAAAGTCATAAAGAATTGTAGGAAGGGTGACGAAGAAAATGCCACTCTTTGAGGAGCATTATCGATAATATATACCTTATACCAAAACGGCATTACCACGCCCAATTGCTTGAATATCGCTTCAACTTGTGCCACCGTTCTGTCACAATACTCTGGGGACATGCGATTGTGATACCAAGGTTGCGAATTATAGTTTGTATGATTCACCACGTCTAAACTTATCGGAAGTGAGAATTTGAGGAACAAATCACTATCAAATAGGATGGTGTCTGTGGAGCGCTACGGGCAATTATTCTTTCAAAGCACCCATCGTCAGTCCCTGAACGATCGTTCTCCGCACAAAGAATGCAAAAACGGAAACCGGCAGCACGATCAGGGTAGCAGCGGCGCCGATGCCGGCCCAGTCGATCTTTCCATAGGAGATGAAGTTATATACTGCTACCGGAACGGTTTTGGTCTTTGGGCCGGAGAGGATCAGCGAGAAAAGAAACTGGTTCCAAGAAAAGATGAAGGAGATAATTGCCGAGGTGGCGATGCCGTTTCGCACCAAGGGCAGCACGATAATGAGAAAGCTTTGGAGGCGGGAACACCCGTCGATCATGGCCGCGTCCTCCAGTTCAGTCGGCACGCTCTCAAAAAACGAGACCATCAGCCAGATCACCATCGGCAGGGTGATGATCAGATGGGTGATGGTAAGGGCCATATAGGTATCGATGAGCTTCAGGTAACGGAAGATGATGTACCAGGGCAGCAGGTAGCTCACAAAGGGCGTCATCCGGGCGACCAGGATCATGAGGCCGATCTTACCCTGCCGGTATTTAGCGATGGAATAGGCCGCCGGCAGCCCCACTACCAGTGAAATACCAGTGGCAAAGCCAGCGATGATGAGGCTGTTCACCAGGTATCTGAAGAAATTGTACTGCTGAAAGACGGCCCGGAAGTTCTCCAGGGTGGGCACAAAAATGAACTCCGGGGGATAGGCGATGTTTTGAACACCGGTTTTGAGGCCAGTCAGAATCATCCAGACGAAGACGAAGACCGGCGGTACGCACAGGGCGATGGTGCCCGCATAAAAAAGGATCGATTTAAAGGTCTTCGTTATTCTGGTTCCAGTCATCATCTCTCCTACATCAGCGCCTATGGTCACAGCGCCGACTCCGGTTAGAGCTCTTGTGCACTAAGCCGCATCCGGTTCATGACCACATTAAAAACCAGCACGATCAAGAACACCACCACCATAAGGGCCGAACCGTATCCAGCTTTGAAGAAGTTGAACCCGACCATGTAGGAATAGAGATACAGCGTCTCGGACGCAATGCCCGGTCCGCCCTGGGTGATGGTGTAAATCATATCGAATTCCTTGAGGTTGTCCAGAGACCGCAGCATCAATGCCGCAATCAGCACCGGCCGGATCAGGGGCAAGGTGATGTACCAGAAGATCTGCAGCGCGCTTGCCCCGTCGACGCGTGCGGCCTCATAGGGATTGTGGGGCAGGGACTTGAGCCCGGCCAGCACGATGAGGGTGATCATGGGCGTCCACTTCCACACGTCGACCATCACCAGGGCCGGGATCACCGTCTTCGGACTGCTGACCCAGAGGCTCCCGGGGAGACCGACGCTTTGTAGCAGGTAGTTCAAGACCCCGATTTCGGGGTTGAGCATGATCCGCCAGATGAGCGCGACGGCGACCGGTGTGGCTGCAAACGGCAAAATGTAAATGGCCTGAACGATCTCGCTTCCCTTGAATTGGCGGTTGAAATAGACCGCGATGAGAAGGCCCAGGACCATCTCGATGGAGAGGCTCAGGCCGCTGAAATAGATCATTACCTTCACGCCGTTTAAAACGCGCTCATCCGAGAGGAGTTCGATGAAATTCCCGAGGCCGATAAACCGTGGTTGTCCCAGCCCGATGGTCCACTTGGTAAAGGCAAGATATAGGTTAAACACGATGGGAATGATCACGATGAGAAACAGGGTGACTACTGCCGGCGCGGGGTAGGCAAAGGCCTGGCGGCGATCAATGAAACGGGTGAGTGCTCGGAAGGCGGTCTTCAAGACGGTGGTTTCTGTCCTGGTCGTTCAGGACCGGGTCTGTCCGCGAAGCAACCGCGAACAGATCCCGGCCGTTTGAAGGTTATCGCTCCATCTTTTTATCCATCAGCTCGGCTGCTTTCTTAGCCGAGGCGGTTACATCCTTGCCTTCGATGGCGTCCACGATGACCTGGCCTGTGATATCCCGGATCTCGGGGACATTGATCACGGGCGGGTTCCACTGGGGCTGTCCGAGTTCAAAGGACTTCATCGTATTTGCTGTCCAGTCCGGGTGATCGTCTTTGGATTTATACTCCTTGGAGTTCCACGCCGAGGCCCGTCCTGCCGGCACGCCGGACAGGAGCGCGCCCAGCGCGTTCTGTTTGTTGGTGGCCCACTGGATGAACAGCCAGGCCGCCTTTTGACGCTCGGGCGGGCTGTTACGGTTGATGGAAAGGCTCCAGTTGGAAACATGGGGCACCCTGCCTGCTGGACCGGCTGGGATCGTGGCGTAGCCCACTTTGCCGACAACCTTTGATTCTTTGGGGTTCTCGTACAGGGATTTGAACACGTTGGCGTCATAGATCATGGCGGCCTTGCCTTCCATGAAGATCGAGGTACTCTCCGCCCAGTGGAGCATGGTACCGCCCTGGGGACCATAGTTTCTCAGCAGGTCGCCGTAAAACTTGAAGGCCGCGATATCTTCGGCAGAGGCGAAGTTCGATTTGCCCTGGGCGTTCGTCCACGAACCGCCGAAGGAGTACAGGAAGTCGACCCACTGGGAGGTCGCCGCTGCTCCCTTGCCCCGCAGGGTGATACCGACCATCTTCTTGCCTTCTACTTCCTTACCATAGAAAAACTTGGCCACCGTCTCCAGTTCTTTCATGGTCTCTGGGACCTTGACCTTGAACTGTTTGAACAGGTCCTTGCGATAGGACAAAAGCGATGTTTCGGCGTTGATCACGACGCCGATCTGCTTGCCTTCGACCGTCGAGGCCTTGGTGAAGCTGGTAAAGAAGTCTTTCGGGTCCCAGTCGACCGCGGTCAGTTTAGGGTCGGCGATGTAGGCGTCCAGCGGCTGTAGCCATCCCGCTTTCCAGAAATACAGCTCGTCCTGGCCCGGCATGATCATGTAGCCGTCCAACTTGGCGCCAGCATTAAGCTCGATCGTGCGTTTGTTGCGGTATTGATCCTCCGGGAAGACCTCCATGACGACCTTGATGCCGGTCATTTTTTCAAACTCGGAAACCTTAGGTTCGATGTACGTGGTAAACGGGTGTTTGTTCATCAGAAAACGGATCTCGGTGCCCTGTAACTGCTTCCAGTCGACGGCGGCAAAGGCCGTCGCAGATATCATCCCTGCACACAGCAGGGCTGCCAACACGACACATATAATTCTTCTTTTCATATTATGCTCCCTCCTTAAATGGTTTTGGATTGTATCGTCAGACACATCGCCTGCCGAGCTGAATGTTTTAATCAAGCCAGATTGACCAGATATTGGGCACACTGGCCACGTCACCTGCATCCCTGCCAATGATGAAAGCTTTTTAAAGAGAACGGCTCATTATTGTCCTCAAGGTTTGGAATCGATCACAACCCACCCCGTTCGCTCAAAAACGCCATCACCTCTACAACCGCTTACTATTTCCTAACATATCATAACCTGTTTCCATTACAGCCCATAACTGTACCCAGGCTTGCCAATTTTTTCATTCCGTGAAGAGGGGACATGCTGAAGAAGCAGATTGATCATTGATTTGAAATCGCTAATGATAAGGAATCACTCTTGAGTGAGTTGAATATACTAAAAACGGGGTTGGATGTCAATCAAGAAAAACCAAAAGATATGAAGGAAGGTTTTAGGCCAGGCTTCAATTTGTGGAACACTTAAATCCTTCCTTTTTCTTTCATCAACCTGACCATTAAATCTTTGTAAGTCTTGGGCGGGATAACCTTTTTCTCCCTTTCCTCCATCTTTATCGCTCCACTAGGACAGAAGTGTGCGCATACGCCGCATCCGAGGCAAAACTCTACATCCGCCACAGGATAATCTCCTTCCATCTTGATGGCCTTGATCTGACAATGATCCACACATATTTCGCATCCATTGCATTCATCCTGATCAAGCCGGGCAAGATAATTGGTGGTGGTCACGGCTTGTTTCAGATGGTGACGAGTGATCCCTTCGAGAAAACCACAACAGCACCCACAACAGTTACAGATAAAGGTCGTCTGCTCCAGAACATTGTCTCCGATGTGAACCAGTCCCAAATCTTCTGCTTTTTTAAGAGTATCCAGTAGTTCACCCACAGAGGCCCTTCTTGCGAATCCCTGTTCCACCACAAAGTCAGAGGCATTCCCCAAAGTCATGCAGATATCATCAATAGGCGCAGAACAATTCTTATTCAGATGCCATGCCTCATGTCGGCAGTAGCATTTAGCCAAACTTCCCCTCCCTGCCATTTTGATATGTTCTGCAGCCTCATCAAACCGGAGAACTTCACTTCTCACTTTTGGAAGGACACCGCTGTAGATGTAGGTTCGTCCCCGGCTTGTTCCGGGTGAAAAGAATTCTTGGAGAAATTCGGGCGTGTTCTTATAAGTATGCATCAGTTCGGCCAATCGCTTCATGGGAAGGGATTCACTGGTTCGCATAAAGGTGAACTCAAAAAATCCGGTCATACCTGGAGAAAGGAGATACCGGGTCTGTCCATCCTTTTTTGCAGTGATCACCAACCCCTTCTTAATCATTCCATCGAGGATAGGCTCTAGTTCCTCTTTTCCCATTCCTATTACCTTTTGGAGTTCTTCAATGGTCACTACCCCCAAAGGAAATTTCGAACCCACCTCGGCTTCCTTCTCTGTAAATAAAATCGACAAAATTTCATAAATTGAAGTATGTTCAGGAAGTCCGATCGGATTCTGGTGAAGCCTCTTTTGCAATTGTCTCAAAATCTCTTCCTTCCCTAAAAGATGTCCCACAGTGTCCTCCTTTCTCAATGCTCTCCCCTCCCCCGGTGGGAGGGGATGATGGGGAGGGGGAAAACCCATGTTCACCCTCACCCCCACCCTCTCCTCGGTACGAGTCGATCCCGACCGTCAAGGGAGAGGGTGTATAGGCTGAATTTTAATGATTCGCGGTGATGAACCTCTCAGTAGCCTTTGCTCCGATCGACAAGACCGATCAGGGGTTCACCTCTTACCCACCTCTCATAATTTTTAACGAATTCTTCACATATCTCCCCCGGTATGTTTATGCCTGAAACATGAGGGGTGATGATCACATTCTCCAAACTCCAGAGTTCGCTTTCGGCTGGAAGGGGTTCTTTTTCAAAGACATCGAGCACTGCCCTGATCCTCCTGGCTTTGAGCACTTTGGTTAACGCAACTTCATCAATCGTCTTTCCCCTTCCGGTATTGAAAAGGAGAGCCCCTTCCTTCATCAAACTGAGTTCTTTCTCTCCCAGGAGGTGATAGGTCTCTGAGGTGAGTGGAAGGGCAACGACCAGGTAATCGACAAGAGGAATCATCCGCTCCAGATCTTCTGGTCCAAAAACCTGATCGACGTTCTCAACGGGTCCAGGGATTCGTTTTACCCCGAGGACACTCATCCCAAACTGTTTCCCGCGCTTGGCAATCTCTTTTCCCACCGAACCCAAACCTACGATTCCCATCATTTTCCCATACAGTCGGCTTGGCCGAATCTTCTCCCAAACCCTATGCTTTTGATCCTCAAAATATTTCGATAGGTCTCGACTATAATAGAGAAGATAGGCAAAGATATATTCAGCCATCATCTCACCGTAAACCGTTGCTTTGGTGAGGACCACTGTCTCAGGGAGATGAGGGTTTTTGAAAAGATCTTCGTTCCCCGCTCCGATCGAGGAAAACCATCGCAATCGCTTAGCTCGCTTCAGTACCTCGTCAGGAATTTGCCATGCGAGAATGATCTCAGCCTCCTTGACAAAATCGAATGCCTCCTTTGAATGAACGGCAGAATGGATTTTCAATCCTGGCAATCTTTTCGAAAGGATCTCTTCATAGATTTTCGAATCAGGATGATAGATGAAAAGTCGATGTGTCATGAAGGTGGTGCCGGATTTTTAAACTCTAAAATGTTCACCTGTTTCTTTGCGCTTCCAACGCACCCTCTGAATGAGCGGTAGGTTCAATGTGATCGCCCCTTTCTTCGGGCAATGAAGAACACAACTGCCACAATACCAACATTCATCTGGAAACAAAACGACAGGGGGACTCCCTTTTTGGGGATTTGGAATCAAGATGTCCATCGGGCAAATGTCGACACAAACATTGCAGCCGGAGCACCTCCTTTTTTCAAATAGGAGGGGTTTATTCGGAGTAATAGGGTTTGGCGTAGCTGAAATTCTTTTTTTCATCGTGAGACCCCTATCTTCTATAGTTTGAAGAGATTAAATAATCTCCGTTTCGAGATTCATAATTTTCCTTTAGAGAACCGTAAAAGTCGATCGGCAGTTCCCCTATTTTAATCCTGTTTGCCTCTTGTTTGATCGTTATAAACCTATGCCAGGCTGGAGGGTCCATCTCGGGGTATTCGTACCGAGTAAAACCGAGAAATTTACTGCTCGCTTTTCTTGCCAGGCAGGCATGGAGAATCATCTCCGAGCAGGTCAAGATATCGATCACCTCCAGCGTGCGCATCAATTTATGAGGATCCGCTGCAAAGAGCCTTGGGACTTCGTTCTCCTCTATATCTTTAAACCAGAGGAGCCCTATTTTGAGGAGTTCCTCATTTTTAGGATCTCCACAGTAATTCTGCATAATACGACTGCTTGCGGCATTGAACTCTTTCCAGTTGAGTCTGTCTTTTCTTTTGGTGAAAGAATAGATACGATTTTTTTCCTTCTCAACCTGTTTGCGATGGATCTTTGGTTCACGTCTTTTGATGGCCTCAGCACCGGCTTTTCTTCCTGCATATCTTCCTGTTGCGGCGGCATGGTGGTGATAATTGGAGGCGAAAAGCTGATCGCCCGCGGCATAAAGCCCTTCAAGGGATGTCTGGAGATTCCAGTCGGTCAGCAATCCACCACAATCCCCGACCTCGCCGAAAACCCTCTTGTGCGGAAGTACAGGTGAGCGCAGAGGATCCGATCCAAGAAAGAGGTAGCTCTGGAGAAGATCTTCTTCAGGACGAAAACCTGCTCTCCCATAGGTTTGATAAATAGGGATATTCGTTTTACCTTCCTCACGAACCATCATTCCCCAGATGATGCGGCGTTCTTCTTCAGGCATTCCTGTTAGGTCAGCATATAAAGGGAGCGTAAATTCCCCCTTTTTTATACGCTCCAAGAGATCTGTAATGAGTTGGGGGCGTCTGTATGCATAAGAGAGAGACCTTTCTCCCAAAAATTTCTGGCCAGGAGCTGGCAAGGAGCGTTCACGAACATTTTTCAGTATGTTGCCATCTCTATCCACCCACGGAATTTCATTGCCTTTGGCATCCACCATGGAACAAGGATGCCATGTGTTGAAAGGATTTCCTTGGCCATAGATGGGGAACCCACCGCCGCTTCCCATGATATGGGCTACTGATTTCTCCATGAGTGTAAACTCGGCTCCGGCTCTAAAGGCCATAGCATGACCATTACCAGTATTTGTCTGGGGTCGCAGGGTGTCAAAACCCGTTAACTCAGATTGAAATTGCCATATCCTCTGTGGCCGAGAAAGGCAGAGGATCGTTACCTTTGCTTTGAAAATGAAGAATTCACCAGTCCGGACATTAAACGCCGTTGCTCCCACCACTCTTCTGCCCTGCTGGCCTCCTTCATTTAAAAGAGAGGTGGCCATTGTCCTGTCATAGATCTTTACGCCCAATCTCTTACATTCTCTAAATAGCGCGGGCTTGAATGTGGTTCCCCATACTCGAAAATGTATTCGATTCTTATAATCGTAGGCAAAAAGAAACTTTGTTTTTTCATCCCTAAACTCAGCACCTTTGAATTCATCATCCAGATCGCGAATTTTACCACCCATCTTCTCCAGTTCAAGCAATGTGTCGAAGCTTTCCCTTGCTGCAATATAGCGCGAAATGGCATTGGTATAACCTCCTGAATCCTGAACCTCTGTATCCACAGCCTCCTCTGCAGTGATTTCGGATAAAGGGTTGGGGGTTAAAACCCAGTGGTCACAACCTGGGCCTCCAGCACCACTTCGAATGGTTGCAGCCTTCTCAACCATTGCAACCTTTACCCCTTTTCTCGCCGCACTGATAGCAGCCCAACATCCAGCGATCCCCCCTCCTAGGACCAAGACATCCGTATAAATTTCTGTCTTTTTGCCATAGAAAATCGGATAAGGCCATTTGGGAACACCCTGTGCTTCAGCCAGTTCATTCCAGTCCATCTATTCTCCTTTAGATTCTCCTTGGAAGATTTACTAAAAGGTCACCAGCAGCAGATGGGGGTGCTGAAAAAGCTTTACAGCGGAACCATCTAATTGTTGAATACCGGATTTTATCGTCCATTTTAAACGTCATTCTCTGTTCCAACAAACGATGCCCATAAAAATATCAAAATGACCGCTTTGTAAAGGTTTTGAAGCAAACCTATCTGCTTAACTTATACACGATAATCAACTCCCATCACTCGATGGGGATTTTAGTGAAACTATATCCCCCATCTTCTTCCTTTCTGACCGCTAAAAAAACCAACCAGTTTTTATCATCCTGCTCAGGGTAGTCTGATCGACGGTAATCGAATGCAGGACGGCTTTCCCTTCGTTCAATTGAAGACCTGAGCACCAGTTCTGCATTATCTATGATCGATTTGACCTCCAGGCTACGGCTCAATTCATGGGGATTTTCAGCCTTTAAAGGTGCATTTCTTGCATACTCAAGACGCTTGAGGCCTCGCCTCAAAAGCCCTTCACCCCGTACATCGCCACAGTAGAAATCTATGAGATTCTGTAGATATATTTCAACTTCCTTCCAGTAAAAACCACGCTTGCGGTTTAATATTTCAGAGCATATCTCCTTCCGAAGTTTCATTGTCTCGTCACTGACTGGTAAAAATTCTTTCTGCCCTTTGGCCCGTTGAGCCGCCATTTCTCCAGCATGCCACCCCATGGTAAATGCTCCAGGGGATGCAGCCCATGGAAGTCCACCGACCTCATCTCCCGCCGCAAATAGATTCTTAATGCCAGTTTCCATATCTTTATCAACCCACAATCCCTTTGCTGCAGTACCGGATAGTTCACGATTAGCCCAACCAGCATATTCCTGGCTATTCTTCCTTAAATCAAGTCCCTCCTCACCCTCGAAATAACGCATAAACTGGGTTCCTTTGCCCTCATTCCTGATAGACCATCTGATGTAGTTTATTTCGTAATCTGTTCCCTCATTAAAATCTAAGTAGAATGGACCTTCTCCCTGAGTCACTCTCTCAGGAAGAGTGGCGCGACCACCCCGCCACATCTTTCTATCTTCAATCCATCTTTGTCTCGTTTTAACGGGATCGAATTTTTCTTTGCCAAGATTCTCCCAACCATAAAACTGAGTTCTGGGAACAATGATGTTTCCTTCTCCATCAACGATTCGACCGGCTGGCTGAACTGTATTTCGTGGATCTCCATAATTAGGACAGTAGTTACCACATGGCGCCAAAAGTCTTGAACTGAGAAACTCGATATTAATAATAGGTAAACCAGCACGAATGGCCATTGAGGTTCCGTCTCCACTTAATGGTGCAGGTAGTCGCGTATTGAAATCGAACCCAGATGGATTTCGGCTCAACCTGTTTGACCTGCCACTCGATAGAACAACTGCCTTTGCCTGAAAGAAGTAAATGTCTCCGGTACGGGTCCCAACTCCTACTGCCCCTGAAATCTGTCCATTAGTTGTTATAAGATCGGTCATTTGAACCCTGTTGATGATGTTCACTCCTCTTCTTTTAGCCTCTTGAGTGAGTTTAATCTTTAGGGGTTTCCCATCGAAGTTAAACGAGGTAGGCACACTGTGAAATTGTTGTACGATCCTGAACTTACCCGGAATTTTGCTGTCCTCATATCTGAATTGGAGACCAAATCCCTCCAGGTCCAGCACCCGCTCGTACATTGTGCCTGCTACAAGATAGAATAGGTCTTTTCTGAAAAGGCCATAGGCTATCCCCTGGCGATGGTCTTCCGCCATATCTTCGATGGTATACCCCATCTTCTCATGTATCGGAGGGATATAGGACCATATGTGGTCTATACCAGAGGCAGCACAACCACTGGCTAAGGTATTGGATTTGTCTACCAAAATAACTCGAAGGCCTTTATTTTCTGCAGCCTTAATCGCTGCCATACATCCAGCCAGACCGCCACCGATGATCAAAATATCCGTCTCAAGGGGAATTACCTTCAGCTCTATCATGATCTCCTCTCTAACTTTAATCTTTTCTACGAAACGCTCCTCGCATGGGAAATGGGGTCACAATTCGGATTGCACCTTTCTCTAACTGGGGGCAGAATGTCATGCAGCAACCGCAAAACCAGCATTCATCAGGATACATTTCAATAGGCGGCTTACCCTTTTCTGGGTTTGGGGCTAAGGCATCACACATACAGACATCGACACAGATGTTGCATCCCGTGCAGGCATCCTCTTTGAAATAGATATGTCTGAAACCCATTCTTTCCCCCCCCCTTTTTTTGGTTCTTCTATCTCAGATTGGCGAAAGCTTCGTGTTGACCTCTAAGGACTTCTTTCTCCACTGTAAAAAGGTCACCCCGCCAACGAGACCCAATCCGATAAAAAATAGGCTGAAATTTGCCATTACAACCGATAAGAAAAGACAAAGACCACCAACACCTGCCAAGACCCTTTCGGGAATGGTGCACCTGACCATGTAATATCCTATGAACATCACCTCAGTAGCAAATAGGAAGAAAACGCTGGCGATGAGACCTCTCGCTGCTGAAACAGGTTCTTGTGGTAACAGTAATAGAAATGGACAGTAGATGAAGAGGAATGGGATTGTAAAAGCGCCAATAGCTGTCTTAACTGACTCAGCCGCTGTCTTCAGATAGTCGGCCTCTGCAAGTTTAGCTGCGATAAGGGCTGCCATCGCTACGGGAGGCGTTAAAAAAGCAAAAGTGGAAAAAAACATCGTGAAGAAGTGGGCTTGTTCAAAGCCCACTCCCATCTTCATGAGGGCCGGAACCCCAAAGATGGAAGTGACGAGATAGGCGGTTAAAGCTGCACCCAGACAACCCATGAGGACGATGATTGCTGCGATGATGATCAGTCCGAGAAACTGATGCCCTCCGCTCCATGTCTGAATACCTGAGGAAATCTTCACGCCAAGACCAGTCATCGTAAAGGTAGCCAAAATGGGTCCCACGCATGCGGCAGAAACCCCAATCCCCGCCCCAGCCCTTGCACCATTGGCAAACCCTTTGATCAATGCCTCAAAGGTGGGGCGGTCTTTTCTCAGAAAGGCAATCACAACCGTTGAGACAACGGCCCAGAAGGCGGTATACATCACCGTATAGCCATTGATCAAAAGAACCAGGATCACGACAAAAGGTCCAACAAAGGAGGGTGCTGAGGAGATAAGTTCCTTCATATTTATCTTCTCAGGGGGTAATTTTGCTATTCTCAATTGCCCCGCACGAAAGTAAACATACAGCCCCAAAGCGAAGAAGTAAAGGAGTGCGGGGATGATCGCCATCACAATGATTTTCAAGTAAGGAATCCCTGTGATCCCAGCCATTCCAAAGGCCACAATCCCCATAACTGGAGGCATAATCCCGCCCCCGTTTGAAGCCGCTGCTTCGATGGCGCCTGCATACTCCGATTTATACCCGTGCTTTTTCATGAAAGGGATGTTGAAGGAACCCATGATCGCTATGTTTGCCGCAGCACTTCCCGTGATCATCCCAATGACCGAACTGCTCAGCACAGCCATTAATCCGGGGCCTCCCTGCACTTTGCCGACAATCAGTTTGGCTGCTAGCATAAAGAATTTGCTTCCTCCCAAGGCCTGCAAAACACCTCCAAATAGAACGAAGAGGAAGATGTAGTTTGCAGAGGTAGGCAAAACGACACCATAAATACCGTTTGAAAGACCGATGGAGAGGTTAGAGATCGTCTGGTCAATGGGAAGGGCTGTACAACGAAAGGGCTCTGGGAGATGCTTTCCTACAAATGGATAGAGAACGATGACCATGGCCAATACCGGGAGGAAAAGACCGAAATCACGGCGAGTCGCTTCCAAAACGAGAAAGATGATGATCACCCCGATGATCAGCTCGAGGGTCGTATTAAAATAGGCATTCTGTTGCAACTCCTGCCAGAAGATCTGCACATAGCCAACGGTAAATAACGTCAACAACGCCATCCCTAAGAGCCATAAAGTTTGAAATTTACTTTTGCTCTTTGCGGAAAGGTCTAAAAAAACGAGGAATAGACAGAACCCCAAATGGGTGTTGAGGTGAGCCACATTTGCTTGTAGAAATACCTGGGTATACAGCATGTGGTAAAAGGCCATAGCTAAACCGACTATGACCACTACAATATAGATCTTATTTTCATAACCCTGTTTAAGTCGCTCCCACATCTCAACCTCCATTTCTAAATTCCGAAACCCGTAATCTTAATCCCTTTTTCTTTAAAGAATTTTACTGCAGCGGGATGATATGCTGTCTCAGGGGAAGAGAGTGAAGCCATTGTTTCCTTTGTTATAATTTCTGCCTCAACAGTAGCTTCCTTTAATTTATGGGCATTTTCGTAAACTACTCTAAGTATTTCGGTCACCACATTATCGGGCATATCAAGATGGGCACAGAAGCCCAGGGGTTTAATTAAAGTCCCATAGGGCTCGGTCTGCAGTGGGCCAAACATTTTTGGCGGCACGGTCATCAGGGCAACAGGATGTCCTGTTTTGTCCTTGAAAGCCTTTACAGATTTCTCATCAAAAGAGATGAAGTAGGTTTTTACAGTTGATACAAGCTCAGTCATGAATGGACTGTTGAGATGAATATTTGGAAGCTTTTGCAGCACTGAGCCCGTATAGATCACGTCCACCAATCCATCTCTGAGGGCGTCTGCGGCCGCTT
>Ga0315274_10005424_pt1 | contig 18642 bp, 19 predicted proteins | sample YL17G02_20_MG_FD_203700 | JGI IMG/M metagenome (GOLD analysis project Ga0315274, IMG submission 203700) | Sediment microbial communities from Yellowstone Lake, YNP, Wyoming, USA - YL17G02_20 | ecosystem: Environmental > Aquatic > Freshwater > Lake > Sediment | place: USA: Wyoming | collected... | reverse complement strand
GTGTGGTGAATCCATACGGTGACGGCATGGCCTGCCAGAGGATAGTCCAGGCTATCAAGGACGATTATTTATGCTGAATATAGATATCAAAAAGGCCGTCTATACGTGCTGTCCGGATTTCCTGCATTCGCTCCTCAACCGAGTGGAAGATTCTGAGATAGGGTACCGCCTGGCAAAAGGCGTGTTCTGGTCTATGGCTGGTGCGGTTATATCCAAAGGGCTTGGCATTGTATCTTCTATTGTTGTCGCCCGTACCCTGGGAAAAGTCGGTTTTGGAGAGCTTGGGATTATTCATAGTACAGTGATGATGTTTCGGATTTTTGCCGGTTTTGGCCTGGGCCTGACTGCGACAAAATATGTGGCCGAATATCGCGGCACTGACCCACAAAAAGCCGGACGCATCATAGATGAACAGGATCCGGCCGCAATAGCTCCAATCGCTGTAAAAGGTCGGTTATGAGGGAATCCGCCTTTACAGGGGCACACTGGCGCGTCACCCAATCGACGAACATAATGTGATCGATAGACTTTCGGAATGAAAAAACTTACGCGCGACATCATCTTCGATTCTGAGCACTTGAGCCGTGACCTTGCTCGAAAATCAGTCCAGGGCGGTATGACTACCATGACTGCGCAAGGGATTCAATTCGCTCTTAACCTTGCCGGAACGATGGTGCTCGCCCGCCTGTTGACACCCAATGACTATGGACTGATCGGCATGGTTACGATCGTCGTCAACTTCGCGGCAATGTTCAAGGATGCCGGCTTGTCTATGGCTACGGTGCAAAAGGAGTGTATCTCCCACGAACAGATAAGTACGCTATTCTGGCTGAATGTTCTTATCAGTGTCTCTCTTGGCCTCTGCGTTCTGGTAGGTTCGCCACTGCTGGCTTGGTTCTACGGGAGGCCGGAGCTAACAGCCGTCACGGCGGCACTGTCGGTATCATTTCTTATCAGCGGCCTGACCATTCAGCATCAGGCGTTGCTGCGGAGGCACATGCGATTTGGAACTTTGGCTGTCATCCATATCTTTTCATATGTTTTTAATCTCATCGTGGCTATTTTGCTTGCCTTGCTCGGCTGGCGATATTGGGCGCTTGTGGGCGGAACGCTTGCAACTGCTTTATCCAGCACACTGCTGACTTTTTTCTTCTGTCCATGGATGCCTGGGCAAATGAAAAAAGGCACCGGCGTCCGTGGTATGCTCAAATTCGGCGGGCACTTGACCGGATTCAACTTCGTTAACTACTTTGCCCGAAATGGAGATAATCTTCTCATCGGTAAGTTCGTCGGTGCCGATGCATTAGGCCTGTACGCAAAGGCCTATCAGTTGTTTATGATGCCGATCACACAAGTTCGAGCACCGCTTGAGCACGTTGCAATACCAGTTCTCAGTTCACTCCAGAATCAGCCCGTGCGATATATCAAATATTATCAACGATTGATTGATATTACTGCCTCTTTGACAATTCCATTGACTTTGTATTGCGCGATTGAAGCAGATTTTCTAGTCAGAATATTACTTGGAAGACAGTGGCTTGGAGCTGTTTCCGTATTTCGGATTCTGGCTATTGCGGCACTGATTCAGCCCACTGTAAGTACGCGGAGTCTTGTTCTTATAAGCCAAGGGTTTTCTGATCGGTACCTTTACTTTGGGGTCTTTAACGCGATCCTGGCCGTCACGTCATTTTTGTTCGGTCTTCCATTTGGGATTGAGGGAGTCGCAGCAGCCTATGCCATTGCGAATTATGTTATTCTTATTCCTTCATTATTCTATTGCTTCCATAGGACGCCTGTTACTGTTTCTCTGTTTATGAAAGCGCTCATTTCACCCATGCTTGCGGGGATGCTGGCCGCTGGGTGCGCTATGTTGATGAAGTATGGAAGCGCGGGCGATTCACTCATAGCCCATATTCTCTTTGCTGGTATCTTCATTGGTATCTATGGAGGTCTGTCTTTCTGTCGGAAATCGATCCGGGAGACATCAGGTTTACTTTTGAAGGGTCTGCCGATTCTCTGTGGACGAGCAGTGAAGGTTGCATGAGAAGTCTGAGTGCCAAGATGCGCGAGTTGTTGGCGAAGATGATCGGCCGGCTTCGGAGCATTTCTTCAAAAATGTTGAGGTCTTTCAAGACCAGGTTTGTGCTTGTAAAGTACAGGATCCAAAGGAGTTACGTGGGCCCAAATCAGTTCCACAAGCAATTCAACACTTCTGAGGAGCTTTTTTCGACATGTGAATGCAACAGTGCCAAGCAGTGGCTTTTCCATGATGAGAACTGGATTCGGGTAGTACATCGCAGGGAGCATCGCCGAATAGTTGCCAGAGGACGTGCACTATCGGTGGTCGACAACTTCCAAGAACCTACAGGTGAAGTCTCATTTGAGGAAGACGGAACAATATACTTCAAGGGGCGAACCACCACTAACGACGAGTGGATATATTTGTACTTGGAATCAAGTAAATATGCGTGGGATAACTATTCTTGGCGTTTTCGGATACGCCGAGACACCGATTTCAGAGAATTCCAATTAGGTTTCAGGTACCAAGACTTTTACAACAGATACAGATACAGATTTGAGAATGGCAATATTTACTTTGACAAAGTAATCAAAGGCAAGTTTTTCAATGCGTTCGGAGCAACCCCCTTCAGAATGAAAGCAGGAGTCTGGTATGATGTAAGGATAGACGCATTTGAGAATCATTTCAGATGCTACGTTGATGGAGTTCTCATGTTAGATGATTATGATTTTCAGAATTGTTTCCCGAAGGGGTCAATTGCAATCATCCTGTGGGAATGTAACGGAGCGACAGATATTGTAGCAGCGGTTGGGCCCATTTTAGTTTATAGACTGGTATCGTGTTGTTCTCATCAATAGGTTACCTGACTACGTCACAGGAGAGGGCGATGCTCATAGAAATAAAGGGTGCTGGATTTGTTAATAAAGGCGCGGAGCTTATGCTTCATGCTATACTTCAAAAGGTTGGAGAAACCTTTCCAGATGCCTCCTTTGCTATGACTCCATCGCGTAATCAGGATTATGCAAAGCGCGCAAAGCTTGGCCTTTACCAGAAGGTTCGGCTGCAAAAGTATGGAGTACAGTGGGGGACACTTGGATGTCTGATTCCCAAAAAGTTGCGCCATCGTTATGGGTTGGTGTTAGATAATGAAGTGAATGTTGTTCTTGATGCTTCAGGCTTCTTGTACAGTGACCAGTGCTTTGAGTATTCCTCTTTGGCCATGGCTTCCTATGTCAGGACTTGGAGAAAGCGCGGCACAAAGATCGTTCTTCTTCCTCAAGCCATGGGTCCTTTCACGCAATCCAACATACGCAAAGCCCTTGCTTTTGTTGTTTGTAATGCAGACTTGGTCTTCCCTCGCGATGATATCTCCTACAAACATGTCATCGACCTTGTCGGTGAGCGGGAAAACGTTCAGAAAGCACCTGATTTTACGAATCTCGTCCCTGGGATAATGCCACCTGACCCTAAAAGATTTCGTGGGCGTTTCTGTCTGGTCCCAAACTACCGCATGATAGACATGACATCGGTTGAACAAAGCACTCGCTATCCTTTTTTCTGTGCCGAATGTATTAAGTATCTGGTCGAACAAGGACACAGGCCCTTTATTCTTATTCACGAGGGGGATCAAGACCTGCGATTTGCTGAGAAGATTGTGCGTGAATCAGACGAAGATATCGAGATTATCAAGGAAACCGATGCGCTCAAAATAAAAGGTATCCTTGGCCTTTGCGCTGGTGTGATCAGTTCTCGCTATCATGGACTTATAAGCGCTTTATCCCAGGGGGTTCCTGCCCTGGGCGCCGGCTGGAGCCATAAGTATGAAATGTTGTTTAAGGAATATGGTATTCCAGACGACTGCCTTTCAGTATCAATCGAACCAGAGAACTTGAAGGAACAAATACAGAGAATTACAAGTGATAATTCCCGAAAGGAAATCATTGCAAAGATCACTAAAGCCTCAGCCATGCATAAGGAACGAACTGAAGTGATGTGGCAGAAGGTCTTTTCGGTAATTGAGAAATAGAGTGTTTTTGAGTTGTCGGTGTTCACGTTGACGCTGATTGTGATATTAACAAATTAAACGACAGGCTGGTTGAAAGCTAAACGAGGCTTCTAAATGGCTCATACCGACAATTCTGAGATTACGGAACGTCACACGAATATCATTGAATCACACCCGCACACAAGAAAGCTGAAGGTTGCCTTTGCTTATCCGAAATTATACCGGGGGGGGGCCGAGGCACGCGTAATGTGGGGGATTACAGCGATAAAGGATGATTGTGACGTCTCACTTATCACATGCGGTGATGTCAATCTTGAGAAACTGAATCAGTTCTATGGGACTTCGCTTAAGCCGACCGATTTTACGGTCTTGCGGCCCCGCATGCTTTTCCTACTCTGGAAGTACCCCAGAGCTGCTGTTCTGCGTGCGTCCCTCTATCAGAAGTTTTGCAGGAGAGTTGCGCATAAATTTGATGTTTTAGTCAGTGCCTGTAATTTATGTGATTTCGGGGTGCCAGCAATCCACTTTATCATAGATTTCTCCTGGAATGGGCAAATCAGACAAAGCTATGACGCTGACCTAGCCCGGACAAAGTGCATTTCACCGGTGGATACTCTGCTCCATAAAGGTTGTTCGTGGGTGGCGGGAAAGCTCAGTAAAGCATCAGGACGAAACCTGTTTGCCGGCGAAGACCTGATTGTAGCGAACTCACGATGGACAGCTCGACAGATCAGTGATAAATACGGCATCGAGTTGGGTGTTATCTACCCACCCGTCACATCCAACTTTCCGATAGTTCCATGGGAACAGAGAGAAATGGGCTTTGTTTGCATAGGGCGGATTTGCCGTGTGAAAAAGATCGAACGTATGGTAGATATACTCGCTCGTGTTCGCAAGAGGGGACACGACATTCATCTTCACCTCATTGGGAAGATAGGTGAGGATTCATGCGGAAAATCTGTATCGAGGCTTTGCAGAGAACGCTCACAGTGGATTATTCCAGAAGGCCAGCTTGTCGGCAAAAAGAAACGTGAATTACTGGCAGCTCACCGTTTCGGCATCCATGGTTGCCGAGTAGAAGGATTTGGGATCTCGGTCGCAGAGATGGTTAAGGCTGGGTGTATAACCTTTGTTCCCAAGCAAGGCGGAGCAGCAGAGATTGTTAACCACCCACTTTTGACCTATGAAGATACGGAAGATGCAGTAAGAAAGATAGATGCTGTGCTGCGCGACTATAGCCTTCAGAACGAACTGCGAAAGCATCTGGCACACGAAAGTCCGCGTTTTTCCACAGAAAGATTCCAAGAGGAGTTGAAGAAACTCGTCCGAGCGTGGCTGACGAGAAAAGGCACAATAAGGCGATGAGCATTAGTTTTAATGATGGGTTTTCTGTGATTGAAGGAAACAGGCCAGTTTGTTCTTCTGAAGCCCCAAAAGTATCGGTATGTCTTTGCACATACAAGCGTCCCACCATGCTGGCGAAGTGCCTTGAGAGCCTATTGAATCAGTCCATTGAACGTACATATGAGATCGTTGTCGTGGACAATGACGCCGCAAAGACAGCGGAAGGTACTGTTGAGCAATACGCAACAGCCTTCAGAACTCGCGGGGGTAACCTTCGCTATGCTGTCGAACCTGAACAGAACATAGCTTTGGCAAGGAACAAGGCCGTTTCTATGGCGACCGGTGAATACATTGCATTCATCGATGACGATGAAGAAGCTGAAACAGATTGGCTGGACCGGTTAGTTGATACACTCATATTGAAACAGTCTGACGCCGTATTTGGCCGGGTTGTAAGAGCATTTCCAGAAGGATTTCCCGAATCACTGAGAAGGGCGAATATTTTCGAGGACCATCGCATGCGAGAGAGTGGATCAAGAATCGCTGGTACGGGTGGACGAACGAGCAATGGAATCGTCAGGAGTTCGGTTCTCAAGATGCGTCCAGGTCCATTTGACAAAGAGTTGGGAAAGACGGGCGGCGAAGATACGGAATTCTTCTGTTGGCTTGAACAGAAGGGATGCACATTTAGCTGGTGCAGCGAGGCCGTTGTCAATGAGAGTATCACGTTAGAGCGTGCACGGCTGAGATACCATTTCAGACGGGGTTATTCGATAGGCTGGGTGAGAGCAAGGATCGCTTTGTCATCACGGCGAAGAATCCAGAGCGTTATGCGAGTCCTCATAGGAGCTTTGCTTGGTTCCGCGAAAACCATCGTGATGTTCTTGATCAGCCTTCCCAATCCACGAGCTGCAACCGTCAGACTTGTTCGCGGCATGGGCAGCCAAGCCGGGAAGTGTGGGTTCCTGCTCGGCATCTGCATGGAGTTATATAGGGGATGAAGGCTCAACCATAGCGGCCAGTCTTCGCACGGTAGTACGAGAATGTTCCTCATCATCATTGACAAGTCCGACAATTCATCAATTACATCAGGGGTAAAGCTCCGTCCCAAGATGTTCGATAAATATAGGACAAGTGATTTTACTACATGGACACCTATTCCAGGTGTATCATTAGTCTTGGATGGAGGTGCAAATTGTGTGACGTCCGGTGATTGTTGTGTGCTTCTCGATCAGCTCTATACGAACGATGGTCTTTCCGCTAATGGAGGCGACCACGATGGCCTGTTCTCCAACCTGCTGCAACGCTGGAGGTCCAAAGGTGTGGATTTCCTCAAGGACTTGAACGGCTCTTTCGCCCTTCTGCTCCACGACCCTGAGAAAAGCGAGATACTGGTTTCTACGGATCGCTTTTCAACGTATCCACTGTGGCGTTGTGCTGTTGACCATTCAGGGATTGCCATTTCCTCGGATTTTATGGCTTTGGCCGGTCTTATCAAGGGCACAATTGATTATGCGTCATTGTGGTCATTTCTCACTTGCGCCCGGCCCATCGGGCAGCACTCATTCTACAACGAGATTAGAGCCATCCGACCTGCGACGGCCTTGCTCTTCAAGAACGGCAAACTGGTCGATGAGGTTGAATGGTATAAGCCGAAATTCGAGCCGGAATACGGCAGGTCATTGTCCTACTGGGGCAAAGAATTGGCCGAACGCCTTGAAGCAGCAGTCCAGGACCAGATGAAAGGCTCAAGCTCGCCGGGCCTGCTCCTCAGCGGAGGACTTGATTCCCGCTTGACAGCATCAATAGCTCCAAAGCAGACGGCTTGCTTCACGTTAGCAGATTTCAACAACCGAGAGATGCGGATCGCATCAAAGGTGGCTCAGATATGCGGCTTGAAACATTATCCGATCATTCGGGACGATGATTGGTATCCGGGACTTCTGGAGGAGGCAGCACACAAAAGCATCGGACTGTGGCACTGGCACAACATGCACTTTCTGCCACTTCGAGACAAGTCGGGGGAATGGGCAAAGATTGACCGGGTGATGACTGCGTGGGGTGTCGATACCTTCTTCAAGGGTGGCCGAGTGACCGATCCCGAGTTGTGGAAACCGACCCCCGGGATTCGTTCTGAGTCGGCTATCTCGTTCCTGGTCGACTTCGGAGTACGCCGACTTCCAATCGAGCAGTATTACGAATACATAATGCATCCAGATGTCATCCGTACGTGCAGACAGTCCTATAGAGATTCCCTCGCTGAAGAGCTTGAACGTGTCCTGCCCATGGCCGCGTGCATACCGGATGTATGGGAGATGCTTCAATTCCGTTCGATTCATGGGGTCAGATCTTTCACAAACCTAACCTGTTTGCGAGACTTCGTTGCGACAAGAAATGTCATATTCGACAATCGCCTGTATGATTTGTACTTTCGTATTCCTGCAAAGGCACGACGCACCGGCAACGTAGTGCGTGCGGCCCTCAGGCACCGAGGACTTCGTCTGGCACTGATTCCGGATGCTAATAGTTGGTTGCCCACGGTTTTCCCATCGGGTGTCCATGATTGGGCCAGAAAGGTGCGCAGGGGGATCTCTGCAGTGCGCAACAAGTGGTATCGATTGACCGAATCCAATCATTTCAAGAGTCATGGTTCGTGGCCGCAGGTGGGACGACTCTGGGTCCTTAATGATTCGATGCTCCGACTGATGGATGATCTTGTATGCGATTCCACGGCGTTTCCGCCAGAGTTGTTCAATCAGTCGCAGATTAGAAAAGCCTGGGACCAGCATAAGACCGGCGATGCAGATTGCTCCGGGGTATTGAATGCTCTCGCCAGCTTCGGGATATTCCATCGAGAATGCCGGCACATTGGCGTTGTAGCACCTTGTCAATGAGAGACCGAGACAATCATTTTGATTCTCTCAACGAGAATAGAATAGGCCATTAGATAGCATGTCTGATAACAAGATAAACGTTGGATTCTTCTATCGCGTGCTGCCGCACTACCGGCTTCCCATAATGGAAGAGTTGGCAAAGCGGCCGGAGATAGACTTGACTGTTCTATACAGCAAAGAGCCATCATGGTATTCCCTCAAGACCGTGAATCCAAACGGCAGATTCAAGTCGGAACTGATCGAGATGCGGGCCTGGCGGCTCGGCAACCAGGAAATCCTATATCAGCCCGATGCAAGCCGGCTGATCAAAAGCGGCAGATTTGATGTCGTTATCCTTCCAGGCAATCCCCGTCTGCTCAGCAATTTCCCCGCCCTCTGGGCGGCGAACAAGCAGCGCGTCGGCGTCGTTTGGTGGAGTCTGGGTCTAATGGCCAATCAGTCACCTGTGACGATTGCCATTCGTCGTTGGCTGATGCACATACCTGATGCAGTTGTCCTTTATACAACAGATGAGAGGGACTACTTCGTTAGCAGAGGTGTACCTCCAGAGAAAGTGTTCATCGCACAGAACACGATAGACGTGACAGCCGAGAGGAGTGCAGCCAATGCTTGGAATGCCGAGCTAATCGATGATTTCCTTGCCGAAAATGGGCTTTCAGGCAAAACATTATTCCTCTTTTGTGCTCGCCTCAGGAAGATTAAGCGAGTCGATCTTCTTCTCAGGGCCATGGCCATCCTTCTAAGGGACAGGCCTGACATTCACCTCGTCATCATCGGAGAGGGTGAACTGGAAGCTGAGTTGAAGGAGCTTTCAGCGAAACTGAGGCTTGACGGAAGCATCTCTTGGTTAGGTTCGATCTACGAACCACAACGGCTTGCCCCGTGGTACCTCTCGTCGAAGGCACTGGTGATCCCAACAGGAATTGGTCTGGCAGCCTTTCAGAGTTTCGCATATGGGCTGCCGTGCATCACGACGTCCAACAGACAGAAGCAAAGCCCGGAAGCCTCTGCTCTGCTGGATGGGTACAACTGCCTTATGTTTGAGGATGAGAGTATTGCAGATATGGCGGAAAAAATGCGGTTGCTGGCCAGCGATAGAGAATTACAGCAAAGATTGTCAGTGAACGCTCGCCGGACAATGGAGGAGGAGTACACGGTTGACAAGATGGTGAACGGTTTCTGTGAGGCAATCCGATATGCAAAGGCTTGTGTATCGAGAGGATGCTGAACGTTCAATGGATAGAGTACCTACTGTTGAGGCAGTGATGCGTCGCCAGACAGTATGAATGCTTTAGATAACGTTGTCGTGGCAAGAACGCATAGACCAAAGGCGTTCTCGGGCGATAGGGATCGGCAGATGGCGGAAGAGGGCCCCTTACATCAGGCCTTCTAAACTGCGCCGCATTGAACGATATTTCGGAAACACATAGTAATGATGACTGGGAAAATAGGTTTTTCAACAGGCTCACTCCTGCTGTTCATATATTTAATCGAAGGAATCGTCGGCAAGTCACGTCTGGGATATTATTGGGGGCCCACTTGGCAGGTTCATGAAGCTATGACTGTACTGCTGACAGTCACGTTGCTTTCGTATCTGTGGTGGGCTAAGTACCAGCATGTCGGTTCTTACCTGCGAGATAAATCGCAACGAATCGTGGAGTTGGCAGCACTAAGCTTTATCGGATGGGGTTTTGTGAGTTGTGCATCGCAGGAGGCGGCAATCAACAACATCATATGTTTTGCAGTATTTGCCGGTATGATTATGGTTCTTGGGATTTCCGCACAGGTATACCTCAGAAACACTGCTCCCGAGAAAGTACTCGAACTCATAACCCTTTCAACAGGTCTTGCAGCCGTAGGTTGCATTGTGGCCTGGTTGAGTGGCTTCGGGGCTCCGGTGGCCGAGGGTCGACTCACGGGAATCTACAATAACCCAATCACCGCCGCAAGAATGATTACCCTTAGTAGTCTCCTTCTGCTGTGGATGCTAATATCCTCCAAGAAGCATCGGAAGTTGGTCTGGACCATGCTGGTTTTGTCTGTGGTAGCAGTATTCCTTACGCGAACCCGAACCAACATTGCGGCCCTCATGATTTCATCCATTGTCTTGGCGGCGCGTAGCCCTTATCGGGATAGCAGGAGATCTGCGCGTTTTACCAGGGGGCTATTCTTTGTCTCATTGTTAGGTCTTGCTCTGTCACTCAGTTTCGTGTCTCCAGACGATGTTACTGCCGCACGGGCTTTCTTGAGAGTGGACATGTCTGTTAAGGATGTCCCATCAGACAGGATGCAATACTGGGAGAAAGGTATACAGGATCTGACCATTCAGAATGTGTTCGGGCAGGGCTACTTGGCGGCCTTCGGTGGGGGTGGTGGAGGCTTCGAAGAAAGCAACTATGATGTATACAGCAACAGACACAATATTCTCTTCTCCTGCGCGCAATCTTACGGCGTAGTCGGGTTGTCTCTATTCTGTATATTCCTTGCCGCTTACTTCTATAGATTTGTGGTTCATCGTACGGCGATGGCTGCGCTCGGGCTGGCAGTTCTGGCGTACAGCCTGATAACTGGACTGACGGGGAATTGTCTGTTGTCTTTTGGTGACCCCGCAGATAGGCTCGCGTGGTTTCTCATCGGGATATGTTCTTTGTACGCTGACAGGCCCATGATGCACGTGCTGGCGCGAAGATCGCGATGCCTCGTGGAAGGAAGACCAAGGCAGATCATTGGTGACTTGCGACAATGTTGATGGTAGGCGACATTTCAGGCTACAAGCACAAGACTGCGGAACTGAGGCGTGCCCACAGATTCTTGCTGCCAAGTGTCTGTGATGTTATCGAGAACCTATCACTTAGCGATTCTCAAAGAAGGGTTTTCGATTTAGGGTGTGGCAACGGTGCGGTCGCACACTTCTTATCGCAAAAGGGGTATGACGTTGTTGGTGTGGATCCATCAAGCGAGGGACTGGAGCAGGCAAAGCGTGCGTATCCAAATCTGAAGCTGTTTTCAGGATCGGCGTATGACGACCTCCAAGGTAGATTTGGACAATTCCCCATCGTTCTCAGTCTCGAGGTTGTCGAGCACATCTATTTTCCGCGGAAGTACGCGGCCTGCATCTATTCGCTTTTGGAAGATGGGGGAGTGGCGGTCATATCAACTCCGTACCACGGCTATTGGAAAAACTTATTGCTGGCGCTTACGGGGACGTTGGATGCGCATTTCTCAGCACTCTGGGACTATGGTCATATCAAGTTTTGGTCAGTGAGAACCTTGACCCACCTTTTGGCGGAAGCCGGGTTCAGTTCCATTCACTTTCGAAGCGTGGGGCGGATTCCACCATTCGCACGGTCCATGATCGCCATTGCCAGGAAATGACACGCTATGTCCGTATCAATGTTCATCCAGACCCTGAACGAGGAGAAGAATCTCCATCGATGTCTCGATAGCCTGTGCTGGTCGGACGACATTGTCGTACTGGATTCGCTCAGCACGGACAGTACCGCCGAGATTGTGAAGGGCTATGGCGGGCGGTTCTATCAGCGGCCGTACGACGGCCGGGCGAACAACCAAAACTGGGCGGTTGAGAATATTGATTTTAAGTATCCGTGGGTCTGGTACGTCGATGCAGATGAAGTCACAACATCGGAATTGGCGAAAGAGATTCAACAAGTCACATCTGATCCCGGCAGACCCGAGGTAGCCTATTATGTCAGGCGACGGAATGTGCTGTTTGGCAAATGGCTCAAGCATGGCGGCCAGTACAATGTATGGCTTGCCCGGCTGTGGAAACCTGACAATATCCGTTGGGAACGTGCCGCAAACCCGGTTGCCAAGATTGACGGGCCTATAGGCTATTTGCAAAATGACTTCGTCCACTACTTCTTTAGCAAGGGGTTTCATGGCTGGTTTGACAGACACAATAAGTCCAGCACATTTGAGGCTTTGGAGAATATCAAAGCGATTGATGCGGGAGACATCGACTGGCGAGGGCTGGTTTCCAGGAACCCTCGTCGGAGACGAGATGCTCTGAGACGGTTCTCGTATCACCTGCCGGCGCGGCCTCTCGTGATGTTCTTGTATATGTACTTGCTCAAGGCGGGATTCCTTGATGGGAGGGCCGGGTTCACCATCGCGATGCTCAAAGCCATGTATGAATATGAGATCTGCCTGAAGATCAAAGAACTGCACAGAAGAGACAGAGGTTTGCCGGTGTAGAAACCAGACCACACTTCTTTCGATAGCTACCATGGTTCTCCCGCCGCCTGCACTCTTTGCCGGCGCGGGCAATGTCACCACGCTTACCTTACCCATAGGAGGAGAATATGAGAATCCTGCTGATCACTTTGTATTATCACCCCGACAGAGGAGGCACTCCAGGTGTGTACAAGGACCTCTGTGAAAGCCTGCAAGAGATGGGACATGATGTAACCGTCGTTACCGGCTTTCCCAGATACAACATTAAGAACGTGGACCGCCGGTATCGGTGGAGGCTCTGGCTCACAGAGACCATCGGCGGCGTTAGAGTGAAACGAATAAGGACCCTTCGCTTGCCACGATGTTTTCCAGCCGCGAGAGCCCTCGACTATGTCTTGACGGCACTATCTCTCTTTGTGCTCGCTCTGTTTACAAAGAGGGCCGATGCCGCCATAGTGCACGCTCCTGCATTGTTCGAGGGTGTCGGCGCAATGATCCTCCGTCGGGCGAAGCGCACTCCTTTCATACTTAATGTTCATGATATCTTCCCCCAGACGGCTATTGATCTGGGTGTGCTAACAAACCGCACGGTGATACGGTTCTTTGAGTGGCTTGAACGCTATGTATATGCCAAAGCGCATTGCATCACCGTGCACTCTGAAGGAAACAGGGAATGGATACTGCAGCGCCACGAAGCGGTGAAGCGTGTAGAGGTAATGCCTATATGGATGAACCCGGATGTTCTCAAGCCAGGACCAAGACAGAATGCGTGGAGATCCCAACAAGGTCTCGATGGCAAGTTCACGGTTCTGTTCTCCGGGAGTCAGGGCTACAACCAGGATATGAAGGTCATACTCGACGCGGCGCATCAACTGCAATCTGAACGCGACATTGAGTTCGTGCTTGTCGGTGATGGAACACAGCATGATGAAATGGTCCAATTGAGTGAACGGATGGGACTCAGCAATGTGCGCTGGCTCGATTGGCAGCCCGATGAAGTATATCCCATGGTGCTTCAGGCTGCTGATGTCGTTCTGGCCACCCTTAAAGGTAAGGTGCAAACACCCGTCGTTCCTTCCAAAATTATCAGTGCCATGGCAGCAGGGCGACCTGTAATCACTTGTGCCCCGTTGAATGGCGATGCTCCGAAAGTTGTCGAACGTGCCAATGCTGGCTTTACCATATCCCCTGGGGATTCTCAAGGGCTCGCAACGGCGCTGACCTTATTGTCGAAGAACGCCGGTCTCTGCCGCCAGTTCGGTGCTAACGCCCGCGAGTACGTCGAGGAGTATCTTGATGTTAGAAGGTGGGCGAAAGCGTATGTCGAGCTCTTCTCGGCAATGACTGCCTCCCCTGCCTGTGCAGAACCGTCTCAGCCAGCATCTTCAGTGATATTGAAAGAAACATCGAAATGATGAACGTGAGGTCCGACCTGTTCCATCAATTGTCTAAAGTGGGTCGCGACCATGGCTAACGGCCAGCCGTAATCAATCACGCAGGAGGTCAGAGCAAAATGAAGCGTATCTTAGTAACGGGTGGGGCTGGAATGATAGGCTCTAACCTCGTCAAACGTTTAGTCGCAAGTCGCGCGGGCGTTATCTGTGTGGCAGACAATTTGTGGCGAGGTCGGAGAGAATACCTTTTCGCCGAGAATGGCGAACCTGTAATCAATATGGATGAGGACTTCCTCGAAGTGGATTTGAGAAATCCGGTGGCTTGCAAGAGGGCCGTCGAAGGCGTTGATGAAGTCTTTCACCTGGCTGATATAGTGGCAGGCATTCGTTATGTTTTCGCCAATCAGACTCAAGTGTTCCATGACAATGTCCTCATCGACACCAATGTCCTCAAGGCAGCGGCTAAGGCAGGTGTCAAACGCCTGGTCTACGTTGGCACTGCGTGCAGCTATCCACAAGAGAAGCAGACCGGTGTGGATGCACCCCCTCTCGTGGAAGAAGACATGTTGCCTGCAAACCCAGAATCAGCTTATGGCTGGAGCAAGCTCGTTGGTGAGTTACAAACCGAACTCTATGGACGCGAGACCCCCATGCAAACGGGCATCCTTCGGCTACACAATGTCTATGGCAACCCTACCGATTATTCTATGAACACATCTCAAGTGATACCGTCATTGATAGTCAAGGCTATTCGCTACCCGTCAGAGCCGTTTAGTGTGTGGGGCAGCGGTGCTCAGGGCAGGTCGTTCATCCACGTGGACGACGTGGTGGAAGGGTTAATCTCGATGATGACAAGAGGGCTAGGCCAGGGGCCGATCCAGCTTGGTACTAGTTATTGCACCTCGGTCCGAGAGCTGGCTGAGATGATAATCAGCGTTAGCGGCAAGACCATAGAAATTCACTACGACCTCAGCAAACCGGAAGGTGATAAGGGCCGCTGTGCAGACTGTACCAAGGCAGCGCGGGTCTTGTGCTGGAAGCCTTTGCGGTCGCTTAAGGAAGGACTCACCAGAACCTATGAATGGATCGAAGAACAGATGAGAAAGCCCACTTAGATTGGTCGCCTGCGCAGCGTGTCGAAGATTATCGGTATAATCGAGCGCGTGGGCACTAATAACGGTTATTGATAAAGGTTCGGGACTACTGACTGTTTTCGTCAGTCGTGTTTTTGGAGCTTCGAATTTGTTTCAGATTTCGAGTTTCGTGCTTCAGATTTCGTCTCACCGTCGGACGGTCAGACAGTCTCGCGGATTGATAGAGGTTCACTGAATGAAAGCCAACGACCCAAATCGCAGACCGGCTGTTGTTGCTGCGGTCGCAGCCAGTTTTATGGTACTCATCCTTGGTTTGACGTACCGAGTTCTATCAGCACGACTATCAGCCCCATTAAGCAAGACTAGACTAGACCCTGCCGCGTTGCAACGATTCCATATGCAGATTGGGGATTGGACGGGAGAAGATGTCCAATTGGATGAAGCTGAAGTCATACTGGATAAGATATGTGCCGAGGCAAGTATCAATCGTCGTTATTCGCGTGACAATGGAAAAGAATCTGTTTCCTTGTTTATCGCCGCGTCAGGAACCATAGCAAGCACTATGGTCGGCCACGCTCCGGAGGTCTGTAACGTCTTGAGCGGTTACTCACTCGTGGATCAGCGTTTCGCGGAGTTGCCGACAGGCGATGGGACGAAGCTGGCGTGCAAGATTGTTCAATTCTATAGTGACGCCCAGTTAGAATGTAGGAAGAAGACGGTTCTTTACTACTACATGGCCGACGGGCAGTGTTACGGCAACCGTTCGCAGTTGAGATATCGAGTACTGCGCGGCTCAAATATGGTCAATTGTGTCGCCCAAGTACAGATCGCTGCGCAGGCGGAAGGAACTCTCACTACTGATTCAACGGTAAGAATCGTCTCCGACTTTGCCGTCGATTCCGCGTCATTGATAGCTGATCTGTTAGAGCACATCCAAAAAGATCAGAGCGTAGACTCAGCCAGCGTGCTGAAAGAGGGGGGAAGCCGTTAATGGGAAAAGCCAACCATCATGTTCGTGGCAAACATGCCCTTAGAGTCTGCACTCCAGACCAAAAGCGGCACAAAAGTAGTGGACTGATATTAGCCACAGTGCTACTGGTGGTCATAACGGCGTGGTCTTTTTGGCCAGCGATGGTGGGCCTTTTCAATACATGGCAGACCGACGACGACTACTCTGCTGGTCAGCTTGTTCCACTGGTTGCCCTGTTTCTGGTCTGGCGTGAGAGGAACATGCTCAGGCAGTGTCTGCTTGTGCCATGCTGGTGGGGAGGGATAGCCCTTATCCTATTGGCAGAGGTTGCTCGGACGTACGGATTCTTGTCCTTTCGTGTTTCGCCAGAGCGATATGCGATGGTGTTAACGGCAGCAGGACTGGTTCTTATGGTCGCCGGGTGGCGGGTGTTTCGGACTGTGTCATGGATAATATTGTTTCTTTTTCTTATGGTGCCTTTTCCCGAACGAGTTCACAGTCTAATCAGTGGACCATTACAGACAATGGCGACGACGGGATCAGTATTGTTCCTGGAGGTCTTTGGTGTGCGCGTTAGCCAAGAGGGCAACGTTGTAATGCTGAATGGCAATATGCCCATTGCGGTGGCGGAGGCCTGCAGCGGCCTGCGAATGCTGATGGCGTTCGTGATTGTCGCGGCGTTCATAGCGTACATGGTGAAGCGCCCTCGGTGGCAGAAGGCCGTCCTGCTCGGGTCGAGCATCCCGGTGGCGGTCGTCTGCAATATGATTCGTATCTTCACCACAGCGATGCTCATGCTGTACGTCAGCGTGGAGACGGCACAGAAGTTCTTCCACGATTTCGCCGGCTTTGTCATGATGCCTGTCGCTGTGCTGCTGCTGTTCGGCGAGATTTGGCTGATGGATAGAGTGGTTGTGCCCGAGCCCAATCTTCATTAAGGGCGCCCAAGCTCACAAGCCAAACCCAGTATGCGTGCAAAGATGACATCTTCTCGAACATGAACAAAACAAGCCTCTAAATGCCGATACAGCAATACTGGCGCCCTGTTCAACGCTTGTGTCGTAGAAAAGCTTTACAATACTTTTCATCAACGAGAAGGGGTAATAACCTGACATAATCGCGACAATACTCCGGTAGAAACTGAGAGTTTTCGTTGATGTTCGATTGCAAGTTATTGTAGAAACAAAAGTTATAGTTGATAATAAGTATTTTTACCTATTTTAACAGCAAAACGTGTTATTTAAGGATTTCTTGTTGACATCGCACGAAAATTTCTGGTAGAATAAATGGAATATTAAGGATGTAAGGGTGATGTATGATAATTCAGGGTGGAAGGGTACTTTTGTCAATTCTTGTCGGTTTGGCTGTCACGGCGACCGCTTATGCCGATATGACTCCAATTTTAGCTCCGGACGCCGGATGTCCACAATCACAGCTTGTGCGCGTCCCAATTAATTCGGGGCACACGAATTGTCTCACCCAATCAAGTTACCCTATCGTTGCTGATCTTGCCAAGCTGTCTGTGGAGTTTTTACCTCAGGCACGTGCGGATACTGCACCGGACTCTGAAACTCAACCTTTGCTAATCCTCACAGATGGGACGGGCAGCTTCAGTCTATGTTTGTATGCCTTGCTCGGCATGGGTTTGTGTGGGTCCGGGCAATGGCTGAAAAAGCTTTCTATTGGCTCTATCCACGAATGGTACCACGATGGTGGTCCTTTCCAGATTGGGCACAGCCATGCTATAGGGCCAGAATCCCTCTGCTCTGCACAGGTTTGTTGTTTCGTTCAGCCTGACTGCACAGCGGAAGATATTTCACCGGAATACTACAAGGGGACAATTGCGTCCCTTTTGCGAAAGTCTTTATTCACGCCAAATCTACTTGACCCCCGCGGACCTCCCGAAACTGCCTGATGAAATGAATTTTTCCCCGTGCTTAGGCAGGAACCGTGGTCTGGCATAAAGCCTTGCTCAACTATGAGCAATATTAAAACTTCCGGTCCCTCGAATGCCATCTGGTGCGGGGTCAAAAAATTAACTTCAGATTCATTCGTTAATCAGTGGTTGGAGGTTATAAATCATGATTAAAAGAATAATATTTATTGCAGTAATGTGTGCGTTTGTTGCAGCGCCGGCATTCGCCGACCTTTTTACAGCTATTGGTGGACCTGGTGAAGGAGAAAGTTGGAGCCAGGCGTTCAATGAGAGTGGCGTAGGTAACTTTGACCTTGTCGCAGTGAATATGGTAACTGCCGGTGATTCATTTGAGAACCCAACACACTCAGGGTTTGATGTCGGCGGATGGTCATTACTCTATGAGAATAATGGCGGAATAAATCCAACACTCGCTTCTGCCTCAGGGCCATCAGTAACATCGCTGACATGGAACATTAAATTCGCTGGCGACAAAAACAATCAATTTGCGTTCGATTTTGTCGCGTTCAAAAGTGGGAAGGATGAGATAGCGGAAAGCGCTCATGCCGTGTGGAACAATGGCTGGAACATAACGCTGGGAACTTGGAATCCCACACGAGCTGACGTTGTTCCAGTCCCGGCAGCCGTTCTACTTGGCATGCTCGGCTTGGGCGCCGCTGGCCTGAAGTTGCGGAAGTTAGCTTGAGAGGAGAGGAGTGATAAGTTATGAAAAAGCTGATTTTTATTACGATTGTGTGTGCGTTTGTGGCAGCACCGGCATTCGCCGACCCGTACGCCCAATTTACGGGCAT
>Ga0315274_10005423_pt1 | contig 18644 bp, 2 predicted proteins | sample YL17G02_20_MG_FD_203700 | JGI IMG/M metagenome (GOLD analysis project Ga0315274, IMG submission 203700) | Sediment microbial communities from Yellowstone Lake, YNP, Wyoming, USA - YL17G02_20 | ecosystem: Environmental > Aquatic > Freshwater > Lake > Sediment | place: USA: Wyoming | collected... | reverse complement strand
GAATGTCATCGATACCGGTGCCAGCCACGATGGTATTGGTGCCCGCGCCGACGGTGATGATGTCCGCTCCGCCCTTATCCTCATCCGTGCTCAAAATACTCTGGAGGACATCGGCTGCCTGGAAGATTACGGTCCCGTGGTCTCCTACAACAATGTTCGTGCCGTCACCGGCATCGATAGTGTCCGCGCCGAGGCCGCCGAGGACGAGATTCCAGTTGCCGGTCGTGCCCACCGCCACGTCAATGTCATCAGTAGCGCCATCGGTCGTCGTGGTCGTCTTGGCTTCCTGCAACCAACCACCCGTCGCGTAGGTCAGAGAGCCGCTGTCGCCCAGCACCACGTTCGCACCCTGACCGGCTTGAATGTCATCGATACCGGTGCCAGCCACGATGGTATTGGTGCCCGCGCCGACGGTGATGATGTCCGCTCCGCCCTTATCCTCATCCGTGCTCAAAATACTCTGGAGGACATCGGCTGCCTGGAAGATCACAACACCGTGGTCGCCGACGACGATGTTCGTCCCGTCGCCCGCGGTAATTGTGTCGCCCCCCTGGCCGCCCAGGATTATGTCGCTTCCGCCGTTGCCGGATATCATATCTGTGCCACCCACGGCGGCATCGCGTGTGGTGATCATGACGGGGCTATAGGCTTCACCATCAGTCTGTTTGAAGGGCACGTCGTTCAGCGCAGCTTCCGTTTCGCCGGGCTGAAGCACATTGCGCTCTGCGAGGCCAAGGCCGAGCCGCGTGATCAGTGTGCCGTTGGCGTCGCGATAGTCGATCCGGCCTCGATCGCCGAAGATGATGTCGTTGCCCTGGCCGCTTTCCAAAAGGTCGTTCCCCTCGCCACCGAAGAGGATGAGCGGGAGGGTGGATGCAGCGGCGTGAATGTGGTCTTTGCCGGCTTCCGTGTTGATGGCAAAGAGGCCGCCCGCCGTGAGCGAGACGGTTACGTCGTCATCGCCCGCGCCGGTATTGACCATCGTGACGGTCTGGAAACCATCGTCGCGCTGCATCGCGCTGGTGATGGAGAAGGTATCCACGCCGGACCCGAGGAAGATATCCAGAACCTCGAGGCTGCCGTAAGTGATGCCGCTGCTGCACATGCCCAGGCCCTTGAGGGTGGTCGCCGTCAAATCGCCTGTCTGGTCTTGCATGGCCTTGTCATTGTAAATCGTGGCAAGATCCACCTGGTCTTCCTCGGCGACGAAGAAGTTCAAAGCCAGATGCGTGATGGCGAATTCGCTCGTGTTATCGGGCCGGCCCCACTCTGCCGCAGGAATGGTCGGGCTCTGCAAGGTCAGTTCCGCCTCCGTCGTGCCCTCAGCCACGCCGATGATTTGCCAGAAACGCCCAATGCCCGGGCCCGCGCTGATCTCCAGTGTCAGACCGATCAGATCGTCCAACTTAGTCAGCTCACCAGAGGTGATCAGCTCCGGCAGATCCGCTATCGCCACGGTCATGGTGTCGATTGATGATCCTGTGTCTGTCCCCGTGTAACCCAGAACGTCGCCGTTGGATGGCAGCGCGTTCGTTTCGCCCGGCAACATCACCGGCGTGCCCAGACCGCCCGCCGAGCCCTGGCCGGCCATGCCCTCGATGTGGAGCAGTCCTTGAATGCCGTCAACCCTGTGCGAGCCCGCAGTTGCAGGGTAGATCTGGGTCGAACCCGACATGAGCTGGGGAACGTCTCCAGCGATGCTGAAGCGGTCGCTCCCCAGCCCGCCGTACAGCCAGGTCTCGACGCCCACGGCTGTGGATAGGACGTAGAACGTGTCGTTGCCCTCGGCGGCATCAACCTCGAGTTTCTCGACTTCGTCGTAGGTAACGTTCACGCCCATGCCGAAGATGCCAGTGGCCGTGACAACGATCTGGTCGGAGAACTCGGTGCCGATCACCTTCAGCGAGTCGGTGCCGTCTCCGCCGTGAACATCGACCGGGGCATTGATGACGTATTCGACGTAATCGGCCCCGCCCTCGCCGGTGAGATCGGTCGTGTGCGAACCCTCGAGCGCAAAGGCGCGGACGGTGAAGCTGTCGTCACCTTCGCCGCCGTAGAGGTGCAACGCCGCCGTGTTCCGGAAAACGACGAACTCGTCGTTGTCGTCGTTGCCCTGAATGGTTGTTTCGTAGCTGATACCGTTGCTGAGATAGCCGCGGGTGGTGAGGATCGTCGCAAATTCATCCTCGCCGGCGATGTTGGCGCTGGCGGCGTCTCGCTCGCTCTTGAAGATCTGGCCCGCCTGGAAGCGGTCCTTGCCCTCGCCGCCGGTGATGGTGGTAGGCGCCCAGTTGTCGTCGATGGTAAAGCGGTCATCCCCGTTGGCGCCGTTGGCCGCGAGCTGCTCGATCGCCTTGTTGTAGTTGATCCGTTCGACGTCATCAATCGGGTCGCCATGGAGGGCGGCCACAAAGGCGATGCCGCCGCCGGCGTATTCATGTTCGCTGGCTCGCAGGAGGAAGTTGTCGGCACCGGCGGTTCCGTTCACGGTCAGCGTGTCCGTGCCATCTGCCCCGGTGTCCAGGACATTGACGAGGTAGTCGCCGGAGCCGGTAACGTTGACGGTGTAGGCATCGCCGCCGGCCTGGCCGTCGAGATTGACGGTGTCGCCGGTATCCAGGGACACGAGCGTGTCGACGGTGATGTGGTCCTCGCCGTCATCGCCGTAGATGTTCGTCATGCCTGCGGCATCCTCGAGGGTAATGATGTCGCTGCCCGCGCCGGCGTACAGGTTGGTCAGGTGTGCGTGAGTGCTATGGGCTGTGAACGTATCGCTGCCCTGGCCCAGCCAGATGTTCAGGGTCTCGAGGTCTTGATATTGGATTCCGCCGCCCATCCCGAGGCCGGTGATGCTGGTGGCGGTCATTTCACCGGTGTTGTCGGCTGCGTCGCCGGAGTCATCGACATTGAGTGTGTCAGTATCGTCGCCCGACTGGACAACCACCAGTCCCGCCAGGCCGTTCAGCGTGCCGCCGGCGATTGTGGGCGCCAGGCTGCCAATGTTGATCGTGTCATTGCCTCCGGCCGTGGCGACTGTCGTTTGCCCGACCGTCGTTTGGACGTTCACCGTATCCGCGCCGGCGTTGGTGCTCAGGTCGGTCGTCCCGGAATGCGTGCTCAGGATGAGGAACGTGTCCCCACCCGAGCCGAGGTCAATGTTCAGGTCTTCCAGCGATCCGTAGGTGATGCCATCGCTCATGCCCAAGCCGGTCAGTTGCGTGCTCGTTAGAGTTCCGGTGTTGGCTGCCGTGTCGCTGGTATCGTCCACATTGAGCGTGTCGGAATTCGCGTCGTCGTTGACCGTCAATGGGGCCGAGATGCTGTTGACATTGCCGCCTGTCGCCGGGGCGAGTGTGCCGACATTGACGATGTCATCGCCGGTCCCGCCGTTTACGGTGGTCTGGGCATTGATCGTGCGGATATTAACCGTGTCCGCACCGGCTTCCCCGTTGATCGTGGTGGTTCCGGAAATGGTCTGGGCTGTGACGGTGTCGCTGCCGGGGCCGGCGTTCAGGGTCGTCGTTCCGGTATGCGTACTGGCGATGGTGAACGTATCCCCGCCGGAGCCGAGGCTGATCGTGAGGTGCTCAACAAGGGAGTATGCGATCGAGCCGGGCATACTCGAAAGAGTAAGCGTGTTGCTCGTAAGCTGACCGGTGGTCGCGTTCGAGTTGCCGCTATCGCTGATATTCAGGCTGTCGCTGGCCGTCGGATCGCCTGCGTCGATTGTCAGCAACTGGGCGATCCCGGCGAGCTGGTTGCTGTCGTTCCGGACGTCGATCTGATCGCCGCCGGCACCGCTCGTGACAGTGGTGATGGCAGAGATGCTCTTGATCCGTAGCACGTCATCGCCGGAGCCGAGCGCGAGGTCGAGATTCTCGACGCCGCTGTAGGCGATCGAGCCGTCCATGCCGAGGCCGGACAGGGAGTTCTGGGTAAGGATTCCAGCGAGGTCTCCGCTGCGGCCGGTGCTGTTGCCGGTGTCCCGGATGTCAAGCAGGTCGCCCGCCGCAAAGTCCGTCGGCTCGCCGGCATTCACGGTCAGCAGGGCGCCGATATCGTCAAGGCAGTTCGAATCGTTCCAGACGTTAACCGTATCGCGGTTGGCAGCCGTGTTCACCGTGGTCGCTCCCGCCACGCCCTTCACCCGCACGACGTCGCCGCCATCATTCGCATTCAGCGTCGTGGTGCCGGTGTGGGTGCTCTCAATGGTAAAGGTGTCGCCGCCGGACCCGAGATTGATGTTCACATGCTCCAGCGAGCCGTAAGTGATGCCATCGCTCATGCCCAAGCCCGTCAACTGCGTGCTGGTGAGCGTGCCGGTGTTGGTGAAATCATCGCCGGTGTCATCCACATTGAGCGTGTCTGAATCCTCATCGCCGTTGACCGTCAGGAGTTTTAATATGCTGTTGACGTTGCCAGCCTCGGCGGGCAACAGGCCAGCCTTGCTCCCGACATTGATGGTGTCGTTGCCCGTGCCGCCATTGATCGTCATCGCCGCGCTGATCTGCCAAACGTTGACGACGTCGTTGCCCGCCTGGCCGTTGACCGTGACCTGATGGCTGCCGTTCTGAATTGTGATCGTGTCGCCGCCGAGTCCGCCGTTGATTTCGGCCGGCGTCGAGAGGCTGCTGACGGTCAGTGTGTCTGCCCCGCCGCCGAGGGTAATATGCAGGTCTTCAAGCTGCTCGTATTCGATTCCGACGGCCATGCCAAGGCCGTTAACGAGATTTGAGGTCACCGTGCCGGTTCTATCTTCCGTGTACGCGGAGCTATCGAAGATAATGAGCCGGTCCGTGCCGCCGTCGTCGACCGTCGTGTCAACCGTGGTGACCTCGTGCAGCTTGGTGCTGGTGGTCGCAACCTGCTGGCGCTGGACCGTGAAGTTCTGGAGCAATGGCGTCTTGCCGTCACCCGCGAATCGCTGAGTACCGTACTGCCATTGGGTCTGGCCGGTCTGGATCGTGCCGGTGTTGGTGAAGAGCGCCGCGTCGGTGAAGTAGCCCTCGCTGCCTAGCTGTGTGAAGGGGATCCACTCCATCGCCGGCTGGCCGTTGGCATCCAGATTCGCCACGGGCTTAGACACATTCGTATCGGTGGTTACCTCATAACGATCGGCATTGCCGAAGAAGTGCAGATGAGCAGCAATGCCCGCGAGGCCCGATACGGAGTTGCCCTGGACCGTGACTGTGTCGGCTCCGGCACCACCGCGGATATTGGTCTCGCCCGAAACCGCGTTGACAGTCACCTGGTCATTGCCCGCCCCGAGCACAACGTCGGTTTTGCCGGCATGCGTGCCGTCGATGGTAAAGGAATCGTTGTTCGCTCCTAGGCGAAGGTCCATCGCCTCGAAATTGGAATACTCGATGCCGTCATCGGAGAGGCCGAGACCCGTGAGGCTGTCGTCGGTTAGCACTCCGTCGGTTGATGCCGCCCCATTCTCGTTGTGGATGAAGAGCTGGTCGGTGTGATTGATCTGCTGGCCATCTTGAGTGTACGTGCTCGCCCCGCCGTCCACGGTAACCTTGCCGAGGAAGCCAGTGAGATCCGAAACCCTTGGCAGCATGACCCAGTAGGTCTGCTCGGGCACCTGGGTGGTCGGCGGCGAGTAGGCGTACGGATCCATGTACCGCCAGTTGGCAGTATCCACGTAGCCCACCTGCGGCAGGGTGTAATTGAATTGGGCCGTGTAGTACACGTACTGGTGCGCGTTCCATGCGTTACCATCCCATACCCAGTTCCGGGTTGTCTGATCCAAGCGGACCGAATTCAAGGCGGATTGCAGATACGACGTTTCGGAGGTATCCGACCGGAAGGAATACCCGGCATAGGCGTCCACGGCCAATTGCGCCTGCCAGTTGCGATTGGGCACCGCTGCGTAGGCGGTGCTCCGCGAGTTCACCACGGTCGACTGCCAGGCGCTCCAATAGGCTCCGGACGGGTAGTACCAGTGATAGTGCGCTGTGTTATCGACAACCCAATCGAGGTACACAGGGGCCGCCAGGTTTGAGGTTCCGGAGTAGGTTGCGGAGCCAGCCGTCGCCGCCTGCGTGTAGAACGGGTAGATTATCCGCGGATCCTGGCGGAGCACGGGGTCAGGAGTGACCAGGTGGGCTGGGGCGACGACCTGCATCGCCGGGGCTTCGCCGCCGACGTGAACGATGTCGTTGCCGGAGCCGGTGACCACACTCACGCTCATGCCCGCCGGGCTGCCCAGGACGTAAACCGTGTCATCCCCGCCGCCCGTGTCGAGTTCAAGGATTTCGATACCGGCAAATGTCGTATTCAGGCCGCCACCGAGCAGATAATTCGCTGTCAGGATGAACAGATCATTCAGCGGCGAGCCCACGATCACATAAGTGTCGGTACCACTGCCGCCTTCGATATGGACCAGGTTGTTCTGCAGATAGACGTAGCGGGTGGAGCCCAGCGGTCCGGGATCGCCGACCTCGTAGGTATTGGCCCCGCCTCCGCCGTTAAGCGTGACATCTTCTTCGCCGGAAACCGGTGGATTATCGTTCAGGTCGACCAGGAAGCTGTACTGAACGAACCGATCATTGTCATCCTCGCCGTAGAGCCACAGCACCGCCAGGTTATGGTTTATCTCGAAATTGTCATCGCCTCCCCCGCCGTAGATGAACGTTTCAGCGGAAATGCCGTTGGTGGTGTTGGCGAAGTCCACAACGGGGATATCCTCATCGTTGTACTTTGTTCCCACAACGCCGATCGTGATCGAGTCGGCACCGTTACCCGTGTAGATGTAGGTGGTGTTCAGGTTGTCGTTGAGCTGGAGCACATCATCGCCACCCAACGTGCTGACGGCGAAGTTCTCGATGTCGTGATAATGCACCGTGTCCGTACCTGAGGCCCCAGCGGTTGAGACCAAGACTTTGCCGTAAACGACGCTACCGATCGTTTCTTTGTCGAGTGTGACCGTATCGGCAGCGTCGGTGCCGTCGGTGCCAAAGACCCAGAGTGTGTCGCTACCGACGGAGCCGCCGCTATCCTCGATCCAGACGTTGCCCGTGCCCGTGCCGATGAGATTGAGGATATATTTTTCGGGCGACAGGTTTTCACCGGAGTTGGTCTTATTGTCCAGCGTGACTTTGGCGGCCCACGGTGTCACGACGATGGCGGAACCTCCGACCGTGATCGAGCCGTTCCGGTCGCCAACGACCAGAATATTGCTGTTGGCGCCGCCGGAGATCCGGGCCTCCTCGAACAGGCAAGTGCCGGTACCGCCGATGAGATCCTCGACCTCCGCCCCGGCGTTCCAGACATCGTCACTGGGACCGTTCCGCAGCACCCAGTCGTCATCGTGACCACCATAGAGGCTGGTGATGGTTCCGGCCACGAACCTGTTTCCAAACAGGGCCAAGTCCTTGTCTTGCGCCTCGATCAGCGTGTCGGTGCCGCCGGCATCGCGGAAGGTGTCCGTGCCCGAGCCGCCGGTAAACGTGTCATTGTCCAAGCCGCCATCCAGCACATCTCCGTACGGCGAACCGATGAGCGTATCATTGCCCGTACCGCCCACCAATTCCAGCACCAGCAGGTCGGCATCCACCACGCCCGAAGCGTCGATCTTATCATCTCCGCCCTCGGTACTGACGATCAGACGGTCCGTTTGGCTGGTATTGCCGTTTCTCAGACCATTGTAGATCAGGAACGAATCGGTGCTGGCTCCGGCCCGCTTGACACGGACTTCGTTCAGGGTCTCGCCCTCGAGCAGCCAGGTTGTATCCGTATAGACCACCAGGTCATCGGCCGCGTTGTTCTGCCCATGAATGGTCAGGACGTCGGCGGCATTGTCATTGGCGAAAGTGAAAACGGTTACTTCTTCCGGGGCGAGGAGCCGGCCGGTGGCAGGATCGGTGTCCGGCTCCCCGTCATCGTCCAGGTCCTGCCCGACGATGATGGTTTGCGACGAGGCAACCACCAGCCCAAGATCAGCCTGCACTTGCGAGATCGGCGTTCCGGTCAGGTCCATCACCTCGATCTGGTCCGCACCGCCAACGGCGTCGATGTAGAGCTTCTCAATTCCCGTCGAGGTGAACGTGGCGGTGACATTTCCGGTTGGATCGAGCGTCTCGACGATCAGGTTGTTGCTGGTGCCGGAGATGCGGAACCGCTCAGGATTTGCGGTGCCGGTGTAATAGAAGGTGTCGGTGGTACCCGCGCCACCGGTGATGGGCGTTCCCGCGGTGAGCCCGGTATCAATTCCATCGCCGGTCTTCCAGTAAATGAAATCGTTGCCGTTTCCTGCATCAATCTTGTCAATGCCGCCGTTTCCGGTGATCTCGTCATCACCGTCCCCGCCGGTGATTGTGTCAGCACCTGATCCGCCCACGATCTGGTCGCTGCCCGCTCCGCCGCTGAGGGTACCCGCTCCGCTGCCATGGTGGATCAACTGGTCGGTGCCCGCTCCCCCCGTCATCTGCACCGCCGCGGCACAGTACTCGCCAACCTCCATGTAATTGTCTCCTTCGCCGCCATTGAGAATGATCGTTCCGGTTGCCGCCTGGCCGTCATAGACCAACGCATCGTCGCCGCCCTCGCCGTAGAACTCCACCGGAACGCTGACGAGTTGGTCGTCCGAGTTAGGCCGGACAATAAAGACGTCGTCGCCGACGCCGCCGTTGCCGACGATCTTGGTGACGCCGGTGTATTCCTCGCTGTAACCGAATGCCGTCACGCGGATGCGCTCGCCCGCCGGGTCGCCTTCCTGGGGTGCCACGTGCTCGATATAGTAGGTTTCGTTGACCTCGGTCTGGGCGACGCCCCGCAGGTTCGCCCGTGACCCGGTGTTCAGATAGAGGACACCGTCCTGAGTCGCCGGCAACTCATCATCTTCGCCCATGGTCGCCAAATTCGGCACCGGCGGCAACTGGAGCGTGCCGACATGGAACGTGGCCGTCTTGGTGAACTTAATGAAAAGAATCTTGATCTGCACGGTGACGCTCAGATCGATCGACACGCTCCCGCTGCTGTTCTCGCCGCGCGTGGCCGTGAAGCTTGCGTCAAAGCCGATGCTGGCCAGGGTAATGCCAAACAGTCTTGCTCCGACCGACGCGCCGACCCTGAGGCCGAACTCAGTCTCGTTCAGCCAAACGCGGAAATGGAACTCTCCAACCAAACCAAAGCTCCGTGTGCCAATGACCAGTTCCCCGGCAACCCGAATATCAAAGTTGCCATCGGAATTCAGCCAGCCCGAGGCGCCCAGAGTCGCCAGCCCGAAGAAGCTGAGTTCCGCCGAGAATCCGATGGCCCAATCGCCGGGGTGCAGGGTCTGCGAGTAGTTCGCCGGGCCGAGCGTGCCGAATGGCGTATTGTTGATGGCCGAAGAGAAGCTGTGGGTGAATGTCCCGCCGCCGACCTGGATCTTGAATGCAGCGTCCAGCTTCAGCACTCCCAGGACGCTCAACTCGCCACTGAGATCGAGCAGGAACGAGTTCTTCTCCAGCACGACGCTGTGGGTTTGGCCATTAACCACATATTGGTAGGTGTAGTCCAGATCCGTGGTGTTCACCTCCAAGGTTCCATCGGCGGCGATGTGGAAGATAGGGATGGCAGGCGAGGGGAGATCCACCTGCAAACTGACATTGGCATAGATCATCACGCCATCGTCGGCACTGTTGCCGTTGTCGGTGTAAACCACCTTCACGAGCACATCCGCCGAGGCATTGATGACACTGCTCAGCGCGAACGAAATATGCCCCTCGAATGTGAACTGCTCGGATGAGAGGAAAATATCCACCCATCCGCTGGCGGTGATGAACCCGATGAAATTGAAGGAGCCTTCAACGTGGATCTGGATGCTCTCCTTCGGAAGTTGGATCGATTTTGTCCCGCCGCCAACTGTCGGCACGTTCAGATTCACGGCCGCGTCGGTGGTATTAATCGCCAGGGCGAACTTGCCTTGAATGTCGATGCCCACGCCCGGCCCCAGCGGCAGACCCGCTTCCAACTCCAGTTCGAGGGCCGCCACCAGACCTTCACTGGTAATGCTCAGAGTGCCCGCAGCGCGCAGATGCCCCAGGATGCCGAGTTCGAGTCCGGCGTAAACGTCCATCTCGAAGCCGGTCGAACTGGCTTCAATGCGGAACCGCCCTTCGAGCGTGAATGTTTCAAGCAAAGTCAGGCTGCCGCCGCCCGCAATGACGAGATAGAAACCGGACTCTCCTTCCCGGGGCTCCATTATGAGCAGCTTGCCTCCGTGCTTCTCCAGCGTATAACGGTTCGCTCCGCTCTCGATCATCCAGGCTTTGCCGGCTTCGACGACAGACAGATCGGCGTCGCCCGCAAGCATCAAATTGGCGTTGGCGAAGATCAACTCGATGGAGTCCGGAATCGTGTCGCCGAGATCGAGTTCCGTGACGTCGGCGTCCGTCGAATCGGTCACGAACATCTGGCTCGTGATGATCAGGCCAGTTCCACCTTCGGTCTTCTCGATCAAGTATCGGGCAACGTACGTTTCACCATCATTGGTCACCTGATCCGTCACCAGCCAAGTCGCACCCGAGACCAGCGTGGTGACCGTCGGCGACGAACTCATCAGCTTGCAGCCGTTGTCCTCGAACCGGGTTTCCAGCCCGTCCGGAACAGCACCCGCATTGAGCGAAGTGATGTAGCCATCCTGCACGCCCGCCATAAAGAGCCCCGCCAGCCGCGGCGGTCCCGCCGGCACGCTGATCTGCCCGCCCTCGATCCGCGCGGCCAGATCCTCAGGCAGTGTCGCCTGCAGCTTCTCCGCAAATTCGTTCGGCAAGTTATAGACGACCTCCTCGCCCAGGGTGTTGATGTAGAGCTGGAACTCGATGTCGAATTCCAGCAACGGAATGTCGAGCCGCCGCGCCAGCTCAAACCGCGCCGCGAAGCCGCCGCCGGTGACTTCGCCAAACTCATCGTAGGTGATCACGATTGCCATGAGCCCCAATGCCTCGAACTTCATCAGCTGAACCTCCAGCACTTCGAACTGGAAGCTGGCGAGCAGGAACATTCTCAACCCGGTCTTGTTCAGTTCGAGCGAGAACGCCCCGGTCATCTCCATCGAGAACAGGCCGCCCGGCGGGCAGAAGGTCGCGTCGCCGTAGATGTAGAGTTCAAACGAATTTTGCGGCAGGTGGAAGGTCTCGGGAGTGCGGTTCGGCAGGGTCAGTTCCACATCCCGGCCTTCCGCAGGGCCGCCGATGTTGATTTTCATAATCACGTCCGCTTCGAAGAAGATACCGATGTCCGCGAGTTGATCGAGGGTCTCGCTTGAGATGTTGAACTTCATCACCCCCCACATCTCAAAGTCGTCGGCGTTGTCCACGACGAGGATGCCCGCGGCGGAAACCATGCTGTCCGCCGAGATGATCCCTTCGATGGAGATGCTGACGACGAACGCCAGTTCGAACCGGGTCGAGGAGAAGGTCATGGTGAGACTCCCCTCGCAGACAATCCCGAGGAACCCTCCTGCCGTCAGTTCGCCCTTGCCCTGCAACTGGATCTGGAAGGCGGCGGGAGTTGTCACATCGGGATCGACGGGCTGGCCGTTCTCATCGACGAATCCGAACGTCAGCTCTCCAACGATCGAGAGAACCCGGGGCGTCTCCGGCACATCCATAAGGAAGTAGAGTGCCCCGGTGCCGTCTTCAATCTTGCTCAGATCGGCAAACATTTTCGCCGTCGCTGTCAGCTTCCCGTCCGCGAACAGCAGGCTGCCGCTGATCAGGAACTTGACCTGGGGATCGCCGCCCTCGACGGGCGTGATCTCCAGGATCATATCAATGTCGCCGCGGAGCGCTGTCTGCGGCACGCTGGCAAACCCCAGCGTCGCTCCCGCCTCGATCCGGATCGTTCCCAGGTTCAAGCTGTCGCTCGACCCGCCGCCCACGGTGACGATCAGGACATTGTTGCCGGTGCTGACGGACACGTCGTCCGTCCCCTTCTTTGCGATGAGATAAACCGTGCCATTATCGGTAATCGTCCACTCTTCGCCGGCCGTCTGCACATCCACGAGCGCGCTGGCAGATAGTGTGATGCCGCCCTCAGCAAACGCATCAATGATCTCCTGCGGCGGCGCTCGCGGGTCGGAGACGTTGTCGAGCAGGTCGGTATAGTTCGTCCCGGCGGACACGTCCGTCAGCGTCAATACGGTGCGCGAGATGTCCAGTGCCGCGTTGCCCGAGCCCATATGCCGATACTCAACCAAGTATCGCGTATTCTGATAGTCAACCACCCACGCCTGATTCAATTCCAGCGGCGTCACGCACGCATAGAGCGTACTCATGGGCATACCGCGATCCATGAATGCCTTCGTCATCTCATCCAGAATCGTCTGCCCCGAGTTCATGGCAGTGACGTGGGCCAGAATGCTCGACTCGGCGTTCCCTTCCAGCGAGAACAGGTAGCCGTACTGCCCACCGAGCTGGTTCACCACCTGCTGCTCAAGCTGGTCCTGCCACTGCTCATCGGTCAGCGCAGCGCACGGTTTGAACCTCGGGCTGCGCAGGTCCCTAGCGATTGTATCCATGGTAGTCGTATCGATGGCCGGGAACGGCGCCGCGTTGAAACTGATCCCCGCACGGAACCCGTACAGTGTCAGGCCGCTGGTGGGCTCGAGGAGGATCGGGATTTCCGCGCTCAGATAGATCTGCAGAGGTCCCAGTTCCGACAGGCCGAGCTTGATGTGGAATCCCATGCCCGCCAAGGTGATCCCCGCGCTGATCCCCCCGTAAAAGACCGTGTCCGCCACCGGCGTGGTGGTGTCTGTGGCAAGGATGCGCCTGCCATCCGCATCCAGCCGGATCAAACCGATGAACAACGATCCCGAAACATCCCCGCCAAACAGCTTGCCCGACGCGGTGATGCTGGCGCTGCCCAGTCCGACCACAGGGAACTTGCCTTCCTTCAGCCGTTTCAGATCGATGAGTGCGTTTTCGACGCTGCCGGCGACATGCACCGGCCCGATGTTCACGTCGATCACGATCGACAGATCCAGTTGCAGATTGGTCGGGTCGGTGTTGAAATCGGGCCACATGACCCCCACCTCGGCCGACTTGATCGGCAACCAGCTCGGCCATTTCAACCCCGTTGTCGCCGCGTCGGCATCAGCTCCCGCCCCGATGCTGATCTCGACCTTAAAACCCGAGTCCGGAACGATGGCGCCATCCCCCATGACCGCGAACTTATAGGCCGTCCCGCCGATCTCCACCGCGCCCAGAACGAGCGTCGCACTCAGTTCGCCGAAGTAGGCCATCTGATCATCGGCCGTCAGAGCCCACTCGAGGTCGCCTTGAGCGTTCACGCTCGTCCGTGCGTTGATGGTCACGTTCGTGGCCGAAAGCCTCAAGAAATCGCTATTCGCTGTGAGCTTGGTCGCCACGATTGTGATGCCACTCGGTATGTTGTCGGTGAACTGGAGCGTGACTCTCAGCGCCGGGTCGCCGGCTTCGTTCCCGGTGCCCGTGAGCGAGAAGACCCCGGTTGGCTGCCCGATGTGGATTTCCTTTGCTCCGGCCGAAATGCTCCCGCTGAAACTGAACGCTGTCCCCTTCACGGCCCACAGATCGTCCACCTGCACAAATGGGTCTGTCAGCTTGATCGGCCCGATCGTATGCTCGCTCGTAAGCGTTATCTTCCCGCGGCCGAGCTTGAACCCGTTTTCATAGATTTGCAGCGCCGGTATCTCTACCCCATCGACCTCTATCGTATTCAGCGTGACCTTCAGATTGATGGGGTCAATCTTGACTTCAACGTGTGAGAGCAGCAGGAACCGCTGACCCCACTGAATTTCCTCGGGTGTGCTGCCCACCCAGTTCGGATCGTAGCTGATCGTCGGCTCCAACGCGCTGACGGTGAATAATCCCGGCTTTTTGATGTCCATCGTGTCGGCGTGGATGCTGAACCCGCCGAAGGAAACAGCTCCCGCTTTCCCCCTTGCCCCGTCCACCGCGATGTCCAAGGCGAAGATGATCTCGGGGAAACAGAAGTCGACCGAGGTCTGTTTGTCCGGAGCGCCATCACCGCCCCAAGCCAACTTTGCCTCCGCCGCCGACACCCCGAACCCGACCGCCAGAACGCCATTCGCACCAGCCTCGTCCAGGGTATAACTCAGCTCGGACATCAATACGTCTACATTTTTCAGCTCCAACGGCCCTATGTTGGTCACGAAGTACTCATCCACTGCGTCCATGGTCACCCCGACGCCCAAAATCTCGTAGGTCGCATCCAGCGAATCCGTGAGCAACTGGAACCCCGGGTAATCGGTGGTCGAGCCGCCCAGCGTGAATTGGCCCGTCCCTTCCAGCGAGAACAGCTCAAGCTCTGCGACCAGCACCGCCACGCTCAGATCACCCTGGGCATAATCAAACAGGAGTACCCCGGTCCCATCGTCCGCAATGCTCACGGTCCCGCCAATGTCGATCAGGGGTGTGCTGTCGGAACCCAGGATCTGAATGGCTGGGCTACCCTCGAAGGCATTGACATCGCCGGTGAAGCCGAACGTCACTGTTTTGTCGCTGCCGGAGTGGGCCGGGTCCGGTACGCTTGCCGAAGCCGGGGGTGAGGCCAGGGTGTTGATCCGCACCGCCAGCGTCCCGCTCATCCCTAAGCCGGGCATATTCAAGAAGGAAGCCGTATCCTCCGCACCCTCGATGCTCAGGGCCGTCCCGGTGGAGGTCAGGACAAAGCCGCCGCTGCCACCGGTAATCTGCACGCCGACGTCATCGGACATGAGAAATGAGGTGACCAAGGCTGCTCCGCCCACCACCCGATCGGCCTCCAGTTTCAGAGCAAAATCGCCGGTGAACGATTGCCCGGCGATGGTTACAGTGCCGCTAAAGCTGACTGAGTCACCTATGCTGGCTGAGGTGAAGAAGCTACTCACCACCTCCGCGGCGTCCGTCCCCACGTCGATGGACTCCAGGTCGCCGCAGGGCACCGTGGGTGTGACGGGCTTGTCGTTAATCGAAATGGTGCTGGACGAAGCAAGAGAAAGAAGAGAGAGACCCCGAGACGGTTCGCCTCGGTTGGAGGCGCTTTGAAGAGAAGTGAATTCATCGGAAGTATTTGCAGCCGAGTTGGCCCCATCCGTAGACGCTGGAGGAGAATTGGCCGATCTCAACGTCTCAGTCAACTGCGCGGTTGCGGCATTTGACCATTCCAGAGGAATACCAGATAAAGTCGAAGCCTCGACCAGAGTCGTTGTAGCGGACTGATTCAGACTCTCGTTTTGCGCGGCGGCTTGGATGGTCGAGCCGGCCCCCGACGGCTGTTCCGCGACAGCGTCGTCTGCCTCCTGATGGGTGCCATCGTCGGCCGGAGCTGCGGCCGATTTCAGGCCGGAATCTGAGGTCGAGCCGGAGCCGCTTTCGACGCCGCAAGAACGCCCGGATTCGTCCACAGAAGGAGCCGCGGTATCCTGGTCTTGATCGCTCTCCAACCCGGCAAAAATACTGTCGATCTGACTCAAAGGTTCGTAGGCGAGAGGGGTCCCAGAGACGACCGGGGTCTGGAGGAGTTTCTCTTCGATCTGTGCCTCCGGATGCCCCCCGCTACCGGCCGGCACCCCGCCTGCCGCCGCGAGCAAGACATCGCCCGAAAGCAGCACGCGCGGCTCCAAGGCCTCAAGCGCAAACTTGCATGGATCTCGATGCTTCACTTCGCTGTGGGTCGCTTACTTTGCTGGCCGGATCTCGACGCTCTGACGATCGACCGCCGTTAATGCGCCACGAGTAACCCACTGCCATTCACTCTTCCGCGACGTTTGTTCTCCGCCCGTTTCACTCCATCCGACGACGCTGCCATGCTACCACGGTCTGCGGGTTCCGCTCGGAGGAGGCTGCTTTTGTTTACGACTTGGGTGGCTGTTTGAGCTAGTGCCCTGTGGGTCTGATAAATCTTATGCCGGATAGAATAGCCGTTCGGGGAGGACCGTCCATACCACATTTGGGGTAGAACCGACGCGCCTCAAGGGAAACCCCCAGTTCCTTTTTGAACTGCGCACGGCCCATGAACCGGTTTTGACTCTTGGTAGGGCGAGACTCCGTCGAGCCCTGACTTCCACGGCCGCAGGAGATTCGAGGGCTCGACGGAGTCTCGCCCTACCCGTGGAGGCAGGTTCATGGAGAGGCAGAAAACACCAGGACCAAGTCAGCTTTGGAGGACCAACGATGTACTTCAACCACCAAGATTGGGCGATCCGTCGCGCGAGCAGCTTAACCGGCCTGCGCTCGGCTGAGCCAGCCCCGTTTTACTGTTTCTTGGTCAGGAACCTGACGACCGCTTGCGAGCGCGAGTTCACGTGGAGCTTCTCGTAAATGTTCCGCAGATGGACGCGCACGGTTTCGACGCTGATGTTCAACTGATCGGCAATCTCCTTGTTGTGGTATCCGCTGGCCACGTGGCGCAGGAGTTCTTCCTCCCGCGGAGAGAGTCGAGCCGCTTCCGGTGCGCTCGGTGCCCGCTGTTGGAAGGATTGAACGACTTTGCGGGCGATGTAACTCGACATGGGAGCGCCCCCCTGATGAAGCTCGCGAACGGCTTCGAGCAACTCGTCCGATGGGGTCCGCTTGAGCAGATAGCCGCCCGCCCCAGCCTCCAACGCAGCGAACACTTTGTCGCTGTCTTCATAAACCGTCAGCATCATCACCTGCAACTGGGGCAGGAGCTTTTTCAGCCGCCGCACACACTCGACCCCGGAAATGCCGGGCAGGTTGATGTCCATGAGCACCACATCCGGCGCCTGGCGGGGGATGTCCTGGAGCGCCTGCTCGCTATCGGCACAGGCCCCGGCGCACCGAAAGCCCGCGGCCCCCTCAACGAGTTGCACTAGATTCTCACGAACCAGCGCGTCGTCTTCCACAATTGTCACACTGATAGCCATAATGGGGTACCCGACGTGGCCCGGGACACCGCTGCGGTGAGGAGGACGCCTCAATCGTTTCGCGCGAGATCGATCCGCAAGCCGATTTTGGTTCCCTGCCCGGGCTGAAATGCCGCGGTGAACTGACCGCCTAACTCCTCGACTCGCCTACGCATGTTCTCCAGTCCGCAGCCCTGACCGGCTCCCGCAATGTCGGCAGGCGGGAAGCCGCGCCCATTGTCGGCAACTTCCAGGCTCAGGACGGATCCATCGAGCGCGGCGCGAAGCCTGACCTCGGAGGCGCCGGAGTGCTTGATACAATTGTTCAGAGCCTCCTTGGCGACCAGCAGCAGGTTGTGGCGTGCTCTGGCTGAGACCGGCCAGGGCGACGCCACCACCGGGATATCCAGCCGGCACCGGATGGAGGTCGCATCGAGAAGCTCCTGTGTCAGATGCGCCAAATAGTCCAGCAAACCCTCCAAGTTGTCCTTGGTCGGATCGACGGCCCACACGATTTCGTCGATCGCCTGCGTCGTGCCGCGCGTGAGCGTCGCGATCTTGCCTAGACCGGAGCGCAACTGGGCCGGGCTGGTCGCGTCCCGGGTGGCCAACTCGCTGAGCAGTTTGATCTGCGTCAGCCGGGCGCCGAGATCGTCGTGGATGTCCTGGGCGATTCGGCTCCGTTCCCTATCCAGCACACTTTGGTGTTCCAGCCGTTCGAGCCGCCGCTGCAGCCGCTGAGTTGAAGCGCGTTGCATCAGCCAGCCCGTACCTCCAATGAGGCCCAACAGCGCCAAGGCTTTGCACCAACTTGTCTGCCAGAAATACGGCACGACCGTGACCGATAGCGCAGCGCCGATGTCATTCCAAACGCCGTCGTTGTTGCAGGCGGTGACCCTAAATCGATACTCCCCGGGCGGGATATGGGCATACGAGGCCGTTCGCCGCGCACCCGCTTCGATCCAGTCTTCGTCCAAGCCCTCGAGCCGGTACCGGAACCGCACCTTTTCCGGCGACATCAGGCTCAGCCCGGTAAAGCGGATCTCAAGGCCGTGTGTGCCCGGAGGAACGGTGAGGGTTTTCGATCGGCTATTGAGGCGTGGTGATGTGCCCGCGGTCAGGCGTTTGTGGTCGGCAGTCTGTACTTGGTCAGTCTCGTTGACGGTGGCTCTCGCCATTCCATCCCCAGACCACGGACCACTGACTAAGGACTTGTCATCCAACGCAACCTCTTCAATCACGACCGGCGGGGGCAGCGAATTATACGGCAGGTTGCTCGGATCCACCACCGCGAGGCCCTTGACGGTCGCAAACCAAAGCTGGCCGTCACGCGTCTTCCAGCAGGAAGGTTGCGCGCCACCGGCACACTGGATGCTGTTCAAACCGTCCGAGCGAGTGTGGACGCGACAGGTGAGCGTGCGCCGCTGGCCATCCAGGTAATCGTTGAGTTCTCGGCGAGGGAGACGAATGAGGCCGCGATTGGAGCCGAGCCAGAGGCAGCCTTGATCGTCTTCGAGCAGAGCACCGATGCTGTTTGAGGGCAGGCCATCGTGGAGGGTGATCGTGGCAAACCGGCCTTGGCGAAACCGGCATAGACCACCGTTTGCCGTGCCAATCCAGAGCGTGTCATCTCCATCCGCATACAGCGCCGTGATGTGATTATCCGCCAATCCGTCTTTCTCCGCGTAGTGCGTCCATTGCCCCTGATGATACTGGCTGAGGCCTTTGCCGAAGCTTCCCACGTAGAGATTGCGATTCCGATCCTCGGCCACCGCGCGCACCATCACATTGGACCATC
>Ga0315274_10005422_pt1 | contig 18649 bp, 12 predicted proteins | sample YL17G02_20_MG_FD_203700 | JGI IMG/M metagenome (GOLD analysis project Ga0315274, IMG submission 203700) | Sediment microbial communities from Yellowstone Lake, YNP, Wyoming, USA - YL17G02_20 | ecosystem: Environmental > Aquatic > Freshwater > Lake > Sediment | place: USA: Wyoming | collected... | reverse complement strand
TCTATGAGAAGAAGCGCAAGGGACTTGTCCAGGTCGATCCCTACAAAAAACTCGGTCCTTCTTCGGTATCATTTTTGGTGATGCAATGACTGCAGCTTCGGTAACATGGTTATATGAGTTGACACGCCGGGACCCTTCTCTCGAAGGTGGATATCATAGAGAAATCTCTGCCCCGCAAAATAGCCGGAGGGGGTGAATCCGGGGGTGATTATCCGGGATGAATTCCCGGCTTCGCCGCGGGTGGCCTCGCGCGTGGCGGACTTTTCTTCGAAGAAACCGGGGATGTCACGATGCCTTGACTTTTCAGACAATAAGGCGTTTTATGAGTATCTGTTTTCGTCATGAGACCGCATATCATGCTGATGGTCGATTCTAGGAAAACCCGTTGATCAGGAAATAAGTTGGCCCAGATCTCTCTCTCCCTCTACCTGATTTTTTTGGTCGTCGCCCTGAAACGCGATTTCAAAGAACACCGTGCTGTCTCTTCCTCGTTGTGGATCCCGTTCCTCTGGCTAGCCGATTGCGTGACGAAACCCTTGGACCTGTGGCTCTATCCCCATCAGGCGGTGGCCTTCGGTCAGCGGATCGCCTGGGAGCAGAAACTTTCCGGCATCGATGTCTTCCAGAGCAATCCCCTGGAGCGGGCGTTTTTCCTGGTCCTCATGTGCGCGGGATTGATCGTGCTATCCAAGAGGAAGAGGGATTTTTCATTCCAACTCAAAGAAAATACCGGGCTTGCCATTTTTTACCTCTACGCCCTTGTAAGCGTCGGCTGGTCGGATTACCAGGGCCTGGCGATCAAGAGGTGGATACGGCTCGCCGGAGACTTGATCATGGTCATGATCATCTTGACGGAAGTCAACCCGGGAGAAGCCCTCGACCAGATTCTGCGCAGGTTCGCCATCCTTTTCATCCCCTTGTCCATCGTTCTTATCAAGTACAATGAGACAATAGGCCGCATCTATACGACCTACGGGAGGCAGATGTGGATCGGCGTAACCGGCCACAAGAACCAGCTCGGCCAATTGTGCGCGATCTGTGGAGTCTTCCTTTTGCGACGACTATTTAAAAAATGGCCGAGAATTGATCTGTTGGATGCTTTGTTGTTTTTGCTCACCGTATATCTCATTCTCGGTTCAGACAGCGAAACAGCCATGATCATCTCTTCTCTTGGCTTCCTCATGGTCACTTTTCAATTCCTATTGAAGGGGGACACCAGAAAGTTCCGCAAAGTGATTATTTTCTCTTTTATTTTCGCTTTGGCCCTCCAGGGAGTCTTGATCGCATTTTTTAACACGTCCATCACTGAGTTGTTTTTCTCCTCGACGGGACGAGATGCCTCATTCACGGGGAGAGTTCCCCTTTGGCAGGAGTTGATCAAAATCGGGAGCCAAAGGCCGGTCCTAGGCTCCGGATACGGGAGTTTCTGGAGCAGCAGCGAGGTCTATGGCCTGTGGGAAAAGGTCCGCTGGACCCCGGTATCCAGCCACAATGGATATATCGATATTTTCATGAACCTAGGATTAGTCGGGTTGCTTACGTTGGTCGTTTTTCTCTTCCATGCCTATCGGAACATCTCACGGTCCATCGAAACGGACAGGGAATTCGGAAATCTCAATTTTGTTTTCTTCATTGTCATTTTGGTGCAAAATGTCACCGAATCGACTCTATCCATCGCGAATTCTTTTTTGTGGATCCTCATCCTCATCTCGTCCGTTATTATCACTCGAAGGCCCGCGCCCGGTGACGATGAACCTGGAGGACAGCCAGTCGCGATAGGATAGCTAGCCGATAGAATCTCACCCTCTCCCCTTTAGGGGTGAGGAAGACCGCTCATTTATCACCCCTGAAATAGCCCCTGGGGGTGATGGTGGAGGAGGGGGGGTATCCTTTACTCTGTTGTAGAAATGTTGAGCCATATCAGTGTGTCCGGGAATAGGACACAAGAAAATTGAGAACAAGGAGTCATACATCATCATGAACGTTCCCTTCGTCGACCTCAAAGCCCAATACCTCGCCCTCAAGTCCGAGATCGACCCCGCCATCCAGACCGTCATCAACGAAACGGCCTTCATCGGAGGCAAATACGTCGAGGCCTTCGAGAAAGCCTATGCCGAGAAGTACGGCATGAAGCACTGCGTCAGCTGCGCCAACGGAACAGATGCCATTTACATCACCCTCAAGGCGCTGGGCATCGGCTTCGGAGACGAGGTCATCACCGTCGCCAACAGCTGGATCTCGACGTCCGAGACGATCACCCAGGCTGGCGCCAGGCCCGTCTTCGTGGACATCGACGAGTATTTCCACATCGACCCGTCTCAGATCGAGGCGAAGATCACGAAAAAGACCAAAGCCGTTATCCCTGTCCATATCTTCGGACAGCCGGCGGACATCAAGGCTATCCAGTCGATCTGCGAAAAGCACAAGCTCCATCTCATCGAAGACTGCGCCCAGTCCCACTTCGCCACATTCCAAGGGAAGAAGACGGGGACATTCGGGATCGCCGGGACGTTCAGCTTCTATCCGGGAAAGAACCTCGGCGCGTATGGGGACGCGGGGGCCATCGTGACAGACGACGACGATTTCGCCCGGAACGCCCGCCTTTTCGCCAACCATGGCTCTCTCCAGAAGCATATCCACGAGATCGAGGGCATCAACAGCCGTCTCGATTCCATCCAAGCCGTTGTCCTATCAGCTAAGCTCAAGCACATCGACGATTGGAACCGGGCCCGGAACAGCCACGCCCTGAAGTACAACGCCCTGCTCGGCGATGTGGACGGGGTGAAGTGTCCGAAGCTTCGGCCCGACACTCTCCACATCTTCCATCTCTACGTCATCCGGGCCGAGCGGAGGGATGACCTGGCCGCTTTCCTCAAGACCAAGGGGGTCTTCACGGGCATTCACTATCCGACCGCCCTCCCCTTGATGCCGGCCTATCGCTACCTGAGGCACAGGCCCTCGGAATTTCCGGTCGCCTACAAGTGCCAGGACGAGATCCTGTCTCTTCCGATGTATCCGGAATTGACAGATGAGCAGATCACCTATGTTGCGGATTCGATCAAGGAATTCTACAAGAAATAGGACTATTGCTTGAAGGAAACAAGTGTGCTAGAATGTTGACCACCGGTAGCCTTTCGCCAAGAGGTTCTACTGGGGAAAATCAAATAGGTTATGGGAGCGGGTATCATGATTAATATCGGTGTAGTCGGGTACGGGTACTGGGGGCCCAATGTAGCCCGGAATTTCCATTCGACGCCCGGGGTCAAGCTGACCTCGGTCAGCGACATCTCGGACAAACGCCTCGGCCTGGCGCAGACCCACTATCCCTTCATCAAAGGGGTGAAAGACCCCCTGGAGCTCATCCGGTCCAAGGACGTGGACGTTGTGGCCATTGTCACGCCGGTCTTCGCCCATTACGAGATGGCCAAGGAAGCGCTCCTCGCGGGCAAACATATCTTTGTCGAGAAGCCGTTTACCTCGACGAGCACCCAGGCCAAGGAGCTCATCGAGCTCGCAGCCAAGAAGAACCTCAAGATCATGGTCGACCATACCTTCCTCTTCACGGGCGCCGTGAAGAAGATCAAGGAAGTCATCGATTCCGGCGAGCTGGGCAAGCTTTTATTCTACGACTCGGTCCGGGTAAACTTGGGGCTTTTCCAGCACGACATCAACGTCATCTGGGACCTGGCCCCCCACGATCTGTCCATCATGGACTATGTCATCCCCGACAAGCCGATCGCCATCTCGGCCCACGGCTCCATCCATTTCGGGGGCAAATTCGAGGACATCGCCTACGTTGCGGTCGAGTTCGGAGGCAACGGGTTCATCGCCCATTTCCACGTCAACTGGCTCAGCCCCGTCAAGATCCGCAAGACCCTGATCAGCGGCGACAAGAAGATGCTCGTCTGGGACGACCTCGACCCCGATGAAAAGATCAAGGTCTACGACCGGGGTGTCGACATCAAGAGCTCGAACGGGACCACGAAAAACGGCGTCTACGAGCTCCTGGTAAGCTATCGGTCGGGCGATGTGCATATTCCGAAGCTCGACAATATCGAAGCCCTCAAAGCCGAGGCTCAATATTTTATGCAATGCCTCGAGAAAAACGAAGAACCGTTCAATAACGGGCGGTCCGGACTCCAAGTCGTCCGCCTTCTGGAAGCCGCAGATGAGTCCATAAGGAACGGCGGCAAGAGAATCGAGCTGTAAGGAGCGCCTATGGAATTCTGCAGAGTAGCGCCCGACGTCAAGCTGGGAAAAGATGTCAAGATCTTCGCCTTCGTCAACCTCTACGGCTGCACGATCGGGGACAACACCCGGATCGGGACGTTCGTCGAGATCCAGAAAAACGCCTTTATCGGGAATAACTGCAAGATATCATCGCACACGTTCATCTGCGAGGGTGTGACCATCGAGGATGACGTATTCATCGGCCACAACGTGACGTTTATCAATGACATGTACCCAAGGTCGACCGCCCCCGGCGGCGGGCTCCAGACGGAAGCCGACTGGAAGGTCAACCCGACCTTCATCAGAAAAGGGGCCTCCGTCGGATCGAGCTCCACGATCCTGGCCGGGGTAACAGTCGGCGAGGGCGCCATCGTCGGGGCCGGCGCCGTCGTCACTAAAGACGTCCCCCCTTGGACGATCGTGGCTGGTAACCCAGCCCGGGTATTGCGTAAAATCGAAGGGAAGTAGATAATAAGGGAGCTTTTTTGATCAGAGGGGCTTAAGACAATGTTGAAGGAAAGGGAAACCGTTCTCCGCAGGTTCCTCCTCCTCGCCGACAGCATTGTTATCTCTCTGGCTTATCTTTTCGCCTATCTTCTGCGGGGCTTCGTCAAGGAAGAGGGCCTCACACTCTCCAAGTTCGCCGTTACCCTGGCTATCGCCATTCCCTGTTGGTGCCTGACCCTCTACGCCAACGGAATATATCTTTCCATGAGGACGCGTTCCTATCTCGAGATCCTCTGGGCGTTGATCAAGTCCGCGTTCCTGACGTTCCTCATGCTGGGTACTTTTATCTTCCTCTTTAAGCTGACTTTCATGAGCCGGCTGTTTTTCCTCCTGTTTACCGCTTTGAGCTTCCTCTTCATCTGGCTCGAGAAAACGGCCCTGTTCATGAGTTCGCATTATGTCCGCCGCCAGGGCCTCAACACGCGGCGTCTGCTGATCGTGGGGACCGGGAAGAGGGCGGTTGAATTCGTCAGGAAGGCCGACCAGCATCCGGAGTGGGGCTTCGAGATCCTCGGGGCCATAGACGACGAGCCCGGCCGCAGTGTTCATCAAGTCGGCCGGTTGGCGATAATCGGCACCCTCGAGGATATCCCCAAGATATTCCACAAGGATGCCGTAGACGAAGTCGTCTTTGTCGTTCCCCGGTCCCGCCTGAATTCACTTCAGGTCGCGATCGACAATTGCGAGACCGAGGGGGTCGTGGTGACCGTCGCCGTCGACCTGTTCGACACGAAGCTGGCCAGATCTTCGGTCACGGAGCTCGACGGCATGCCCCTGCTCCACTTCAAGACGACCAACACCAAGGAGTGGGAGCTTCTCGTCAAGCGACTTCTCGATTTCGGAGCCTCCGGGTTGGGAATACTCATCCTGTCGCCGTTCTTTCTCATCATGGCCGTCCTCATCAAGGCGACATCGAAGGGACCTGTTTTCTTCAAGCAGGATAGGCTGGGTCTCTCCGGCCGGAAGTTCACGCTCTACAAGTTCCGGACGATGCGTATGGGCGCCCACGACATCCTGTCCGAGGTAACCGACCTCAACGACATGACAACACCGGAATTCCGGGACAAGAAGACACGCTGGATCACCCCGGTCGGACGTTTCATGAGGAAGTTCAGCCTGGACGAGCTGCCTCAGCTGTTCAACGTCTTTGTTGGCCATATGAGCATCGTCGGCCCCCGGCCGACCGTCCCGGACGAAGTCGAAAAGTATAAAGCCTGGCAGAGGCGCCGGTTCTCGATGAAGCCCGGGATCACCTGCCTGTGGCAGGTCAACGGCCGGAACAACATCGCTTTCGAGGATTGGATGAAGCTCGACCTCGAGTACCTGGACAACTGGTCGCTCTGGCTGGACGCGAAAATTCTGCTTAAGACCGTGCCGGTCGTCCTCTTTGGGATTGGGGCCTACTGAAAAACGGATTGCCGCTGGGTTTCTAGGCGGCGATGTTTTTAGTGACCGGATAAATGAAAAGAAGATTATTTGTCCTGAGTACGGTAATATCGTTGCTGGCCTGGATTGTTCTCATTCCCAGTCCGATCCTCGGCCAAGGAAATACCTGGGCCGGCACGAGTCTTGCCCAGATGGTCGAAGCGGCCCGGCTTAGGGTTGGAGCATTCAGGGTCAACGCCTCCCTGACCCTGACAAACGCCGGCTACGACACGGACGTCTATTATGGTTATTTTGATGAGGCCGTTCCCAACTTCACCCTCTCTGCCGCCGTCCCGGTCCAGGTCCTCCTGCCACTGGGCAAGAAGATCGTTCTGGACCTATTCGAAAGCCCGCAATACCTGTTTTACCTCGACACGAGGAACGAGAGGGCCTGGAATAACGTTTTCAGGGGCCAAATTCATTTTGCTCTGAAACGATTCTACCTCCAGGCGGGAGGGGGCTTGTCGAACATCAGCCAGCGCCTGAGCCCTGAGCTCAATGTCAACATCAGGCAAAAGGAGGACAGCCTCAACGGAACCTTGCTCTGGCAGGCCTCGCGGGAAATATCGCTGGCCTATATTTACGGAGCCGCAAAATACGACTACGGCGACGCCGAATTCGGGGGAGCCAGCCTCGCCGAAACCCTCAACCGGAAAGAGAATTATTTCGATTTCATCACTTATTTCCAGCCGAGTTCCAGGGTCCGAATATTCGTGGATGGCCAGTTCGGCACTTACACATTTTTAGAAGCCGCATCAAGCTTTAAAGACACGCGGAGTTTGGGCGTTTTCGGAGGCTTCGAATTCATCCCGAGGCAAGGGGAGACAAGGCAGGTGTCGGGCCTGCAGGGAAGTATCATCCTCGGATACAAGCATTTCGACATCATCGCCCCGCAACTGGCGGATGGCTCAGGCTTGGTCGGGGTCGTCAATATCTCCGCCGGACTATTAAAAAGAACCATGGGACGGGCCTCTTTTTCCCAAGATTTTCAATTCTCGGTCTTCTCCAGCGCTACATATTACACTTTAATGATCTATGGCGGGGGAATAACACATTTTCTCTCGAAGCGAGCGTCTATCTCCTATGACCTCTCGTTCGGCCGTAGCACCTATCCTGAGGCGGAGATGGGGGGCGGTGTTATTCCCGGAGGAGATACTCGATATACGACGCACTTGTTAAGCCTGGATATCAGGCTGTCACCTGATCTGAGAGTTGCCTTCCTTTGCACACTCGGGAAGAGGATATTGATTGAGGGCGGCCTGGCAAGTAACCGCAACTTTTTTGGCTTCAACCTGATATACGGTTTTTCGGCAGCCCAGATATCGGCCCCCGTAAACGGATTATCCCGATAAGCTGCCATTCTCCGCCTGGATATTCCGACTAAACGGATATATAATGCTGAAATTGAGCGGTAGTTTTAGCCCTTAAGAGAGAGGGAAACTCATGATAAGCACGCGAGAAAAACTTTGTATTTCGGCAATGCTTTTTATCCTATCGATTATCCCGTCGAATATCCGCGCATATCAGGAAACACAAGCTCTTCCTCTTAATGAGTACAGGATCGGCGCGAAGGACCTCCTGGAGATCACTGTGTTCAATCTTCCCGAGCTCAGCCAGACGGTTCGGGTCTCCGAGGACGGCTCGATCACGCTCTCTCTGCTCGGCAGGGTCGAAGTAGCTGGCATGGCCGCACAGGATCTCGAAAAGAAATTGGCCGCGCTCCTGGATCAGCAATATACCAAGAACGCCCGCGTGACGGTTTTTATCAAGGAATTCCAGAAAGTCGCAGTGCTCGGCGCTGTTGGCAGGCCTGGCATGTACGAACTGGCTGGGCCGACAACCATCCTCCAAATCATTTCGCAGGCAGGCGGCCTGACGGCCCAGGCCATGAACGAGCTCTACATCCTGAGGCAGGGAAAGGACGCTTCGAAAACCAGGATCACCATAGACCTGGAAGACCTGGTCATCAAGGGCAATCAAGATCTCAACATTCTGCTCCAGCCCAAAGACGAAGTCATCATCCCGATCGATCAGCTCCGGAACGTCTTCGTTTACGGGGAAGTCAGGAATCCAGGGGCGATCCCCTTCCTCCTGTCAAAAAAGATCACCCTGCTCCAAGCCATCGCCCAGGCGGGGGGCACGACGGATTGGGCCAAAAAAACGCGCGTGACCATCAAGCGGAAAGACAAAAAAACGGGGAAAGAAGTGAAGATCCCGGTGAACCTCAAGAAGCTCATCAGCGGAAAGACGTCGGACATCGTGCTCGAGGAAGGCGACGTCGTCATCGTTCCCTGACCAAAAGGCAGACGCGAGAAAGCAGCCATTATGACAGAACAGCCCCCGGGAAGCGGCAAAGACCTGATGGCCCAGGTCCTAAGCTATTGGCATGTCCTTCTCAAGTGGAAGTGGACCGCCTTCTCCTTCTTTTTTATCGTCGTAACGGCAATAACTCTTTACAGCTTCTTGATCACTCCCAAGTACACGTCCCGGGGGAGTATTTGGATCGAAGATGAATCCAACATCCTGCCCTTCGAGGACGTCCAGCGTTTCGACCCCAGCAGCACCCTCACCAGCCACTCGTTGTTGCTCCGAAGCCGGGCTTTGGCCGGCGACACCGTCGAGAAGCTCAAACTATACGAGCATCCCGACTTCCCGGGGAACATCACGAAATCGAAACAAAAAGTGGATCTGGCCGATCCGATTTATCGAGCTCGTCTGGTCGAGTTTTTCCTGAAATCCCTGGTCGTTGAGCAACGGCAGGGGGCGAGATTGATGAGCGTGAGTTATACCAATCAAAATCCCAGGCTCGCCAGCGAGATATTGAGCGCCCTGTTCGACGGCTATGTCGATATGATCGTCAGGAAGAGGTACATGGCCTCCGAACAGGCCACGGAATTCCTGAATACCCAGATCGCCGCGCTCAGGGCCGAGATCGAAGAGAGCGAAAAAAAGCTTAACGACTATGGGTCCCAGAAGGACATCCTTCCCCTGACGGCCACGGAAACGCCGACCGTCACGAGGCTGGCCGAGGTCAATCGGCAGCTCACGGAAGCGACCATCGACAGGATCAACAAACTCAACAACTACAACCAAATCAAGTCGGCCCCCTTGGGGGAAATCTCCGGGGCTCCGAACGACAGCCTCATCCAGAGGCTCCATGAGCAATACTTGAACTTGAGCCGCGAGTACGCGAAGAGACTAGCGACCGTTCAGCCGGAATATCCGGAAATGCAGCGTTTGAAATTAGAACTCGACGCCGCGACGACGGCCCTCCAGAACGAAACCCAGAGCATCGTCCGCGCCGCCTATAACGATTATCTGAGCGCGCTCAGGAAGGAAGCCTCTCTTCAGAAGCTCCTCGAAGACGAGAAAAACGAAGCCTATAGCGCCAACAGCAATTCCGTCGTCTACAACAGCTTGAGAATAGAGCTCGAGAACAAGAAAACCCTTCTTGAAGCACTCTCGAGGAGGCAGAGCGAAACCGATGTCTCTTCACGGCTCAAGGGGCTGGAAGCCATCAACGTCTGGATCGTCGACAAGCCGAATTTCCCGCTCGAGCCGTCATTCCCCAGTAAACGACGCAATGTCCTGATCGGCCTTCTCCTCGGCCTCTTTGGAGGCGCTGGGCTGGCCGTTCTAATCGAATACCTCAACCAGACTGTCAAGACTTCCAGCGACGTCACCAAAGCGACGGGACTGCCCACGCTCGGCGCGATCCCCTCCTTCAACGCGGAGACTAAATTTAAAGGGCCGAGGTCTGAATTCGCCCGGCTTTTCAAACTCATCTCGCGAAAGGACCAGCCCGAAGCAGAGAAATCCCGTCGCCGCAAGAGCGATAAGGGCAGCATGATGTCGATCGGCCCCGACGCGGGCCCATCAAGCGAAGACGGCCATAGGCCCAAAATAGAGCTCATCTTATACCGCGAGCCCCGATCCATTCAGGCCGAGAGCTACCGTTCCATCCGGACATCTCTTTTCATCTCGTTCCCGCCGGGGAAGATCAGGGCCATCCTTTTCACTAGCCCGCTGGCCCGGGAAGGCAAATCTACGACGGTTTCCAACCTGGGCATCGCCCTGGCGGAATCGAACAAGCGTGTGGTCATCATCGATTCCGATCTCAGAAAACCAAAACAGAGCCGGCTTTTCGGATTGGGCGGCAACCCGGGACTGACCCATTTTCTGAGTTCTCAGATCGATGCGGCGGACATCATCAAGCCAACCCATATTGCCAATCTTTCTCTCATCAACACCGGCCCCCTCCCCGCCAATCCCATCGAGCTCCTCACGTCCGAGAAGATGGACAATTTCGTTGCGCTCTTGAAAAGGAGCTTTGATTACATCTTTTTCGACACCCCCCCGATATTGGCCGTTTCGGATGCCCTGGCCATGGGTCCTTTGGCCGATGGAATTATCCTTGTCTGCCGGGGAGGGCAAACGCCCATAACCGCCATGAAACAAGCCAAGCAAAAGCTGGACGCCCACAGGCTCAAATGCCTCGGGGTCATTCTGAACGGCGTCGACCTGGTTGAACAGGACGGGTACTATGCCCGCCAGTATTATCAATATTCCAAATCAGATTGATTTCGTCGTGCGGAGACAGGCGAGATGGAAGGACCGGGCCTTCAGCTATCATTCAGATGTTAAGCCCCGATCTCCATTATCAGATAAGTCCGGGAAGCAAACCTACCGTTTCGGAGGGTGAACCTGAGCGCCCGCAGCCGGCGCGGCCCTGCGCCGAGCTCGGATTCTGCGTATCCGCCTGATCAAGAGCCAAAAAAGAACGACCGTGACGACGAGGACGATCAGGCCGAACAGGATGAGCTGGCCCTTAGTGTATCGATAGGCCCCGGAACCATAGAAAAGATTGATAACGGTTCTTCCCAATGGGAATGAGGACAGCTGAATATCTCGGAAATCGGATAATCCACGGAGAATTTTTGTCCGAGTCGTTTTTTTTGAAATATCGATAGAACTTCCGATTGAACCGTTTTCATACTCGAGGTCAATGGCCCGTTTGGCCCCCGCAGGAATATCCAGAACTAGGTCGATCCCTTCGGCTGTTTTTTCAAATGGAAAGGACGCGCCGTCGACCGTCAACCTGCGGATGGGAAAAGAGAACGATTCCGGTTTGTGGACATAAAAGATCGCCGCTCGGTCACGGGGATTTTCCAGCTCGATGCTTCGACACAAAGCGAGGACGTCATATTCTCCGTCTTCGCGTAACCGAGTCAGATAGAGATGCCTGGAAACGGCTCCTAACGTCGTCCATTGGACCGATGGCTCGAGCTTGTTGATGGTCTCGGCCAGGCGGTTGAAACTATCGGTTCCTTTCTGAAAAAGATCGTGATGGCTGTACAATAATATGGGATTTCCCAGGAACATCTCGATAGCGAAATCCGATTCGGTCTGGACGTAGGCAGCGGCCCTGTTGATGCTCGGGAAATTCGCATAGTCCAGGGTCACGCTGCGCAGGAAAAAAAGTAGATTTTGGGGAAATGGCATTGCAAGCGGGACATTAGATTGGTTAATGGTCGACAGGAAGTTATGCTTCTTTAAAATGGCAAGGGTTTCCGCATCGCTGGCGATAGCATGGGGGAAGACCATCACGGGATCATATTTGATACCCGTCAACCGCGTGAAGGCTTCCATGCGGGCCAAGCCCTGGGCGATGTCCGCTTCCCGGTGAAGCGCGGAGTTGGGGTCCCCGAATTCGCTGTGATCATGGTCATTCCCGTGGATACTGATAGAAAACCGGTCCGGGTGCTCGCGAAACAGCGATATGACCCCGGGTTGGCTGCGGTCATAATTCCAGGGGATGAAGGCGAGGGTTGTATGGAAGTTCGCCCTCTCCATCTCCGTAAGAAGAGAAGCGAAATGGAGGTAACCGTAGGGCTCCCTAAGCCAGGGATCATCGATCGTCAGGTTGGCGAAATAACCCGGGCTTTGCCAGCACCGTTCTCCGCAGGCATAGCGCAAAAACATAAGGACGGGCAAAGCTTCGAGGATGCGCCCGCCGTCGATGCTGGGGCGCTGTACGTATAACGGACATGTCGCGTGGAATCGTGTAAGAAAGAACCATTCGCGGCCATCCATGGGAACCATGACGAATACCGGTTTTGCCGATTCCCCCTTATCGAGGGCAAACCCGATGATGTCCTGAGTCCCGCTCGCGGGATCACTTGACAGAAAATCGGCAGTCTTCAGATTGATTGCAAAGGTCTTCTGGTTGAGATGCCGAGCGACACGTTTGATATCGCCCAGTTGATACCGGCCGGGTTGTGGGTTTCCTTGATAACTCGCGCATCCCGATATTTTCCCAGCCGAAAGTTCCTTCAGCACGAGACCGTCAAGCTCAGGGTCAACGTCCACAACGAGAACCGGCAGAGGGCTGCTATCGCTCCTCTTTGAGATCTTAAGGATCCTGATGATCCCGCCATAGGCCAGGGCCCTTGCTGAAGCAATCGCCGCTTGTGGGTGGTTTTCCAAGAGGAAGGCGGAGACTTCTTTCTGTTCAGTCTCCGAGGATACCGGGAATTTCAACAGCTGCAGTCCGTAAAATTGACAGGCCATTTCGATGGCGGGCAAAGCGGGCGACGGTGTTTTCGAATCACCGAAGAATACAACGTCGGCACTCAAGGCCAAACCGGGAAGAACGGCCAAGGCAATTAGTATCGCAACCCGGATTCTATTAAACATCTGGTCTGGCTCCTGATCTCTCTTGTTTCCCATAATGTGCCGGGAGAACTTGCCGTTCTTGGAACGCTCGGCCCGCCGTGAGGGAAGCGGTGACGGGAAATCGGGGATTTCCGGCACTATTTTCCAGAATAACCCTCCCTGATCAGCATGGATTCACGTTAGCTCCATTCTCCGTTCAAAGAGAGCAGTTTATAAGAACGCCCGACGATTATCAAGACGACCTCCCCCCTTGGTCGCAAGGAGGCGTAGGTCTGCTAGACCAGCACAAGGCCCGCTAGCTTCTCGCGAAAGACGCCATAATCCGCGGGTTTCTCTCTTGCGCGGCGCCTTGATTATGCCAACGGCCCGTTGTATTCTCTGCGCGGTCTGTGAACTCAGCGGCGGTCAATCGCCGAAGGGGTCTTCCAGAAAAGGAGGCGACCGTCATGACGCACTCAACAAAAAGAAAATCCCGGAAAATATCGCGGCTATTGCTCGCCACAATGTCCGTGCTTCTCCCCACGCTCTCAGCCATCGCCACACTCGCCATCCTCTCCCCCGCCTGCGCCAAGAAGCCGGACGCGACTAGCTCCGCCTCTCTCCCGCTCCCCACCGACTTTCCGTCGGAAAAGCCCTATTTCATCAGGGTCCCGGCGCAGGCCGACTGGAGCAAGATGAATTGGATACGTAGGCCACCGCCGGCCTTCGAATTGGCGCACAAATGGGGCCCGTTCTTCGACCTGCGCCAGGTCGATCTTAGCCGGCTCGACCTCATGGACCACGCGCAGGACCTTCTCACGTCATTCTTCGACACGGAGACGAAATGGCCCGAGGAACTTCCCGCCGGCTTCGACCCCGGGAAGATCCTCGACGTCAACCGAAATCCCAGCCTGGGTCTCCGGGAGCTTCACGCGCGCGGGTTCACGGGGAAAGGCGTATCAGTGGCGGTCATCGACATGCCTTTCCTTCTCGATCACGAAGAGTACGCCGACCGGCTGCGCTTCTACGGCGAGGTCAACGCCTTGGGAGAGGCCAATTTCCATGGAACGTTGGTGACGTCTATCCTGGCCGGGCGTGCATGCGGCGTCGCCCCGGAGGCCGAGATCTATTATGTCGGCAACCGCAATTACGATATCGCGCCCAAGGACGGTGCCACGGTGCCGAATGCCGCCCACATCGCCAAAGCCATCGACGCGCTCCTCGAGGCGAACGCCCAGCTCCCCCGAGAAAAGAGAATCCGGGTCATCTCGATATCGGCCGCCTGGGGCCCGAAAAACCCCGGCTTCAAGGCCGCGAACAAGGCCGTCCGTAAGGCCGCTGAGGCCGGGATCTTCGTCGTTTCGGGGAATATCACCGTCGAACATGAGCCCGGCTTCTGGTTCTGGGGGCTCGACCGGGCGGCGAGCGACAGCCCGGACGAACCGGTCGCTTACCGGGTCCTTTCCTGGAAGGACTGGATCTCCCAGATCGCAGGCAGGGACGGATTCGAAAAATTCTATGAAAAGCGACTCAAGAAGGCGGGGTCGCCCGAATTCCTGCTCATCTCCGAGGGCCCGAGGACCGTGGCCCATCCGTTCGGCCGGAGCGCGTACGGCTTTTACCCGATGGGCGGCTGGAGCTCCATCTTGCCGTATATCGCGGGGTTGTACGCGCTCGCCTGCCAGGTGAAGCCGGAAATTGCGCCGGAGGTGTTTTGGCGGGCGGCGCTGGCCACGGGCGACCCGATGCCGGTAAAGACCGGATGGGCGACGTATGCGGGGAAACGAATCAATCCGGCGCGGCTCATCGAGAGCCTGCGATAGGAGCGCCTCGAGCAAAAGGGAGGGCACGGGAGAGGCGCGGCTCGTCCTGCCCGCCAACCTTCCTTGAATTCCGCACGCGCACGGTGTATTCTCTTGCCCGGCGCTCGACATAAGTTGGGCATTATGTCGGAGCCGGTACGATCGAACTTGAAGAGGAGGCGGCCATGGTGAAGAACATGCAGAAAACCGGAGCGGACGTGAAGATGAGAAAGTTATTGCGGCTCACGACCATTGCGCTTATCCTCGCCTTCGCTACATTCGGCCTCCTCTCCCCTGCTTGTAAAAAGAAGCAGGCGGCGCCGGCCGGACCGCCCGCCGAGCTGGCCAAAGCCACGCGCGTCGATACGAACGGCTGGATCAACGTGCATCTCGAGGGGACGCCTCGCGAGATAGGCTTCCAGCACGGCTGGCTGTTGGCCACGGAGATCGACGATGTGCTGAAGGCGCTGGCCCACTTCCTTGAGGGCTCGACGAAACGTGACTGGGCGTTCTTCCGGGCCGCGGTTGAGCGCATGTTCTGGCCCAAGCTTGTGCCGGAGTACCAGGAGGAGATCGAGGGCATCGTCTCGGGGGTGCGTGCCCGGCTGCCGCGCTTAAAATACGACCGCATCGACATCACCGTGCTCAACGGCTGGATCGAGCTTGCCTGGTACTATGTCCCCTATCTCGACGAGATGGCCAAGAAGGGCGCCTGCGACAACAAGGCCCCGGGCTACTGCAGCGCCTTCATCGCTACGGGGAGCTATACCGAGGACGGCAAGATCGTCGTCGGCCACAACAACTGGGTCGACTACATCATCGGGTCGCGCTGGAACGTCATCGCCGACATCGTCCCGGCGGCGGGCCAGCGCATCCTGATGGACTGCCTGCCGGGGACCATCCACAGCGGCGACGACTTTGTCCTGAACGGCGCGGGCCTCGTCTATACAGAGACTACCATGGGCACCTTCAAGGGCTTCCGTGAGGAGGGCACGCCCGAGTTCATGCGGGCAAGGAAGGCCGCCCAGTATGCGGCGTCGATCGACGACTTCGTCAGGATCATGAGCGAGGACAACAACGGCGCCTACGCCAACGACTGGCTCGTCGGCGACACGAAGACGAACGAGATCGCCAAGTTCGAGCTGGGATTGAAGAACCAGAGATTGTGGCGGATGATGGACGGCTATTTCATCGGGTCGAACTTCCCGGGAGACGAGAAGGTCATCGCCGAGGAGACGACGTTCGACGTGAGCGACAAGGGGCAATCGGTGCTGGTGAGGAAGGCGCGCTGGGAGCAGTTGATTGAGGAGTACAAGGGCTATATCGACGTCGAGGACGGGAAGCTGTTCGAGGCCGACCACGTCGATATGGCGACGGGGAAGACGGGGTCGAACAGCAACGTCCTGTGCGGCCACGTCGACGAGGACCCCAAGGGGACGCCTGAGTTCAGCTGGGCGCCATTCTCGCCAGCCGGGTCGGTCCAGGGGAAGGTGACGTCGAGCGCGCTGGTCAAAGAAATGAAGATGTGGGCGCACATGGGCCATCCGTGCGGGAGGGACTTTGTGGCCGCGGATTTTCTGGCCAAGCGCCCAGAATATGCGTGGCAGGCACCCTATCTCAAAGATTTGAAGGCGTATCCGTGGACTCTGTTCGAGTCCAAAAAATAGGCTCAGAGCGCAACGCCCAACGAGCCCTTTCGCAGGACGCCACCCTTTATTGCTGCGACGGGGGCCACCCATCTCCCCCGGCCCCGGGAACCAGTCCCGTTTGTTCCTACGCCCGAAGGGCGAGCCCCCTCCGCTACGGGGGCTCTGGATGGCCCCCATCACAGCCCGGGTGGCTATGGGCCCGGCTAGACTCGTGGATACCGGTTTTCGAATTCAAGTGGGCGTCGCGACTTCGCCTGGGAGAGAAAGCTTTAATCTCGTATGTTGAGGAGGATCCGGGGCGCACGCTTTATGCCGCCCACGCCGTCCTCGCAGTAGAAAGCCGCGTTGATGGCGCCGAGGGGACGGATGGCGATGCCCAGGGTTTTCCCGTCGATCAGGCGTTGGAGGACGGGCTTGGGAATGGTCAGGTAGATCTTGGCGCCGGCGCCTTCCGACACGGGCCAATCGATGATCATCTGGGGGTTGAGGACGAGGTCGGGAGGCTGCCCCACGCAAAGGCTGTTGAACGTAACTGTTTTCTTGTCCCAGCGCGGGTCGCCGCCTAGGATTTCGACAACGCGGATCTCGCCGAAATCGGGGATGTCGTCAGCGGTACGTTCGAGCGAGCGGGTCGTCAGCTCGAGCAAGCCCGAGCCAACAACCTTTTTCCCGGCGAACGCGGTGAGGTCCCAGCGCAGGATGACGAGACGCGTTCCGCCGGCGGTGGCGACGGCGGTTTTTCCGGCGGCGTCGGCGATATACCAGTTGCCCAGGTTGACGTCCGGATTGTCGAGGTCGATCGTCCCGGACTGGGCGGCGGCGACCGCGTGGGCGAATCCGGCCGGGTCGGCCACGGGCGGATGGTAGGGTATCGGCTCACCCTTGTCGGGACCGGCGTCGGCGACGTTTACGATGTCGACGCGGAAGTAATCGACGTCCAGGCGATATGATCCAAGCCCCCAGTCCATGAGGGCCATCTGGGCGTTGACCGTGTCGCCGGGCGAGGCTTCGAAATCCCTGGTGGTCATGCTGACGATGTGCCAGTTCTCGGTGTCGGGGAGGTCGAACTCCATGAGATGGCTGTGGAAATCCGTCGTCTTTTGGGTGCTGACGCTGAGGTTGATGCGGCGGGGTGCGTGGCTCGTCCGGACGCGCGCCTCGATGCGGAGCGCGTAGCCCGGTTTCTTCAAGAAGCTGAGGTCCAGGGCGGCGGAGACCTGGCGCACGATGAAGGCCCACCAGACGTTGCGGCGGTCGCGGGTTGCGTTCACCCAAATGGAGGCGAAGCCGTCGCCGCCCTGGCGGATGTCCATGACGGCCAGGCCTTCGCCGGACAGGAAGCCCCAGCCGGCGGCGCCGGAGGGATCGAGCTTGAGGAGGGGCCCGTCGAAGTCGTCGCGGAACTGGGCGGCGGCAAGGGGCGGCGCGGCCAGGAGGATGGCCAGAAGGATGCAGGCAAGCAGAATTGTGCCGACGGCTGAGACGCGCATTTTTCGCTCCTTATGACCGTAGTTTAGCATCTTTCAAGAGGGGGTCAAACCTACCTTTTGCAGCAAAAGGTAGGTTTGACCCCCTCTTGCCCAGCTTGCCCTCCGGCGCTCTCAACAAGTAGAATGGGCGCGCTGTCACTCATCCCCGCAAACAGGAGGATAGTCACATGTTCAGAAAAATCGCTGGCGCCTCGACTTTGTGCTTGTTTCTTTGTCTTGCGCTGGGGCTCTCACTCGCCGTCGGTTGCAAGCCCGCGGCCGTCAAAGTCAAAAGCCCGAGCGCGAAGATCCTGACGAATCAGGTCGGGTACGACGTGAGCGGGCCGAAAAAAGCGGTCATCCAGGCTCACGCCGGGGATACGTTCACAGCCTTCACAGTCAAGAGCTTACCCGGTGGAGAGATCGTCCTCTCGGGCACGCTGCGGCACGACGGCCCGGTCCGCAAATGGAAGGACTGGGATTTCTGGACGGTCGACTGGAGCGCCGTCGATAAGGAAGGCACCTACGTCATCGAGTGCGCCTCGCAAGCCGGCGCGGCCGCCGGCACTGTGCGCTCGCACCCGATCCTCGTCCAGAAGAACGCGCTCGAGCGGAACACGCTGTCGGACGTCATCTACTATTTCAAGGGACAGCGGTCTTCGGGCCTGTGGGATAAGGCCGACCGGAAGATGACCTTCGAGGGGAAGGACGGGACGGTCGACATGCGCGGCGGCTGGTTTGACGCCAGCGGCGATTACGGCAAGCACCTGTCGCACCTCTCGTTCTCGACCTATTTCAACCCCCAGCAGGTGTCGCTCACGGCCTGGAGCCTTTTTGGGGCGCTGCGGGAGCTCGAGCGGCGGGGCGAGCCGTATTTCAAGCAGTATCAGAAGCGGCTCCTCGACGAGGCCCT
>Ga0315274_10005419_pt1 | contig 18657 bp, 21 predicted proteins | sample YL17G02_20_MG_FD_203700 | JGI IMG/M metagenome (GOLD analysis project Ga0315274, IMG submission 203700) | Sediment microbial communities from Yellowstone Lake, YNP, Wyoming, USA - YL17G02_20 | ecosystem: Environmental > Aquatic > Freshwater > Lake > Sediment | place: USA: Wyoming | collected... | reverse complement strand
GTTGGTAGTACTGATAACCTGCGGAAACTGTGGTTTTATCACGAAGCTGGCGCGGCTTGTAATTGGGACGAAGGCAGAGGCTCTTTGAGCAGTGCTTCAAACTCGGCTTCTTCTATGGTCTCCTTGACCATGAGGCGCTCAGCGATGAGTTTCATCCTTTCTTTGTTATCAGTTAAAATTTTCTTGGCAGTATTGTAAGCATGCTGAATAAGCGCATTAACCTCTTTATCAATTTCATCGGCCACCTTGTCACCGTAATTGCGCTGCTCGTGGATTTCACGACCGAGGAAAATCAGCTCTTCTCGCTTACCAAAGGTGCGTGGTCCTAGCTTGTCGCTCATTCCGTATTCGGTTACCATCTTTCGGGCAAGGCCAGTTGCCTTTTCTAGGTCATCATGGGCTCCGGTGGTTATTTCGCCAAAGGCGATTTCTTCGGCGGCCCGTCCGGCCAGGACCATTGCCAACATGTCCTCAAGATAGGAGAACGTCCACAAACGGCGGTCTTCGGTCGGTAGGAGACGAGTCCAGCCTCCCATCATGCCTCGAGCCACGATGGATATTTTGTGCACCGGGTCGGCGTTGGGCAGCATTTTGGCGGCCAGAGCATGCCCCGTTTCATGATGAGCGATGATTTCCTTTTCTTTTTGGCTTATTATGCGTCCCTTCTTCTCCGGACCAGCGATAACGCGGTCAATGGAATCCTCTAGCTCCTTTATGCCGATTTCTTTTAGGTCACGCCTGGCTGCTAGAATAGCTCCCTCATTGATTAAATTGGCCAAGTCGGCACCGCTGAAACCGGGAGTCTGTTTAGCTATTACCTCCAGGTCGGCGTCTTTAGCTAAAGGCTTGCCTTTAGCATGGACGGCAAGAATGGCTTTGCGACCATTTATGTCGGGCTGGTCAATAACAACATGGCGGTCAAAGCGGCCAGGTCGCAGCAGTGCCGGGTCGAGGATATCGGGGCGGTTAGTAGCTGCCAGAACAATAACATTGGTGCTGCTATCGAAGCCGTCCATTTCTACCAATATCTGGTTTAATGTTTGTTCTCGTTCATCGTGACTTCCGCCCAAACCAGCGCCACGATGCCTGCCCACGGCATCGATCTCGTCAACGAAGACGATGCACGGTGAATTGCGCTTAGCTTGGTCGAAAAGGTCTCTAACCCGGGAAGCGCCGACACCAACGAACATCTCCACAAACTCGCTGCCGCTGATGGAGAAAAAGGGAACCCCAGCCTCGCCAGCAACAGCTTTAGCTATTAAGGTCTTTCCACATCCCGGTGGCCCGACCAGCAGAACACCTCGGGGGATGCGAGCCCCCAAAGCCAGGAACTTTTGAGGTGATTTAAGGAACTCCACTACTTCTTGAAGCTCTCCCCTGGCCTCGTCGACTCCAGCAACGTCGGCGAAGGTGATAGTAGACTTGTTGCCGGATGTCAGCCGAGCCCGGCTCTTGGCAAAATTAAAGGCTTGAGTATTGGCGCCCCTTGCTGAGCGGAAGAGGAAAAAGAGCAGCGCGCCGAATAGGAGCAAGGGAACGAAGCTGATCATTATTCCTCCCCAGTCAAAGCCGCCAGTTTTGACATTGAATTTCACCCCGCCTTCACCGAGCGTTATCCCAGCTTCTTTCAGAGTGTCCATAAGTTCCTTGGTGCTGCCCACAAAGGACGCCTCGATTTTCCTTTCATCGCCTTTTAAGCCAATGAGGGTGGCTCCGTCCTGTTGAATAGTATCAATTTCCCCTTGCTTGGCCTGTTCGACAAATGTGTAGAAGTCCACTTCCTTCGGCTTCTTAGATGTCGGCAGAAAGCTGAAAGCCAAGGCTAATATGGCTACCAAAATCAAGAGGTAGAATAAACCACCTTGCCACCGCTTTGGTTTCATATTTTGTTCCACGCTATATTATATCAAAAGCCAATGAATATAGGAAAAAAAAGCTTCGAAAACAATAGTCTGTCATTGCGAGGCACGCAGTGCGTCATTCGTCGAAGCTTCTCTTTAGGAGTAGCATGTAGCGGTGAGGCTTTAGCCTCACCCATGCGACCTTAAAAGGTCGCACCTTCGAAAACAATTGTCTGTTATTGCGAGGCACGTAGTGCCGTGGCAATCCCAGACAAATTAAAAGTCAAATATGAAAAGGCAAAATGACAGGTCAAAATTCAAAAATGAATTTAAAGGGCAGGTTTACAGGTTTTCGCTGGACGTCATCGGGTCTATCGAGCCAGACATAATATTTTACATTTTTACTTGTCATTTTGATTTTTAACTTTTAATTTTTGACTTTGTTTGGAGTTTAGAATTTAGGGTTTCCCCTTCTGGGCAGATCTGTAGGTCTGCTCTAAGAGCAAGGCGTCTTCCTCGAGGTTGGGGCTTTCGTTGATGACCAGCCCTTTAACGTTGTAATCGCTTAGGGCGTGGATAAACTCGACGTAGTTGAAATCTGACTCTCTGAGGTTTAAGTGCTTGGTTTCTCCACTTTTGCCATAGGCTATGCCTGAGACATGAATGTGCATATTATCCAACGCCTGTCTGCCCAACTTACTTTCCACTTGCTTGAGGGTGAAAGTGAATTCATCATAGGAATTGAACTTGCCGGTGCGGGCATACCAGTGAGCGAAATCTATACATGGAGCTACCCCGTCTATTTCGGCGCTCAGCTCAAGCACCTCTTCCAGAGTGCCGAACTGGCTGGTTTTCCCGGTGACTTCAGGCCTTATCCAGACTCGATTACCTTCGGCTCTTAATTGGCTGGTTATCTGCTGAAGTTGCTTCTTGACCTGTTCATAGACTTTGCTTGGTGAGTCATTGAGATAGAAGGCGGCGTGGAAGACGATGCTTGTGGCGCCGCAAAGGGCAGCAATGCGGGCCGTCTGGAACACTCTTTCCTGGCTGGCTTTCAGTTTTTCAGGTTCTCTGGCGTTGAGGTTTATGAAGTAAGGGCTGTGAGCGGTAAGTGCTATTTTCTTCTTGCTGGCAATTTCAGCCACTGTTAGAGCGGTCTCCCGGCTCATCTTGACCCCTTGGACGAATTCCAGCTCCATGCAGCCCAAGCCCAGTTCGGCGACACGCTCGATGCCAGCTGCTGTAGATATTGTTCTGGTGCTTAGCGGCACTCCAGCTGGCCCGAAAAACAACTTTTCCATGGTGTTGACTCTGATGACTTTGTCTGAGCCAATTATAATGGGAAAGCCGCTAGAATGCTATCCCAAGCGAATGCAATGGCGCAGCGAGATGTCGGCAAAAGCATGGGTGTGCTTGCTATAGTGAATAGCTGCTGGAGCTATTCTAGCGCTTAGAGCCAGGTGCTGCAGGGACCTGTGGGAAGGGTATTTTCTGCCTATAGTTAAGCACTTTGGTGGCTCTGGTCCGCAGTTTCACCAGGATTGACACCAGTTGCTCGCGCTCCTCTTCGGACAGGCAGGACATTATCTGGCGAACGGACTTTCTCTTCAATGACTGTTTGTAGGCTTGCTGTCCCCTCTTTGTTATTTTGACTCTCACCCAGTTCCTTCTGGGCAAGTCCTTGGCTCTCTCCACCAGCCCTGTCCTTTCCATTCTGTCCAGGAGACCGGAAATAGAAGCGGGCTTGCGCAGAAGCCATCTTGATATCTCAGCCGGGGTTGTCGCATCGCCGACAGCGTTGGTAATGAACATGACTGCAGCCTGCATGGCTGTTGTGCCGTATTCCATCAGTTCTGTATCCCTGGCATTCAATATCAAGGTTTGTACTTGGTTCAGCAGAACCCACAGGTTATAGTCCTGGTCTACAGGTTGAACCTCTTGCATAGTCTAGTTACCTCTCTTTCTAATATACTATAGTTGATAGAATATCCTTACATCAAGTTTTATCTCTCAGTGTTAACAGTCCCGTGTATGAAGATAATGTCTGAAAGCAAATTGGTGGTAACTTTATCACAAAAACGACAACTGTCACAAGGGTGTCACAACTTTCGGTAGACGTCTGAGGATGTGGTATAATATGTATGCAGGTTTGGCAACTTTAAGTTGGAGGAGCAATTTCTGGAATCGATAGAAGTAGCGCGGCGGTCGGTGGAGGCGGCTTCGGATAAACAGGCTGATAATATTGTTATGCTGGATACCAGACAGGTCTGCTCCTTTGCCGACTATTTTGTAATCTGCAGTGGAGACAGCGTCCGCCAGATTGAAGCTATCCGGCAAGAGATTCACGAAAAGCTGAAGCGTGACGGCGTATCTCCTTTCCACATTGAAGGGAACGCTGACTCGGGATGGATTCTCCTCGATTTAGGAGAAGTTATAGTCCACATTTTCTCCCCATCACAGCGAGACTATTATCGGTTAGATGACCTGTGGCATAAAGCCACGCCGATAATCAGGATCCAGTAAGACACCATCCAATTTTCTTGCGTGTGACGCATTAAATGTCCGTGCCTCATAACAACCCTAGTCTTCAAATCTAATCTTTAAATCCTAAATCTCAAGCTCCAAATCCCAAACAAACCCAAATGACCGAAAATCAAAAGACAACACAAAGTCGGACACACTATTGGTTGGGAAACCAAGTAGTTTTGAATTTAGCTCTTAGAATTTAGATATTGTTTAGGATTTAGGTATTCGAAATTCGAATTTATGCAGTATACGCGCACCTAATCATCCCTTCTTACTTGGTATGCTCAAAAATCTCCTCTGGGGTGAAGAAAAGGCTTATTTCCTTTTCAGCGCTTTCTGCTGAGTCGGAGCCGTGAACTAGGTTCTGCTGAATATCCAGTCCGAAATCGCCCCTGATGCTGCCGGGAGAGGCTTTGACCGGGTCGGTGGCGCCCATTGTTTGTCGTACGGCTTCTATGGCTTTTTCCCCTTCGAAAACGGCGGCAATTATGGGACTCGAGGTGATAAAGTCAACCAGGTCGTTGAAGAAGGCTTTGCCTTGATGTACGGCATAATGCCGCTGGGCTAAGGCGTTGTCCATTTGCAGCATCTTCATAGCCACAATCTTAAGCCCTCGTCTTTCAAGACGGGAGATGATGGTCCCGGCCAGTCCTCTTTGCATGGCATCAGGTTTAATCAGCACTAGACTTCTTTCCATCTTTAGACTCCTTCCGACAGTGTGTATTCCTTTCTATTTCACTTTGCGCTGGGTAATCGGTGGTTGGCGCAGGTACAGGGGTTGTAGACTTGCCGGATTATCCTGTTCACCCCTGTTTAAACGTTGCCAGCCCAGCTCTGCCAGATAACTGGCGTGGCGCCATCTGGCGGCAGGGTCAGGTATTATGGCATGCTTGCCTAGTTTTTGTTGCAGTTGCTCGATGACGGACGGTGGGATTTCACCGCAGAATAGCGTTTTTCGTTTGATTTGTTGGCATAAGGCATCGGCAGTCGTGATGTGTTCTGGAGCTATGCAGCGCCAGTCATTATTTCGCTGGTAAAGGGCTGTGGCAATCTCACCACGGCCGGCGTTGTGAATCGGACATAGAGGAAATTTGGTAAAGGCAAAGGGGTAAGCCTCGACTTCTAAGGTGCTTATCCCCACCAGCGGGATATTTAAGGCGAGGGCTAATCCTTTGGCTGTGCTTATGCCGACTCTAAGCCCGTTGAAGCTCCCCGGGCCTTTGGCTACGAAGACGGCGGTAAGAGATTGAGGGCTGGTTTTGTTCTGGTTAAGCAAGCAAACTACATTGGGCACAAGTTCCACAGTGTGGCTCTGTCCCGAGTGCCAGGTCAGCTCGGCTATCGTCTCCCCCTGGCGGGATAAGCCGATGCTGCAGGAATCGGTTGAAGTATCTATGGCTAACTCCATGTTTTCAAGTCCAAATTAAGAGATTTTGATAATTGGGTATAGCGATGACCTTTGGGCTCAAGGCTGATGGATCGCTCTGTGTCGGATATGTAGCTAAGATTAATCAGAAAATGTTCTTTAGGCAGCACTGCCATACCTTTCTCTGCCCATTCGACTACGCAAATGCCTTTGCCATAAAGATATTCGTCCAGCCCTAAATCTACGATTTCCTCGACGCGGTCGAGTCGGTATAAATCTATGTGGTATAGGGGTAGCCTGCCGTGATATTCTCTGACTATGACGAAGGAAGGGCTGAAGGCATATTCTTTGACGTCCAGTCCCCAGGCAATGCCTTGTGTCAGGCAGGTCTTGCCGCTTCCCAGGTTGCCAGTGAGGAGGAATACATCACTCGCCTGAGCCAGTTTGCCGAGGCAGATCCCCAGGCGTTGAGTCTGTTCTGGGCTGTGAGAGATAAGCTGTACGGTTGTCATTTTGATGTTCACGTTTTAGATTTAAAATGTTCCCAGCCGCCTTGTTGCCAGGGAATACTTTTACCAGCAGCATCACTTAGAGTCACCTGCCCCGGTGTTCCTTCAGTTATTTCACCGATTACTGTTACTGGGCAAGAGATGGCTTGTTTTATTTGGTTGATAACCTGACTGCTTGCGGTGAAGAGCAGCTCATAGTCCTCGCCGCCACTCAGGGCTAATTGCTGGCAATCTGATTTGAAGTTGGACTGAAGTATAGTGTGGATTGGCACCGAGTCCTTGTTTATCTTGGCGCTGACTTTGCTTGCCTTGCATATATGAGTCAGGTCGGTAATCAGACCATCGCTTATATCTATGGCAGCTCTGACCTCGTGGCGTAGGAGAACCTGCCCCTCTTTTATCCTTGGTATGGGTTGGAGATGGGCTCGTCTGAAAAGTTGGCTGGTTTCGGCATCGAAGCTGAGCTTTTGCTTGAGCATCTTGAGGCCAGCAGCTGATAGTCCCAGATATCCTGTAACAGCTACTTGGTCACCCGGTACAGCTGCCGAGCGAGTTAGTGCGGACTTTGATTCCAGGCTACCTAAAACGGTGACGGTAATCATCGTTTTGCTAGCGGAAGCGATGTTACCGCCGACTATGGCGACTCCGAACTGGTTGGCTATTTGAGCCATGCCTTGGTACAGACCTGAAATGCAGCCTGTTTCGAGCTCGCCGGGCAAAGCCAGGGAAATCAGGGCAAATATGGGAATGCCGCCCATAGCTGAAATATCGCTCAAATTCACAGCAATGGCTTTCCAGCCCAGCTCCTCCCAGGTGGTGATATTCAGGTCGAAGTGTGTATCTTGAATCAGGCTATCTGTGGTGGCCAGTTGGATAGAGCTGTCTCCTTGCCAGGCAGCGGCATCGTCACCGATGCCGATGAGTAACCGTTGCCAAGAGATATCTCGAGGATTCTTGGTTCTATCAACAATATCGGCTAAAAGCTCGATTAAGCCAAATTCGCCTAGCTCGTAGATCTTCATTGATGCGATTATAGCACAAGCTTATATTTTGGCCTAAACTTTAATCGTTTTTCTTTATAAGGCTCTAAAAAAGTCTTGTATGTGGCAAATGCAAGTTATATAATGCGATTAAATAGGTAAGGAGGTGAGTGATATGCAGCAGATGGTCAAATGCCCTAACTGTGGTATGGAAAACCCTGCAGGACAGCAGTTCTGTGGGAAATGCGGAGCGAAATTGGTTACTGAGATACCACAGCAACCAAAGATTAAGTGTCCTAACTGTGGTTTGCAAAATCTCGCTGGGCAACAATTTTGTGGGAATTGCGGAGCCAAGTTAACGGGGATAGCACCGCCGGCGGCACCTAGCACTGTGGCACCTAGCACTGTGGTGAGCCCTGTTGTTGAGCGCCAGCAGGTCGAAGTCAAGCCTACCTGGGGTCTGGCCTGGGGCCTATGGTGGCGCATGGTGTTACTGGGGCTATTAATTGGCGGCATAATCTACTTGATTGTCTTCGTGGTTATGGTTCTTGGCTTTAATTACCAGCTTCCTTTTGGAGCATGAGGCGGCAGGGAGGTTTAATAATATATGCAGCAAATGGGTAAATGCCCCAATTGTGGCACGCAGAGTGCCGGTCTGCAGTTTTGCACCACCTGTGGAACGAGATTGCCAGCCGCTAGTCAACAGCAGGCTTGGGAGCCGCAGCCAACGCCGGGAGCCAAGCCGACGGCAAGAGAGGCGCCAACTCGAAAATACGGGGCACTGAGAGCAGTTGCCATTATTTACAATATTATTGGCTGGGTAATATGTGTGGGCGGTAGCCTTTTATCAATCGCGGCAGCTGTAATGGCAGCGCAAGACGTCGCATTCTTAAAAGACCTTGTGCCTGAAGTCGCTGGAGCTGCCGGGGTTGGAGCAGCAGTCATAGCAGTAGGAGGGGTTGTAGTTTCTGTATTGTGCGGTTTGTTTTTAGTGGCTTTTGCCGACCTCTGCAATGTGGCTATAGATATAGAGCAGAATACAAGGTCACAAGAGTGAGTGGGGTAAGGGTTGTATGTAGCACCAATCACGCTTAGACTATTTGCCAGTCCCTGTACCCCTGCTTGATGATATCCAGGTACTCCGACGAAGGCGGTGCTTCTCGTGATTGGTCTATCTTAATATAGGTGATGGCTTCTGTTGGCTCGTTAGTCTCCGTCCAAACAGTAACTTTCCTTCTATCGTAAACAGTGGGATAGCCTTCATAACCATCCAGCCGCTTCAAATCCCTTTCGGATATCTCGTAGACAGCCCCGATAACCTTCTCGCCTTTGATTGGTCTGATGCTGGCGACTCCGCCCTGTCGCCCCGTACGCGAAGTGAAAGTAAGCTTGTGATTAGGCAATGTGGCGATGAACTTGGGCTTGCTGTCCGGAGCGCGCTCCGCCATCTGCTTCCGATTAAGATTGGAGGCATAAGCAAAATAATACATTTCTTTATATTGCACTGTCTTCGGCCTTTTTCTTCAGCAATATTTTACCTTTTTTCTCTTCTTTATCATACCCCGTTATCCAAACTTAACAAATTGGCTTTCGGGTGGTATAGTTAGTCGGTATGCGTTATGCAATCCTCGGCGATATTCACAGCAATTTAACGGCTTTCGAGGCGGTGCTTCGCGATGCTGGTGACAGAGAGGGTTTTGATAAGATATGGTGTCTTGGCGATGTGGTAGGCTACGGTCCTGACCCTCATGAGTGCATTGAGCGTTTGCGGCAATTTGAGCATGTATGTGTTGCCGGCAATCATGATTGGGCAGCGATAGGCAAGATGGATACCGCTGAATTTAATCCCGTGGCAGCTCGAGCCTGCCACTGGACAGCACAGCAGTTAACCGCTGAAGATATAGATTACCTACAAAACTTACCTCTTAGCCTTTGTCAGGACGGTTTTACGCTGGTTCATGGCAGCCCACGGGAGCCTATTTGGGAATACCTGCTATCGATTGAGTCGGCGCAAGATAACTTTGCCTATTTCGAAACAGCTTACTGCCTCGTGGGGCATTCCCACGTTCCACTCATCTTCGAACTTGCTGGCAATAGGGCAGCCTACAGGATGTTCCCAGAAGGAGCTAACTTGAAGTTGGGAAAAAAACGCTTGATCATTAATCCTGGGGGTGTGGGGCAACCTCGAGATGGTGACCCTCGGGCGAGCTATGCCCTTTATGATACTGAGGCCCGGACTGTCTATCATTACCGAGTCGAATATGATATACCGGCTACGCAGAAGAAGATGGCAGAGCGAGGACTGCCCATGCCGCTTATTATGCGATTGAGCGTGGGCTGGTAGGGTGCAGACATGAAGTTGCGTGCTCATCACATTTATTGTGTGCCGTTTTTGAAGATGAATCTTTCGGAACGGGGGCAAGATTTTGTTCAAGTTGAGAATAAAATAAGGCAGACTATGTGCAAAGAATCGGGGGAGCCCGTGGAGGTTGTTTGGGGTGTTGATGAGCTTTGCCAAGTCTGTCCTTTATGTCGTGGCAATCGCTGTCACAGCCCAAACGGCGATGAGGAAGAGGTCAGAAAGCTGGATTCCATTATCTTGAAGGAATTAGGTGTGTCTGTAGGCACTGCTTTAACTGTCAATGAGTGGCGCAAGATAATTAAGCAGAAATCTCCCCCGGATTTCTGCAATAGATGCCGTGTGAGGTCATTTTGTTGTGTGGGAAGCGACGAGGCTGTTTGAAAAAAGATGAGTCATAGGATGGTTGCTTTCCCTTGACATGGATTGTGTAGGTGAGTAGTATTTGGTTGGGCCGTGCTAGATGGGGAACTAGCGGTGCCCTGTACCCGAGATCCGCTATAGCGGGGTTGAATTCCGGCTCGAGGTTTTTGTCTTCTAGGACTGCTGCGGTAAAGCGGCGTTGAGGGCTGGGTCTTGCGTGACGGAGGGCTATGAACCCCGTCAGGTCCGGAAGGAAGCAGCGGTAAGTAGTTATCTCCGGGTGCCGCAAGGCTACCTGGTCGGAGCTGGCTAACTGGGGTAAGCTAAAAGGTAAAAATCGACAGCCGGTGCACGGCCCAATTCAAAATTTTAAAAAATACAAGGAGGTTTAAAAATGAACTTGAATTTGGTTGGCAAAACGGTGATTGTTACTGGCGGCGGCTCGAACATCGGTCGAGGCATAGTCTTAGCTTTTGCCAGGGAAGGTTCTAATGTGGTGATTGCCGATATAGACGAATTTCAGGGACAGAAGGTGGCTAAGGAGGCTGATATTTTGGGTGGCAAGACTATAGCTATCAAAACTGACGTTACAAATGTGGATTCGGTAGCTGCTATGGTTAAGGAGGCGCTTGCAAAGTTCGGGAACATAGATATTTTGGTTAACAACGTCGGCTGGGGTATGGACCGGCTGTTTATCGAGAAGCCGAGGGCGGAATGGGAGAAAGAGGTAAGCATCAATTTCTGGGGGGTTATCAACTGTACCAGGGCAGTATTGGACCACATGATTGAGCAAAAATATGGCAAAATTATCAGCATCAGCTCTGATGCCGGCAGGATGGGCGAGTATAGAGAGGCAGTCTATGCCGGGTGTAAAGGTGGTGTTATTGCTATGTCTAAAGCTTTGGCTCGTGAATTAGGTCGCTATGGCATAAATGTTAATGTTGTTTGCCCTGGAATGACGCTACCCGAAAATCCTGAGCATGCTGGTGAGCTTAGCATGTGGAAGAGTCCGATGGCTCAATTCTTAACCCCAGAAGTTCAGGAGAAAGCAGCAAAGGCATACCCCTTGCGCCGGCTGGGTAAACCTGAGGATGTTGCCAACGTCGTTGTCTTTTTGGCTTCGGATGCGGCAAGCTTCATAACCGGACAGACCATTAGCGTTAGCGGTGGCTATACAATGATGTAAAATGGTGTAAAAGGAGGCTTTAAAATGAAAGCTATTGATGTTCATGTCCACCCGAGCACGTCGGCTTTTGACCGCAAGCGTATCTGGGGGACAGAGTTGGTTGAGTATATCTCCAAGTATTACGGAGCTGAGTACAAAGTTAAGACAGATGAAGAGATGGCACAGGATTTCAGGGAGCTGGATATAAAGGCTATCTTGATAGGTTGGGATACGCAGACCACAAGTGGTACTGATACTAACAATAGCAATGACGAGGTGGCGAGGCTGATTAAGAAATTTCCAGATGTGTTTATCGGCGGCTGGGCAATGATTGACCCCTGGAAGGGGAAGGCAGCTATAAAAGAACTGGAGCGCTGCGTTAAGGAACTAGGGTTGATGGGGCTGAAGTTCCAGCCAGCTCTCCAGGCTTTTTACCCCAATGACCGGCGATTTTATCCTCTTTATGAGAAGTGTGTGGAACTGAAAATACCAGTTTCTTTCCATACCGGGACTACCGGCGCCGGGGCTGGTATGCCAGGGGGTTATGGTATACGTTTAAGCTATACCAGACCTATACCCTATATTGATGACGTGGCAGCTGACTTCCCTGAGCTGACGATTGTCATGATTCATCCTGCCTGGCCGTGGCACGAGGAGCAAATTGCTGTTTTGCTTCACAAAGGGAATGTCTATGCCGACCTTTCTGGCTGGGCACCGAAATATTTCCCAGAGGTTATTAGAAGGGAGGTCAACGGACGGCTCCAAGATAAGTTTATGTTTGGCTCTGACTATCCTGAAATCCCACCGAAGCGGTGGCTCCAGGAATTTGAAAGCGGTGGCTATAAGCCAGAGGTGATTGAGAAAGTCCTGTGCAAGAATGCTCAGAGGATTCTTAACCTTATGGTTTAGGATGGCCTGGTAATCTTCCGTGTCATTCTGAGCGAAGCGAAGAATCTCACAATCGCTCAGGGCGACAAGCGGGAACAAGATTTGGAGGCGCCAGGTACAAGGAGAATGCTTATTGATGTGGGAGCGAGGCTTTAGCCTCGCTCCAATAAGGCGACCCTAAAGGGTCGCAGCTACATTGAAAAAGTTATTGATGATTACTCTCGCATCAGGAGATTCAAAGGCTTTAAGTGCCTAACGAAGCGATTTTCCCCTCAACTCAGGTCAAACGACTGCTTCGCCAGTCTGGCCTCAGGGCGAGGAAAAGCCTAGGGCAACATTTCCTTGCGGACGCATCAGTTCTACAGACCATAGTTGAAGCTGCTGAGCTTTCTTCGGCAGACACTGTGATTGAAGTTGGCCCTGGTTTGGGCATTTTAACTGTCGAGTTAGTTAGGCGAGCTGGTAATGTTGTTGCTGTGGAACTTGACACAAAGCTGGCTTCGCTGTTGAAGCGCCGGTTAGCTTCACTGGCCAATTTACGTGTAATTAACGCTGATATACTCAAGGTTAGTCTATCAGAGCTATTAGAAAGAACAAGCCATTACAAGGTGGTGGCCAATCTGCCCTATTATATTACTTCGCCGGTATTGCGCTATTTTGTGGAAGCCTCGCCGAGATCATCTTTGATGGTGGTGATGGTGCAGAAGGAGGTTGGCGAGGCTATCGTTGCCGGGCCGGGCAAGATGTCTCTACTGGCGGTTAGTCTTCAGGTGTACAGTAAGCCGAGGATTGTCTTGCATGTGCCAGCTCAATGTTTTTATCCTCAGCCGAAAGTGGATTCGGTTATCGTGCGTTTTGATCTATCCCCAGAGCCTGTGGTTAAAGTGGCTGATATGGGTGGCTTCTTTGATCTGGTGAGAGCCGGATTCAACTCACCTCGAAAGCAATTGCACAACTCGCTAGCTCATAGCTTGGGAATGAAACCGGCTGAAATTATATTATTGCTGGAGGGGGCGAACATAGACTCTAAACGCCGGGCTGAAACGCTTAGCCTGGAAGAATGGGCGAAGTTATATGGAGTTTTGACGGCTTTCAAGAAATCGATAAGCGAGGGTGTTTAATTTTCATCTGTAATTCGGAGCATAGTGAAGAATTCCACATTTAGCCTCTCCCTTGAAAGGAGAGGAATAAGGTGAGGGTGATAAGAATAGGTAATCCATGGATAGAATGAAATGCTGAAGTACTTGGCACCGGCGAAGATTAATCTTGTCCTTGAAGTTCTGGGCAAGCGTGCTGATGGCTACCACGAGATTCGCAGCCTGGTTCAGACAATTAATCTGTGTGATGTCCTTTCCTTTGAGCTAGCTGATAGGGCTTCCTTTGAATGCACTGAGCCGAGTTTGCAGACTTCGGATAACCTGATTATTCAGGCTGCTGAGTTGCTCAAGAAAGTCAGTGGCTGCGCGAAGGGTATCAGGATTAGACTTGAGAAGCGAATACCCTGGGGTGCTGGTTTAGGTGGTGGCAGTAGTGATGCGGCTACTACTTTGTCAGCTCTCAGCAGGCTCTGGAAGCTAAAGCTGACGACTTCAGATTTGGTTGAGCTAGGAGCAAGGCTTGGGTCAGATGTACCCTTTTTTATTCATGGGGGCGCAGCTTTAATAGAGGGCAGAGGCGAAAAGGTAACGCCTTTGGCAGCTTCGGTGTCAAGTTGGTTTGTCCTGCTTTTGCCGCCGATGCCCAGAATACCTCGCAAAACACAACAACTTTATTCCCGTTTGAATGCCAGCCATTTTACTGAAGGGCAGTCCATTGGCGAAGCATCGAGAATCTGGTCTCAAGATAGGCGGCTCTCTCCATCTTTGTTGTTTAATGTTTTTGACAAAGTGGCGTTTGATGCTTTTCCTGGGCTGGAAGGTTATTGGAGACATTTTGAGGAAGCAGGTGGCACGGACATTCACTTAGTTGGCTCAGGCCCAGCCCTGTTTGCTCCCGTGGATAGTGAAGCTCAAGCTGAGAAAATGTGTAGCCGATTTTGCCAGCAGGGACTTGAAGCCTATGCCGTGTCTACCGTTATACCTCAAGTGATAAATTCTGGGAGTGCTTAGCCGAAAAGGAACGCTGTTTGCTATTTACTGGAAAGCAGCGTTAAATTTTTCAGCAAGCTTTTCAGCGCTTTTCTCCTGCGCCCTGGGCACGGGGACGCGGACGGTGTATTCCTGCCTGCCACTTCTGGTCGGCACGGAATAAGTGAATGCTATGACCTGTTGGGATTTATGCTCAGCCAGAACAACTGACTCCAACTTGGCGCCAAGTCCTTTCCAGGTATGGAACTGGCGGTTCAGATACACGGCATCAGGTGTTATATAGGCTTCGCCCAGATATTTTTTGTTTTGCCTATAGTTGTACCAAGTGGTAAACCAGGCAACGAAGGCAATCAAGGCGATAAGAGCCAGCATACCAACCAGCACCCACAGCCCACCTTCCCCACCGAAAATAAAAAACATGATGCCGAGAAACAGGGCAATGCCGGCGACTATATAGAACAAGGACCACTTCCCCTTTTTTTCACTCTGGTACTCCTTTTCGGTATACTGTCTCCATTCATCTGGGGTATAAGTCCAGTGGGCAAGAAGGTTATTACCCTTTAACATGCTTTCCAGTTTACTGGCTCGCTTTGCATAGATAATGATTACAATAATGCCGGTTATCGCCAAGAAAAAGCTGAGGACTGATATGGCAAAGCCCCCGTTAAGCTCGTCCATGCCGAAAATGTGCGGGGCAAATATAGCAAATACAGCCAATGCTGTAATGATGCACCAGATAGTGGCAGTCTTGCGTGGCGGATTATCTTTCACTCTTTGTTTTCTCATAAACTACGGCGCCAGCTATGGACAAATTTTTCCTCTTCTTTCCGTGTCCTGATTTCTCCGTTGAGCCGTGCCTTGTGTAGTGCGCTTAAAATCTCTCCTATCTGAGGCCCAGCGGGAATTTTCATCCTCTTCAAGTCTTCCCCGCTCAGCAGTGTTTTTACATAGCGTAATTTTGCTATGTACAGCTGCAGGTGCTGGCTCGCTATCGGTGATTCTGATGCCAGAGCATTGGTTTGAATGGCTGGTGTTGTGTAGCTGTGAAGCGACTTGTAAATATCACTGGGCTTTAGCTTAGAGTTGGCCAGGGTGTTGAGTTGGGCTTTGAGATGCAATGTATGGCGCATGGCTTGAGCCGAATTTTTGGGGAAGTTGAGACGTAAGATGAACTCCTCGTCTTCCTTATGAGTTAGATTATAGATGAGGAGACATAGGTAAAGCGGAGGAAGTGAGGTTTGCTTATATGACTGGCGAGCTTGTTCGAATTTCTGGCTGAGCCAGCCGTTGCCTTTGAGCGACGGATGCAGTTGGCTGAGAACTCCTAGTTCTTCAGCTCGCCTAAGGACTCGCTCTGGTTCAGCTTCTTTCAAGATTAGCTCTAGCTCATGCCTTATGCGGTCACCGCTTATGGTATCGAACATAGCCACATCGCGGCGAAGCAATTTTTCGGTTTCCGCCTCTAGTTTGAAGCCTAACCTTTGCTCGTAGCGTATTGCTCTTAAGATTCGGGTGGCATCATCGATGAAACTGTTCGGGTGCAGGATGCGGATGAGACGGTTATCAAGGTCGTCTTTGCCGTGGTACTGGTCAACAAGCTCTCCGAAGCGTTGAGGATTGAGGCGTAGGGCCATGGCATTGATTGAGAAGTCTCGGCGGATGAGGTCGTCTTTGGGGCTACCCGGCTTGACGGTGGGCAAGGCTCCCGGTTTGCTATAGATTTCACTGCGGGCGGTGGCCAAATCAAGGCTGAAGCCAGGGTAATTAAGTTTGGCGGTGCCGAAGCGGGTGTGGACCGTTAACTTTGCCCGGCTATTCTTGGCTAGCTCTTGAGCTAGCTTGATAGCATCGCCTTCGACTACTAGGTCGAGGTCGAAGTTAGCGCGGCCCAGAAACAGGTCGCGCACTACTCCGCCGACAAGGTATAGTTCCTGCCCCAGTTCACTGCCCTCTTTCCCAGCAATTTTTGCCAGAGCTAGAACTGGAGGCGGCAGATATTCTTCAAGTTGTGACGAAAGATTTTCAGGCATAGTATATCTCTGTTCTTGTGGAAGCGCCAGCAACCTCTTTTGTCATTCTGAGCCCAACAGGCGAAAAATCTGGTATAGACTCTTCGCTTTGCTCAGAGTGACAATCCACTGTGGTAGACAATCTAGTCAATCCCCCTTGGCTTTAAAGATGGAGTATGTGCCTATGGCCTTGGCGGTGAGACGACCATTGCTTTCTATTTCCGATTCAAGTACGGCAATTCTTTTGCCTTTGTGAATGACCTTTGTCTTGCAGACAAGGATGCCAGAGGCTATCGCTGCGAAGTAAGCGATTTTGATTTCTACTGTGGCACAAATTTCATCTTTATCTAAATGGGGATAAAGAGCTGCCCCCATGCCGGTATCTGCCATCGAATAGACAACTCCTCCATGCACCACTTTGTGTGGGTTCAACAGTTTTTCATTTATCTCTAAGACGCACTCACTGTATCCCTTTTTGGACTTGGTGAACTTCAAACCTATTAATTCGGCGAACGGGTGAAAGCCTTCTGCATTTAGCGGAAATTTTTTAGGCATAGGAATTATCTCCTTGTTCCTTCCTCTCCTCGCATCTGGAAAAATTTAACTTTTACTGCTAATTCTTAAGGAAATATTTTTTGCCCTTAGTTTAGTAAACACGTGGTAGCACTCAATATCAATAGATTAACTGCATTAGATGTACATCCAACAACTTGCCAAACCTTTTACCCACTTCTCTCATAGTTCCTATATGCTGGAACCCGACGGATTTGCAAAGATTCACACTTACCTCGTTACCATTCACCATTCTAGCAATCAATGTGTGTAGGCCTGTCCCTTGGCCTTCTTGGATAATTGCTTTCATAAGCTCCTTCCCAATTCCTTTTCCCCGGTATTCTTCCTTAACGTAGAGCGATATTTCGGCAGTATCACAATATGCACATCTGTCCGACCATTTGCTCAAAGATGCCCATCCGGTAATAATGCCGTCCTGTTCTGCAAACAATATAGGATGCCTAGCATCATGGTTTGCAAACCAGCTCTCTTGTTCTTCAAAAGTCTTTGGCTCAGTGTCAAATGTAGCGGTTGTTTTTTTAATAGCGTCATTGTAAATTTCGGTAATTTGCCCTAAATCTTCCGATGTTGCTTGCCTAATGGTTAACTTGTTCATGTGTCCGGTGACTCCATACAAGGGTGCGATAAATCACACTCTTGCCCCTGTTCGTCTATTATACTTTTGGAATTCTACTCTCTGCTGTGATGGTGGTCAAGGCTTCGGTGGTGGAAGCTGAAAATAGAGGTTGTTTTATTAATGTAGTAGCGAGGCTTTAGCCTCGCTTTACTCAGAAAAATCGAAGATTTGGCTGGCTGTAAAAGGCGCCCCTAAAGGGTCATCGCAACTACATTAAAAACGGATTGTTGATAAACACTCTTGAAAATATTGACTGTGCGCTTTAGTGGGTGGTATAGTAAAGAAGGCAAAGGAAAGGGGTTTAAGGCTATGTGCAAGACCTGTGCGGCTCATGCTAAGAAGGCTGACAAGCCGGCAAAGAAAGCCACCAAGAAGAAATAGGCACGGGATTTAGAGCTTATCGGTTCATAGGTAACAGTTGCGTTTTGCTATTTAGGACGAGCGCAACTCGGCGTGTATAGGGGCTTAAGCGTGCCTTTAGTGCTTATATGAGGAGCTACCCCTTCAGCTGCCAGCGTTAGCCTGTCTATCACCTGTCTCGAGAAGTTTCCGCCCTTAGCTTTAGGAGGCGACCTTCTCTCTCATCGCCTTGATAATCTTTTCGGCTTCGGCGACCGTTCGTTCAATTACTTCCCGGCAGGTGGGTACATCATTTATCCTGCCAGTGACTTGTCCAAGTGGCAGAATAACGGAATCTATATCATCGGCGGGCTCATAGAGGTGCTGCCTGAGAAAGTCGATTCCGACCGCTTGGCGAGCTAAATCCTGAACTCCCCTTTGTTGTCTTAACCCACTCAGGAAGAGCTTAAAGAATGGAACATCCAGCATTTTCTTTATCCGCCACGCGCTGGATGCAGCCTGTGTTACTGACACCTTTCCTTGTGCCATCTCTAAAGCTCCTTTGCTTGACCAGAATCTGCCGGGCAGGCCATCGATTTTGTCGGAGCGAAAGGTATCCTCGGCAGTAGCGTTGAGTCCGATCTCTTTGACTCTTGTATGTACCGGGCTCTCTTGTGTAAGCATGAACCTCGTGCCCATGGATATGCCGTCGGCACCAAGAGCTAAAGCTGCTGCCAGCCCTCTGCCATCGCAAAAACCACCGGCGGCTATAATGGGGGTCTTTACTTGGCTAGCTATTAGGGGTATTAGGACTAATGAAGTGGGCTCACCTCCGTGCGCTGCCGCTTCAAGGGCGGTGACGGCAAGAGCGTCAGCTCCGTCCAGCTCGGCCCGGCGCGCATGTCGCTCGGTGGCTACGGTAGCTATAACCTTACCGCCGTATTCGTGCACCGCTTTGATAAGCCAATCGCCTTTGCCCAGCGCATAGTTCAGGATTGGTACCTTTTCTTCCATGGCTACTTCTGCATTCTCCTTG
>Ga0315274_10005418_pt1 | contig 18658 bp, 12 predicted proteins | sample YL17G02_20_MG_FD_203700 | JGI IMG/M metagenome (GOLD analysis project Ga0315274, IMG submission 203700) | Sediment microbial communities from Yellowstone Lake, YNP, Wyoming, USA - YL17G02_20 | ecosystem: Environmental > Aquatic > Freshwater > Lake > Sediment | place: USA: Wyoming | collected... | reverse complement strand
CCTCCAGCTTATGAATCGGTGCCGCCAAGAATTTCAGGACGGCCTTTGAGCGCCCGGCGTTTTTTCCTGCTCACGGGCACCCGTTCCTCTTTTCCGAAGTTGCTGACGGCCGCCGAGTCGTGGGGAGCTTCAGTATTTGATGACGGTATAATCGTAGCCGGTGCCCGAGCCTTTACTATATCCGCTCACGCAGACATGGCCCGCGCTGTCCACGGCTATGGCTTCCGCGCCATCGTCGCCGTTCCCCGGCCCGTTGTATCTCTTCACCCATATCTGGTTTCCCGAGCTGCTGTACTTGATCGTGGCAAAATCACGATAGGTGCCTAAACCCGGGCTTTCTCCGGTCACGTAGACATTGCCGGAGCTGTCCACGGCCACAGCCAATGCGAAGTCGTCGCCGTTCCCCGGCCCGTTGTATCTCCTCAGCCAGAGCTGCTTTCCGGAGCTGTTGTATTTGATCGTGGCGTAATCATAGCCGGTGCCCGGCGCTTTGCTATATCCCGTGACGTAGACATTGCCGGAGCCGTCCGCGGCCAGAGCCACGGCATAGTCATCCCGATTGCCCGGCCCGTTGTATCTCTTGGCCCAGAGCTGGTTGCCGGAGCTGCTGTATTTGATCGTTGCATAATCACGATAGGTGCCTGAACCCGGGCTCTCTCCTGTCACGTAGACGTTGCCGGATTTGTCCACGGCCACGGCCCTTGCGAAATCGTCGCCTTTGGCGGGCCCGTTGTAACTCTTCACCCACACCTCGTCGACGGCTTGGGCGGAACCCTTATCGTAAAATAATGTGATGATGGCTACTATGACTGCCAATAACACTGTAAAAAACATAGCTGGCGCTTTTCTCTTTTTCATAATCTTCACACCTTCCCTTTCTTCGCAGCTTTCATTCGATCAGGCATGCTTTGCTTATCCAGCAATGCACCTCAGCCTATCGTTCTTTTGTTGGAGAAGATATAACAGTCTCCCCAGATTGTCAAAAATGAGGGATGTAAACCGTATTCCGGTCCGTCGCGAGCGGGAACGGTGAGAATGATACGTAAACTTCGAACCTCACTCCCCCTCCTCCTCGGAGGAAGGAGCAGCCGCCTCGCCCACGCCGGCCGTTATCTTGATGCCGTACTGCTCCAATTTCTTATACAGGTTGCTGCGCGGCGTATCGATCTCCCGGGCGGTCTGGGAGATGTTCCAGCCGTTCACCTCGAGCTTGGCCAGGATGAAATCCTTTTCGGCCAGATCCCGGTACTCGCGGAGCGTTTTGACGGCCTTGGCGTCCGGAAGGAGGACGGACCGCTCGCCGCTGACCGTCTCGGGGAGGTCCCGCCGCCGTATGACCTCGCCGTCGGTCATGATGATAAGCCGCTCGACCAGGTTCCGGAGCTCGCGGACGTTCCCCTTCCAGGGATATTTCATCATGGCCTCGAGGGCGTCCTCGGCGAAACGCTTGGGACGGGCGTTGTTCTCATCGGCATAGGTTCGGCAGAAATATTCCGCCAGGATCTGGATATCCTCCTTGCGCTCGCGGAGCGGTGGCGAGACGAGCGGGACGACGTTCAGCCGGAAGAAGAGGTCTTCTCGGAAGCGGCCCCGGCCGATCTCCTCATGAAGGTCCTTGTTGGTCGCCGTGATGACCCGGACATCGACCTTGTTCGTCCGGCTTGAGCCGACTTTCTGGACCTCTCCCTCCTCCAGGACCCGGAGGACCTTGGACTGGGTTTTGAGGCTCATGTCCCCGATTTCGTCCAGGAAGATCGTTCCGCCGTCGGCCTGCTCGAACTTGCCCGACTTCTTCTCGGTCGCGCCCGTGAAGGCCCCTCTTTCGTGGCCGAACAGCTCCGACTCGATGAGCTCCTCGGGGATGGCCGCGCAGTTGACCTGGACGAAGGGCTCTTTGGTCCGGAGGCTCAGGTTATGGATGGCCCGGGCGATGAGCTCCTTGCCCGTCCCGCTCTCGCCGAAAATGAGGACGGTCGCGTTCGTCGGGGCGATCTTCTGGACCTCCTTCCAGAGACCCTGGATGAGGGGGTGGCTCCCGATAATCTCGTAGCGTTTCTCGGCCTTCCTCTTGAGGTCCTGGCATTCTCGCAGGAGCCGGTTCTGGGTCAGGGCGTTCCGGATGCGGAGCAGGACCTGGTCCCGGGACAGCGGCTTCTCCATGAAATCGAAGGCGCCGAGCTTGGTCGCCTCGACGGCCGCTTTGACGGTCGCCTGCCCCGAGATCATGATGACATCGGGGGCGAAGGGCTTCCGCCGCAGATCCTGGAGGATGCCCAGGCCGTCCTTGCCCGGAAGCATGATATCAAGGAGGATGAGGTCCGGCATCTCCTGGACGGCCAGCATGTCCAGCGCGTCCTCGCCCGACGAAGCCTCGACGACGGTATAGCCTTCGTACTCGAGGATCATCCGCAGGGATTTGCGGATGTTCTCCTCGTCGTCGACGATCATGATCCGGGCTTTGATGTCGCTTTTCATGGAATTGCTCCGAAACCCCGCCTATTTTACCATTAATTCCGAGGACACACGACTTAATTCACGCCCGGGAATAATTCTGGGGACACATCACTTAATTCCCGCCCTCCGCCCTAAAAATCAAAACCGATCCGAATTAAGTGATGTGTCCCCAAAATTAATTTACATGCGGCGTAAAATTGTTTAACATGAAGGGGTCGGCCCAAGGAAAGAAACTTGGCACAAAATCGGCATTATAAATCGCGGCGGGCCGGATGAAAGCGAGAAATGACTCGACCCTCCTTCCCTCCTCCTTCCTTTTCCTCGCCGCTTTTCTCACGGCCCACCCCCTTTTTCCCTCCCCGGCTGAGGTCAGCAAATTTTTCAATCTGGACAACGGCCTGAGGGTTTTCCTCCTCGAAAAGCGCGATGTCCCACTCCTCAACGTCGCGACGGCCGTCAACCTGGGCTCCAAGGACGAGACCGCCGAGACGAACGGCCTCGTCCACATCCTGGAGCACTGCATCCTGTTCCGGGGGACCGAGGCCCGCGCCGGGGGTGACGCGGGCCTCGCTTCGAGGAGTCGGGGCGCCTACTTCAACGCCCACACCGATCAGGACCTGTCCCTGTTCGAGATATCCCTTCCGGCCGCGGAGGCCGACTTCGCCTTTCGCCATCAGCGGGAACTCCTGTTCGGCCTCGAGCTAAGCCCGGAGGAGCTCGAATCCGAGAAGGAGATTATCCTCGAAGAGCTCAGCATGCTCGAGGACGACGCCCAGAGGTACGCCGGATACCTCGTCCAGCAGAGCGTGTTCAAGGGACATCCCTACCAAAAGCCGATCTACGGATCGCGGGAGATCATCCGCTCCGTTACGACCGATCAGGTCCTCGCCTTTTACAAAAAGTACTTTGTCCCGGCCAACGCGGCCCTGGCCGTCGTCGGGGATTTCGCCATCGCGGACATGGAAGCCAAAGTCCGGGCCGCCTTCGGCGACCTGGCCAAGACGCCCTTCGCTCCCGCCGACTTCCCCAAGGCGGCCCGGCTCGAGAAATCCGTGGAGATCAGGGAGACCAGGGACGTTCAAGAAGCGACTCTGGTCCTGGGCTGGGCGGCGCCGGACGCCGATCATCCCGACCAATACGCCATGGACGTCCTGACCGAAATATGCGGCCGCGGCGTCAACCCCATGCTGAACGGCGTCCTAAGGGGCGGCCGCCGCGACCTGGTCAAAACGCTGACCATGAGCTATATCGCCCGTCGCTACGGCGGCTTCGTGGTCCTGACCATGACTCTGGAGCCGGACAACGTCGCCGCCGCCAAAAGGCAAGCCGTCGATTTCATGAAGAAGGCCCGGAACTTGAATTTCGCCAAGGATGATTACATGGGCGAGGCCAAGTTCTATGCCTTCGATTTCCTGGGAAGCGCCAAGAATCAAATCCGGTTCTCGGTCGAAGCGTTCCAGGAGAACGGCCTCAACCTCGCCCGCTCCCTGTCCAAGTACATCCTCTTCTCGGACAATGGGAACGGCACGGACTTTCTGGCGGCGATCGACAAGTTGACGTCCTCGGACCTCAGGAAGGCGGCGGCCCGGGTCTTCAGCGAAGGGGAGGTCGCCTCGGTCGTCATTCTTCCCAAGGACAAATCGGGGCAACGGAAATGAGGGAGCCGGCGTCCGGACCGATTCTGGCGGGAGTCCTCGTCCTCCTGTTGGGACTGTCGGCCGGGCCGAGTCCCCGCGGCGGCGCCGCGGCCGCAGGGGCCCTCCCCTCTCGCCGGGCCCTCCAGAACGGCCCCGCCTTCATCTTTCAACGGGATACATCGTCGGCGGTCACGGTCCTGGGCATCGTCATCGGGGGCGGAAAAGCGGCCGAGCCGGAGGGGCAACAAGGTCTGACCCATCTTACGACCCGGCTTTCGCTCGAGATCACCGACGAGGGCAAAGCCCAGGATCTCATGAGCCAGTCGACCCGGCTGTCGACGACGGTCGAAGAGGACTACGCTCTCATCCTGATCGAAAGCCTTTCCTCCCATTTCGAAGAGGCCCTGAAAACGGCCTCCGAAATCATCCTCGACCCTCTGTTCTCCGGCTTCCGGATCGATTTCATCAAGGAGTCCATGGCCCATCAAGCGAGGCTCGAGCAGGATGACCCGTCCCGGGCCGGCCGGCCGGCCGCCTTGAGGGCGTTCTTCGGTCCGTCCGGATACGGCGCGTCGGTGTTCGGGAACGAGCTAAGCCTCAAGGCCATCCAAAAGGACAACATCCGCGGTTTTTACCGGGATCGCTTCCGGACCGGCAATCTCTCCTTCATCGTGGTCTCGGACCTCGAGGAAGTTCAAATCGAAGGCTGGCTCCGGAAATATTTCAACAAGCTCCCTGCCGGAAACCCGCCTCCGGCCGCCGCCCTCCTCGCTCCCGCCCTTAGGGAAAAAGAGAACACGATCGACAAGGCGAACAAGCAGACCTTCGTCTCCTTCGTATTCCCCCTTCCGGCTCTATCGCTCCGGACCTATGCCCTCGGCTCTCTCCTCGAGACCGGTTTGGGCAAGGGCGTCGGGTCGAAGCTCTGGCCGTTGAGGTCGAAGTCCCGGCTCGCCTATAATGTCGGCGCCCGGGCGACAACCGGCCGCTCGGGCGGCGTCCTCGAAGCCCTCCTCGAAACGGACGCATCGAAGACAACGGCGGCCATCGAAGCCCTCGAGACGACGCTCAAGGACTTCGCCGCCTCGGGTTTCAGCGAGGACGAGTTGCGGACAACCAAGGCCTACGCCAAGGCCGATTTCCTCAGGGACTATGAAGGAAAAGGATCCCGTGTCCGAATCCTCGCCTTTTGCGAGGGGACGGGCTTGGGCCTCGACGCTTACAACCGCTTCGCCGAGCTCGTGGATGAGGTCGGCCTGGAAGAAATGAACGCGTTCTGCCGGAGCGTCCTCGAACCCTCCCAGGCCGCCCGGGTCGTCATCGGACCCCTCCGTTAGGCCCGGACTTGGAAGTTTTGACAACACTCCGCGTCTAAACTAGGATATATCTCTATAGACTAACTCGGATCGCTCTAAAGGAGGATCGGTCGAATCCCATGAACGACATAAGAATGCCCCATAAAAAGCGAGGAAGGCGGACGGCCGCGCCATTGCTACTCCTCTTGCTCGTTCCGGCGGCCCTTCGCGCGGCGCAGGACGAGGTCTTTACCCTCGAATCGGCCATCCGGCTGGCCCTGACACGCAACGAGCGGGCCCTCCAGGCCGACCAGCTGCTCAACGCGGCCGAATCCCGGGTGGGCCGGGCGCGCGCCTATTTCCTGCCCACTCTGGCGGGCACCGGGACCTACACCCGCCGGCCGTTCGAGGTCAAGAGGACAGTCGGCGGCACCGACATCGTCGTCCAAAGCTTCAACGCCATCAGCGGGGTCGCCGCCCTCAACCTGACCCTTTTCGATTCCCGCAGCCTCCCCGCACTCATGCAGGCCCGCTCGGACCGGACGGCCGAGAAGTACGCGGCGGCCGAAACCAAGCGCCAATTGGCCTTTGAGGTCGGGAACGCCTTCCTGTCGACGCTCGGCGTGGACCAGGTCCTCGACGCCGCCAAGCGCCGATTCGAATACGCCCGGCAGGCCCTAGAGGCCGCCAAAGCCCGCCATGCGGCCGGGCTTGTCTCGGTCAACGACGTGACCCGGGCCGAGCTCGAATACGCGACGGCCGAGATGGGGATCACCCAAGTCCAGGGTCAGGTCGAGACGACCTATCTCCAACTCGGCAACCTTCTCGACGAGAAAGGATTGTCGGGTCGGAAGCTCCAGATCCCCGAATTCCTCCTCCAGGCCGCGGAGATCGAGAGGGGAAACGTCGAGGACTTCATCGTCCGGGCCCAGGACCGCCGCCTGGATTTGACGAGCCTGCGCTGGCGGGCCAAGGCCCAACGCGCCCTGACCCTCGAGCCCATCCTCAAATGGCTGCCATCGCTGGCCTTCAACAGCCAGTATCGCTACACGAACGAGGCGGGGCTCACCGGACGGAGCACGAACTGGAACCTGGGGTTGACCATGACTTGGAGCGTCTTCGACGGCCTGGCCCGGAACTCCGAATACGCGGAGCAAAAGGCCAACGCCGTCCTGGCCGACCTCGAGGTCCAAGCGACACTGCGGAAGGTCGAGCTCGACGTCCGCGACGCCTTCCTCTCGCTCGAGAACCAGCGGGCGTCCCTCAAGCAGGCCACGGTCGCCCACGAGGTCGCCAAGAGGAACGCCGCCGAGACGGCCGAGCTCTACCGCCAAGGACTGGGCACGGCCCTTCAGGTCGCGGACGCCAACGTCCGCCTGTTCGAGGCCGAGGTCGCCCTGGTCCGGGAACGCTACGGCCTCGCCATCGCCTATCTCAACCTGGAAGCCGCACTCGGACTCGATCCGTTCGGCAAGGAGCCCATACTGTGAAAATGAGACGCCTCTGGATACCGTTCGTTTTAATACTGGCCGCGGGCTTAGTTTCCGTCGACTGTAAAAAAGGCGCGGAGGGCGCCGGAGGGCGGAGGGCCTTCGACCGATCCAAGATCATGTTCCCGGTCGAGGTCCAGTCCGTTGAGCTTCGCTCGCTCGTCTACACCGTGAACGCCGTCGGCTCGGTCGACGCCTTCGAGAAAGTCCAGGTCACGGCCCGGGTCCCGGGCGTCGTCGACCGGATCCTGTTCGTCGAAGGAAGTTTCGCCAAGGTCGATCAAATCCTGGTCGAAATCGAACCCGAGCGCTACCGGCTGGCCGTCGAGGCGGCCCAGGCCACCTACGAAAAGGCCGTCGCCGCCAAGGCCGATGCCGAGGCCGGACTCAAGCGGAGGGAGACCGTCATCACCCAGAATCCCGGCCTCATCCCCGGGGAGGAACTCGAAACCTGGCGGACCAAAGTCCTGTTGGCGGCCTCGGACGTCGCCCAGACCAAGTCGGTCCTCAACCAGGCCAACCTCAACCTCCACGACGCCTACGTCAGGGTTCCTTTCTCGGGCATCCTCCAAACGCGGACGGTCCAGACGGGACAGTATGTCCCAACCGGGACCGTCTTGGCGACCCTGGTCCGGCGCGATCCGATGCTTCTCCGCTTTAAAGTCCCCGAGAGGGACGCCGCCCGCTTTCGGATCGGGATGAAGGCCGTCTTCAAGGTTCGGGACGACGCCCGCGACTACGGGGCTAAAATCGTCCATATCGCCGCTTCGGCCGACGACGTGACGCGGCTTGTTGACGTGACCGCCCAGGTCGACGGCGCGCGGGATCAGGCGCTCCGGCCGGGCTCCTTCGCCGAAATCACGATCCCGGTCAGCAGCGCGAAAACGGCTCCGGTCATCCCCCAAACGTCCATCAGGCCCAGCGAGCGCGGTTTCCTGGCCTTCGTCGTCGAGAACGACAAGGCCGTCCAGAGGATCCTGATGCTCGGGATGCGGACGGCCGACGGACAAGTTGAGGTCCTGAGCGGCCTCAAACCCGGAGAGGTTCTCGTCGTCCGCGGGGCCGAAGCCCTCCGTGACGGCGCGCCGGTCCGGATCGCCGCGGCGCCCGACAAGGCCCAGGCCGCTCCCGTCAAAGAATAACGCCGGCATGAAAGGGCTCCGGATATGAACCTCACCGAAACCTGCGTCAAGAAACCCGTCCTGGCCTGGATGCTCATGGCGGCGACCGTCGTCTTCGGCCTGGTCGCGGGCACCCGGATCGGGATCAGCCAGTTCCCCGACGTCGATTTCCCCAACATCTCGGTCTCGGTCGTCTGGGAGGGAGCCGCCCCCGAGGTCATCGAAAACGACATCGTCGAACCGCTCGAAGAGGCCCTGGCGCAGGTCGAAGGCCTCCTGACCATCACCTCGAGCTCCCGGATGGGATCGGCCAATATCACCATCGAGCTGGATCTCTCCCGGAACGTCGACCTCGCCCTCCAGGACGTTCAGACCAAGGTCTCGCAGGCGGCCCGCCGGCTTCCCCGCGACATCGACCCGCCCGTCATCTCCAAGTCCAACCCTGAGGACCAGCCGATCATGATGGTCTCCCTGGGCGGCCCCTTCCCGGCCCGGGTCATCAGCGATTACATCCAGTACGGCCTCCGGGAGAAGCTTCAAACCATCCCCGGCGTCGGCGAGATCACGATGATGGGCGTCCAGAACCGCAATGTCCGGGTCTGGCTGGACGCCGCCCAGCTCGACGAGAAAGGCCTGACCGTGAGCGACGTCATCCTGGCCCTCCAGCGCGAGCACATCGAGCTCCCGGCCGGCCGGCTCGAGACGCCGGGCCGCGAGGTCAATGTCCGCGTCCTGGGCGAGGCCGTCGACCTCGAAACCCTCGGCCATATCATCATCCGCGAAGTCAACGGGGCGCCGATCTACCTCAGCGATGTCGCCCTGGTCGAAGACGGATTCGAAGACGTCCGGCGGATGGCCCGCCTCAACGGCGTCCCGGCCCAGGGGATCGGCATTAAAAAGCAGCGCGGGGCCAACGCCGTCTCCGTCGCCAAGGCGGCCAAGCAGGCCATCGCGGCCTATCAGAGGACCCTTCCGGAGGGGATGACGATCAGCGTCGTCAACGATTCGACCAAGTTCATCGAGGACTCGGTCAAGGAGATCCAGCTCGAGCTCATCCTGTCCGTCATCCTGACCGCGTTGGTCTGCTGGATGTTCCTGGGCTCTCTCTCGAGCACCCTGAACGTCATCCTGGCCATCCCGATGTCCCTGATGGGGACGATCGCCATCATCTACTTCCTGGGGTTCACTTTCAACACGTTCACCCTGCTCGGCCTGGCCTTGGCCGTCGGCATCGTCGTCGACGACGCCATCATGGTCATGGAGAATATCTTCCGCCACCGCGAGGGAGGCAAAAGCCTGGTCGCGGCGGCGCTGGATGGAACCCACGAGATCGCCTTCGCGGCTCTGGCCGCGACCCTGGCCGTCGTGGCCATCTTCCTCCCGGTCATTTTCATCAAGGGAATCATCGGCCGCTTTTTCCTCCAATTCGGCATCACGCTCTGTCTGGCCGTCCTCCTCTCCTACGTCGAGGCCGTGACCTTGGCCCCGGCCCGCTGCTCGCAATTTCTAAAAACCTCCCGCGAAGGCCGCAACCGCATCGGCCTCCTTGTCGATAAGAGCTTCCGCCGGCTTGAAAAGACTTACTCCATCGTCCTCCGCAGAAGCCTCAAACGGCCGGTCCTCATCCTCCTGCTGGCCTTGATCCTGTTCGCCGTTTCGCTCGGCGTCTTCAAGATCATGCGCGCCGAGTTCGTTCCCTCCCAGGATTTGAGCCGCCTGGCCATCCGGCTCCAGACGGCCGTCGGCTCGGACTTGAGCGAAACGGACAAGCTCATCCGGAAAGCCGAAGACCTTGTCGTCAACCGCCCCGAGACGACCCAGATCTACGCGTTCATCGGGGGGTTCGGGGGCGGGGTTAACGGCGGCAACCTGTTCGCAACCCTCGTCCCCCCCAAAGAGCGCAAGCTCGGCCAGGCCGAGATCTCGGGGCAGCTCCGTCGCGAGCTTAACGCCATCCCGGGCCTGCGGGCGGTCATCCAGGACCTTTCCCAACAGGGCTTCACGGCCCAGCGCGGGTTCCCGATCGAATTTTCGGTTCGGGGCTCGAACTGGGATCAGCTCATCGAATTAAGCCAGCAGATCATAGTGCAGCTCCAAGCCAGCGGCCTGGTGGTCGACCTGGACACGGACTATCAACTGGGGATGCCCGAACTTCGGGTCATGCCCGACCGGGCCATGACGGCCGATGTCGGCGTTTCGATCGACGAGGTGGCCACGACCCTCAACGCCCTGGTCGGCGGCATCCGGGTCGGCAAGTACAGCACGGGAGGCCGCCGGATCGACGTCCGTCTCAAGCTCATGGCCTCCCAGAGGTCGAGGCCCGAAGACATCTCCCGGCTCCGCGTCCGGACGCGGTCCGGCCAGCTCATCTCCCTCTCCTCGCTGATCACCTCCGAGGAACAGCCCGCCCTCCAGGCCATCACCCGAAGGGACCGCGAACGGGCCATCTCGATCTACGCCAATCCCGCGCCCGGCCGCTCCCAGAGCGAGGCCATCAAGTACGTCGAGAGCCTGGGCCGGAACATGCCGGTCGGGAATCGGGTCGTCCTGGGCGGGGCCAGCGTGGCTTTCCGCGATTCCATGAGCAGTCTTCTGTTCGCCCTGTTTCTGGGCGTCGCGATCGCCTATATGATCCTGGGCTCCCAGTTCAACTCCTTCAAGGATCCGATCACGATCATCACCATTCTCCCGCTCTCGATCGCGGGCGCCGCCTTCGCCCTCCTCTTCGCCGGACAGAGCCTGAACATCTTCAGCATGATCGGGCTCCTTCTCCTGCTGGGGATCGTCAAGAAAAACTCGATCATCCTGGTCGACTACGCGAACGCTTTCAAAGCCCAAGGGTTCGGCGCCCGGGAAGCCATGGAGAAAGCGGGGCCGATCCGGCTGAGGCCCATCCTGATGACGGCTACGGCGACGCTTATGGCCGCCATCCCGCCCGCCCTGGGCCTGGGCTCCGGGTCCGAGATCCGCATGCCCATGGCCATCGCGGTCATCGGCGGCCTGGTCCTGAGCACGATCCTGAGCCTGGTCGTCGTGCCGTCCTTCTACGTCATCGCCGACCGCCTGGCCGGTCAGCGGAAAAAGAAGCGGGCGGAATAGGGCGCGGCGGGACGGAATTCCGGATCCTCTTCTAACGCCGGCCGGAACGGAATTTGACCGTTTCGATCGCGTAGGGACCCACCTTCAGCACGATCGCGCCTTTCTTGACGGAAAGCGGCCCGGCCTGGTCCTCGATCATGTTCGTCAGCGCCGCCCCGGCGATCGGGAAGAAAGACTCGATCCGGACCTCGGCCGCCCGCCCCTCGATGTCGTAACAGCGCAGGACAACGGCGTCGTCGTCCTCGGCCTTCTTGATCGTGCTGATGACAAGGTTGGGCGCGGACAGGGAAAAGAAGCTCATCGTCTCGGGCAGGGCGGCGTTCCCGCCCCGCGAAGGAGCGATGACGGCGAACGGAGGAACGTTGGCCTGAATCCCCCGCCGATAGCCGTTCCGCCAGCCCGGCTCATGGGAAGTGATCGAAAACCGGAAGGCGTGGTCCCCTTCCTGGAGATACCAGTTCCCCTCGCCGTGGCAGCTCCGCCTCGAAGCAAGCAGGATCGCTTGAAGGACTGGAAAGGAGTCCGGACCTCCCGTCGGGTCCCGATAGTCGTTGACCGCGACCGACGTCGACAGCGTCAAGCCGAGTCGGCCGTCGCTGACGCTTATGAAATTCTGGACCTCGCGCGGCCGAATGTCCGACATCCGTTCGTCGTAGACAAGGGACCCGTAGGCCGGACCGCCCGGCCCCGCCGCTTCGCCTGCCCCTACCTCAACGACCCCCATCGGAACCTCATAGGCGACTTTGCCCCCGGGCGCGGCGACGGGCAGGGCCAGCCGGAATTCGCGGTAGGGACGGCCGTCCCAGCCGATAAGGGATACTTCGCAATCGATTCGCTTGACAGTTTCAAAAAGGATGATCTTTTCCTCGACCGTGACGTCGGCCAGCGCCCGCTTGAACCGGAAAACGGTCCGGACCTGCTCCGAGGCGGCCGCGTCGAACTCCCAAACTGGACGATGGGCGCTGAGCTTGTCGAATCCCTCCAAGGTCGGCTGTTGGACGCGCCCGAACTCGCCCGCCCCGTTCCCCACGGATTGCATGGTGAAAACCTCGAACCCGAGGAATCGTCCCGTCTCGAGGAGCTCGCATTTCATCTCTTTATCGAAAACGCTCTTGAGGCCGCCGGGGGCGAATTCGATCCTGTAGAAACGATTTTCGAAGACGGAACCGGCCGGAGGGGCCGGCAGCGAAGGCGCCGCCGTTTTCGGGCCATCTTTCTCGGCAAGATAATAAGTCCTATAGCCGATCGGCGGAATATCCTCCGCTATGAACCCGACATGAACCGTCCCCGATTCCTGATCCGGAAGAAACGGCAGGATCTGAAAAGGAACGTCTTTGCCGTCGATGTCCTTGATCGAGAATCCCCCCCCCGGCGCCGGGCAGACGGCCTCGACCGGGTCGGTCCTCGGCCAGGAAAGCGAATTGAAGATGACGAGAGGAACGCCCTTGGCGGCATCCGTACGGATCCGGGCGCCGATCCCGGCCAGGGCCGCCGTCAGCATGTCCATCCCTTTGTCACGGGCGAATTCATATTTCTTCCTGAAAAGCCGGTCCGTGATCTGGCCTTCCTTCCCTCCCCAACCGTGGTCCGGATAAATGGCGGCCATCCAGGCTTCCTCCATAAGACGGGCCGGATAGCCCGCGAAGCCCCCGGCCAGGAGCGCGTCCACGGTGCCGAAGATCTCGGCCGCCGGCAGCAGAAATCCAGCTTCGCGCTGGGCCGTTATGGCCCAGTGATGGGTTGGGCCGTGAATGTAGAGCCAGAGGTTCGGCCGCTCGCCCATGACGCGGTCCAACCGGGGCGTCCCCTGGACCAGGGCTTCGAAGAAGCCCCGGGCCGAGGAATACATCATCTTGGGGCGAGGCCCCGCGGAATCGTTAGCGGACCGGTTGTTCCAGAGCTCGATCAGCGGACTGAAATCGGTCGGCTTTGAAAAATCGACCGAATTCAAGAGAGGAAACTCCGGAGCCAAATCCCGCTGCCTGTAATAAGAATCCCATCGGGCGATCTTCTGGGCGATGGCCCGGGCGGCCTCGGCGGGAGCCGCGTTGAGCAAGGCGGAGGAGTTCGTGTAATGGCCGGGCGAGTAGGCGACAACCGATGACCCGTCGGGAGCGGCCCATCTGTAGAAACCCTCATGAAAGCGGCTGATGACCATGAACGGGATGCCCGCTTTGCTCAGGATTTGCTGCATTTGGAGGGCGCGGCCGGGGACATCGGGGTTGAAATAGACGAGGGCGTTGCAACCGGGCAGATTCGTCCGTATCCAGCGGCGTCCGAAGTAGGTCTGGCGGACCAGTTGTTCGCCGGAAAGAAGAGACTCGTAGGGCTGGTTGAAGGTCGCGCCCCATTCAAGCCGGCCTTCCTTCGTGTAGCGCAGGATGTCCGCCTTCCGGTCGGGATGGCGCTCGAGGTACTCCATGAGGTTGAGCATATTTTCCATGACAAAGCAGTAGTCCGGGTTCTTGGCCATCATCTCGAGCGCGGGCGTGATGCAGGAGACGTCCCGGTAGTCCCTGCATCGCTCGGGGCTGTCCATCCAGGCGATGTCCTGGTGGCTCGAGGAGATGATCCGGAGGTGCCCGTCCTTCTTGGAGTCGGGCCTATCCGGGATGGACTCCGCCGGCCGTTCCGAGGCCGCGGCCGCAAATCCGGCGCCGACAACAAAGGTGAGAATCCCGGCGAGGGTCCGCTTTAACATGGCTGTCCTCTCCTTGGTTAACGAATTCAGGACCGATGCCAAGATTATAGGACAATCCGGCCCGAAGGCCAAAAAAGCGATAATATCGATTCGTTCGGGTTTTTAAATATTTCAAGGCGGAGCGGCTGGGAGGAAGAAAAAAAGACCCGTTTCGTCTAAAATACGTAAAGTTGTACAGGAGGTACAAAATCATGAAAAAGCCTTTCATCGCCGTATCCCTGATCTTGATCCTGGCGCTCCTTTCCGGAGCCCAGCAACCCCAACCCCAACAACCCAAACTTGAAGACGTACTCAAGAACCTGGTGACCGTTGAAACACCGCTCCCCGTCCCAGATGCCCTCAAGGCTGGATTCGAATCCATCACGGCCAAGGACTCGATCACGATCCTCTCGTTCCTGTCCTCCGATTTCATGGAGGGCCGCGAAACGACGATGCGCGGCTATCAACTCGCCGCCGAATATGCCGCTTCGCTCATGTCCCTATGGAAGGTCAAGCCGCTCGGTGACGCGCCTCGGCCCCAGGGATTCGGCCGGTTCAACCCGGCCGCCTCCGGCGCTCCGGCCGCTCCCGCTCCCGAAAAAAGCTACCTCCAGAACATCATCTTCAAGGAAATCAGCGACGCCAACGCCCAGATGACCCTCGAGGTCCGCAAGGGAGACGCCCTCAAGACTCGCTCCTTCCAAGCCGGCATCGACTATTCGAGCATGTCCTCGACGGCCGAGACCATCAGCGCGCCTGTCGTCTTCACCGGCTACGGGATCACCGAGAAAGCCGCGGGTTACGACGATTTCAAGAACTTCGACGTCAAGGGCAAGATCGTTATCATCCTGTCCGAGGCTCCCGGCAAGGACGATCCCAAATCCCCGTTCCAAGCCGTCAAAGAGCTCAAGGACAAGTACTTCCCGGCCCAAGGCCCGATGCAGATGATGAGGATGGGAGAGGGTTTCAGCAAGACCCGCGAGATCGCCAAGCTCGGCCCGGCCGCCATCCTCCAAGTTCAAAACAAGGGTAAAGATGCCGACATCTACCGGTCTTTGGGCGAGCCGCGCCGGGCGAGCGACGACCGTCCCATCATCAACAGGCCGCGCCGCCGGCTGGTGATTCCCGGAATCTCGGCCAACATGCCCTGGGAGCAATCCCCGGTCATTTCGATCACCCGCGAGATGGCCGACGCCATCCTGGAGGGGACCGGCTCCAAGCTCGACGACCTCCAGAAGAAAATCGAAACGACCTACAAACCGGCCTCGCTGGTCGTGCCCGGGACCAAACTGACCGTCGCCACCACGGCCAAAACGGCCTTGGTCAAAGCCATGAACGTCCTCGGCTTCATCGAGGGCTCGGATCCGGCCCTCAAGGACGAAGTCGTCGTCATCGGCGCTCACCTCGACCACCTGGGCAAATATGAAGACTATGTCTTCAACGGGGCCGACGACAACGGTTCGGGCTCGGTCGGCGTCCTCAACGTCGCGCGGGCGATGGCCCTCAGTCCCCGGAAACCCAAGCGATCGGTCGTTTTCGCCCTCTGGACGGGCGAGGAGGAGGGCTTGCTCGGCTCCCGTTACTACGTCATGAACCCGGCCTTCCCCCTGGCCAAGACCGTCGCCTATTTCAACTTGGACATGATCAGCCGTCCCTACGATGAGAAGACCATCCAGCGAATGTCCTTCATGATGAACATCCCGATCAGCCAGGATATCCTCAAGAAGATTAAGCCGGCCACCTTCCTGCCCGTCAGCTTCTCGGCCGGGGCCGGGCTGGCCGATGTCCTTCGGACCGCGGACCAGTACGTGGGTCTGGACCTCTTCCTGCGCGAAACTCAGAGCCAAACAGGGCGCGGCATGGGCGGCAGCGACCATTCCTCGTTCGCCGCCGCGAAGATCCCTTGGATCTTCGGGATGGCGTCCATGACCGACGACTATCATCAGACGAGCGACAGCGTCGAGAAGGTCAGCGGGGAGTTGATCGAAAAGATCTCCCGCCTCGCCTTCGCCTCCATTTACGCCATCGCCGACAAATAAACGCGGGGACCGGATTTTCGGGCCGGGCCGGGCAACCTTTTCGACCGCCCCGTCGTCTATAGGGGGTGTATCTTCATGACGAGGAGGTTGCCGTTATGACCGCAAGAACTCGAATCGCCGCGATTGGACTCTGTCTGCTCCTGGCGGGCGTCGGATCTTACCTGCGCGCCGACTACCAGGAGGAATTCTCCAAGACCGTCCCGCTCAAGGCGGGGGGCCTGTTCAGTTTGGAGAACGTCAACGGACGGGTTTCGATATCGACCTGGAAAGAGGACAAGGCCGAGATCAAGGCCTTGAAGGTCGCCGAGCGCGACAAGGAGAACCTCAAGAAGGTCGAGATCATCGTCGAGGAAAGCGCCGGCGGGGTCGTCGTCAGGGCCGTCTGGCCGAAATACAGCCATAACCTGCGCGTCAGCGTCGATTTTGACATCCGCGTCCCGGAAGGGACGAACCTCAGGGGGGTCGAGACCGTCAACGGCGACGTCCAGGTGACCGGGCCTTACGGCTCGATCGGCGTCTCGACGACCAACGGGGGGATCGAGGCTTCCGCCGCCAAGGGAGACCTTGACGCCGAGACCACCAACGGCGATATCTTGGTCCGCGGCGTCGAGGGCCGCGTCAAAGTCGAAACAACCAACGGCTCCATCCGGCTCGAACAGGTCCGCTTTGCGGGCGGCATCGAGGCGGAGACGACCAACGGCGGCATCACCCTACGGCTGGAGGACCCGGACAAGGTCAATGCCAGCCTCAGGGCCGAAACAACCAACGGCCACATTTCCTTCGACTTCCCGGTGACCCTCAAAAAAATCAAAAAGGCCCCCCATTCTCTGGAAGTCGAAATCGGACAGGGCGGACCTGAGATCCTCCTGTCCACAACCAACGGGTCGATCACGATCACCCGCTGATTAGCCGAAGATTTTAAGCGCCCGGGGGGCGGAGGTCGTCCGGCCGCCGCCCCCCCCGGGATTCACCCGCTGAGACGATATCGGGGCTCTAAAAATCACCCTGGAGTTCACCCGGAAAGAGGATTCCCCCGGGGCCCGGCTTGGGCTATGATAGTTTTCGTCATGCTCCCACGACGGAGGGAACCCATTATGTCCGATCTTCTGAAAGAATTCTCCACGATCGAAGGATTCGGCGGCGTCGGGGTCTTCACCCCGTCGGGGGAATCCATCATTAAGCTGGAAGCGGCCAATTCCCCCCTCAAACTCAAGGAGCTCGGTCCGGTCGCCAACAGCGTCATGATCCAAGCGCAGAAGGCGGCCCTGGAGATGGATTTGGGGGCGAGCCACTTCATCCATCTCCAAACCGAGAAGGCCCACATCCTGGTCCGCTGTCTGAACGAGGGATCCGACCTGATTAAAACGCAGCCCGGGAAGTCCCACATCCACCTCGTTCTCATCCTCAAGAATGATTCCGGGATCGGTTTGGCCAAGTTGAAGATCGAGTCCCACATTCTGAAACTGGCCGAAGCGTTCCGGGCCTGAATTTCCGAAGGCGACCGGCCACTCCTCTCCGGACGGACGGCATGAACGAAACGAACGCTCCAGAGCGCGCCTTCGACGGCGAGGTCGCTCTCTTAGCTTCGATCTGGCACAGGAACCGCCTCGCCGTCAGGAGTACGGATGAATCCGAGGCGGCCGAGCTGGTGGCGGCCCTCCTCGAATATGTTCCCCCCTACCGCCAACTCGTATTCTGCGGATCCGTCCCCAAAACTCTGCGCTTCGTTCCGGACGTGAAAACCATCGACCTTCAAGACCTGGCCGGCCTCAGGGACTCTCTGCTGGCGGCCATAGCCGAAGAAGGGATGGGGACATCCCCCCTGCAGATCGTCTATTTCGGCGCCGACCGGGAGGTTTTCGAGTCCTTGCTGGCTTTCCTGGACCGGGGTTGGATGGCAACGACGGCCCTGGAGGACATTCCCATCGGCGGCTGGGCGGAAGCCGGCCGGAAAGAGATCCGGCGGTCCGCCGCCTCGATCGTTCTTCTCGACCCCGTCCCCGACAACACCTTCCTCGAGGAACGCATCTTCGAGGACACGTTCCAACGATCCGCTTCCTTGAGGAAGTTCCTCATCCGCATGAAACAGAGCGAAGTTCACCTGGCCTTCGACGCCATCCAAGGTGAGATCGAGACGGGTAACCGCTACCATCGCGCATTCTTCAAGGAAACCCTCAAGCTCCGGGAAAGGACCCTCCAGAAAGTCTTCGAGATCGGGTTGAGGGAACGTCGGCTCGATCTCACGAGCTATGTCGAAGATACGCCTCCGCCAATCACCAGGCTCCTCAAGAAACTGACCTCGTTAGAAGGCTTGTTGATGGCCGTCGTCCTCGATAAAGAGACGCTCATCGGGGTCGGCCGCTACCGAGACCTGGACCTGCCCCATAAAACGGTTACCCTCCTTTGGGATTCGGTCCGCGACCTGGCCGAGCTGCTGGGTCAGAAGGACAGCTGCAGGTCCCTCGAAATCAGCACCAGCCGGTATCATGTTCTGTTGATGCAGGACGACTATCTTTTCGGGTTCATCCTGGACCGCGACATTCTTCCGAATGTATTCAAATCCGCTTTCGATAGAATCTGGCCGGAACGCTGACCGGCCTCCTCGCCCCATCATCGGCGCCGATCCCAAATAAGTAGAGGCCGGGTTGTCCCGGCCTTAAAGCAAAAAGAGTAGAAAAAAGGGATAGGAGGGGGAATTAGGAGTTATTGATTCATCGCTTCCTTAGACGCCCGCCCGATCCCGTTTATTCCCGGCGAATCCTGGGCCTGCGTCATAGAAGTGGGGTAAATCACGCGGCTCGGGACTCCCAGTAGTCTTCCAGGCGGTTGGATTTCATCACACA
>Ga0315274_10005416_pt1 | contig 18660 bp, 15 predicted proteins | sample YL17G02_20_MG_FD_203700 | JGI IMG/M metagenome (GOLD analysis project Ga0315274, IMG submission 203700) | Sediment microbial communities from Yellowstone Lake, YNP, Wyoming, USA - YL17G02_20 | ecosystem: Environmental > Aquatic > Freshwater > Lake > Sediment | place: USA: Wyoming | collected... | reverse complement strand
TTTTTATATGCATCCCTGACCGGTTTTTCTTTGATTCTTGGGGTCATCATAGGGACCACCCTAAAAATCAGCCAGAAAATTATCGCGGCCATAATGGCTTTTGGTTCCGGCGTTTTAATATGCGCTTTGACTTTCGGGCTGATGGAGGAAGCATTCAAACATGGAGGGTTTGATGCGATCATCATAGGGTTTTTATTGGGAGGCCTGGTTTTTATATCCGGGGATTTCCTGATTCACAGAATTGGCGGAAGAAACCATAAACGAAAGGCCCATTTTAAGTCTACAAGAGAAACGAACGGCAAGGCGATCGTCTTGGGCTCTCTTCTTGACGGGGTCCCCGAATCGATAGCTCTAGGCGTTGCTCTTCTTAGCAAAAATGGAATTGGGTTGTTAATGCTCGTTGCGATTTTTCTGTCGAACCTCCCTGAAAGTCTATCATCCATAGACGATCTGCAAAGAGAGGGCTTATCCAAACAGCGCATATATCTGTCCTGGTCAATAGTCAGCATATGTGTCGCATCGAGTGTTGTTTTAAGTTTCCTGTTCCTGGAAAAGCTGGATTTAAATGCTCTTGGCATCATCGAATCTTTTGCGTCCGGGGCGATCTTGGCCATGCTTGCAGACAGCATGATGCCAGAAGCTTATGAAGACGGTGGATATCTTATCGGGTTTTTAACGATGTTGGGATTCTTGACGGCTTTTATTCTTTCAAAAATATAATTTCATCCGGAACCGTCAGCGCCGTTTAAGCCAAGAATTTCCTTGGCAATATTCCTCGTAGGCGGCGCAGAAGCGCCTCTCCGCCGTAGTGGACGATCAGTAACAGGGCGGGCAATGCCGAAACCGCCAGGGATTCGACCATGACGCGCCTTCCTTTGGCGCGACGAACCCTCTCCGCGAGCGCCCCGAAACCGCCCTCGGGCTCGCCGCGATGCGAGGGTGATCGGTCATAGTGTGGGACATATAGGCCATGATAAAAAAGATGTCAAGGAAGGTTTTTGCCTCGGCAGGGGAAAGTATTCTCTACAAGAAAGGAAATACGCAGAGGCGATAGAGCGTCAGCTCAAGAATCTCTTCAGGAAAGAGATGATCTCGCTGCGCATCTCTGGCGTCTCTTGGTGACCGACATCATAGCGCAGCAGCTTCCAGTGGTCCGAAGCTCCCAGCCGGGCGTAGACCGCCTTCAACTCTCGATCAATGCGATCTAACCCCGCAGGCGGGGTCAGCGGGTCGCGATTGCCGGCCAGGCTCAGGTGAGGACGCGGCGCGATGAGCGCGTTGATTTGTGAAGTGGTGAAGTGTTTCAGCAGGGAAGGAACATAGTAGTAAATCCCGTGTCCTTCGAGCCCCTGAGTCTCCAGGAGAGCTTGGAAATCAGTCAGGCAGCAGATGTCCACACAGACCTTGACTCTTTCATCAAGGGCGGCCAACCACCAGGCCATAGTGCTCCCCATCGACATGCCCAGTGTGGCTATGCGCCCGGGATCTGCTTCTGCCCGGGTCAGTAGGTAATCTAGGGCCCTCAAGGAATCATAAACCATCATCCCCCAGAGGACTTGTCCTTTCCACAGCATTTCTTTGAAAAGGTTCTCCTCCGTGTGTGTTGAACGCTCACCAAAAGCCCAGTGGTCAATGCACAGGGCGCAGTAGCCGAGGCCGGTCAAGACTTCGGCGTAGCAAGGCAGATGAAAGTCAGGATTTTCCCAAAGAAGCTGGTCCTTGCCGAGGTGATACATGCCGCCGTGCCAGTGGTTGTAGAGCACAGCCGGAATCTTGCTAGAGGCGTTCTTCGGCCGGACAAAATAGGCCGGAACAGGCTCGACGCCATTGAGATCCAGGACGAGCTTCTCCAGGATATAAGCGGGTTTTTCGGCGGTGGACTCGATCCTGGCCTCGATTTTCCGGTTCCGAGGCGGAACGTCTCCCAGCAAAAGGAAGAGTTCCTCGCGACGCTTTCGGGGATCATCCGAGTTCACTTTTCGAGCTGCTCTGTTCAAGGATGATCCAATCCCCATAGGGCCTTTTGTGGCTAAGAGCAAATTTAGGCAAGAGAGACCCTGAAGGAATTGACGGCGCTGCATGGCTGGCTCGTTGTTAGGGATGGTAAATCGCAGCGTGATCGGGTGTCAAGTTGAGCAATAAATAGCGATACGCGGGCCCATAAGACGAAGGGAAGCATAAATGCGCCGGAAATCGCCCAGACCTCGGCTGCCCCTCTTGACAATACTCTTGCTGTATATTACTATTGTCTTGTGATAGTATCCTTTAGGGACAAAGATACAGAACAGATATGGGATGGATTTTACTCCAGGCGTTTTCCTCCCGAGTTTCAAAGAACGGCCAAGCGGAAGTTAATCATGATTCACGCCGCCATCAGCCTGATGGATCTGCAAATACCGCCCGGAAACCGACTCCATATCCTAAGCGGCAAACGGAAGGGCCAGCGCAGTATTTCCATTAACGACCAATGGAGAATTTGCTTCGAATGGAAGGATGGAAATGCGCATAACGTGGAAATCACGGATTATCATTCATGAGAAGGAGCGGAAAATGACCAAAATCCCTAATATTCACCCCGGGGAAATTCTGGTCGAGGAGTTCCTAAAGCCGATGAAGATCACAGCCTATCGGCTTTCCAAGGGAACGAATATCGACCAGACTCGGATCAGCGAAATAATCAGGATGAAGCGGAGTATTTCTGTGGACACGGCGCTGCGGTTTGCTAAATTCTTCGGCAACTCTCCCGAATTCTGGATCAACATCCAGAACCACTACGATATCGAAGAGAAAAAGAGGGAGATGGAGAAGGACCTGAAGAAGATCAAACAGTTTGTTCCTCAATTGCAGAATGTTTAATATAAAGCTCATGCCCTAGAATCCTTCTTAGCCCTTAAGGCTCTTTTCTTATCGTATAAATCCCCCTTATATCCCTTGACCAATCAAGGGGGATCCATAATCAGGTCGGTGTTTCGGGCTTAGTTTCCTTTCCGAAACGCCTCCAAGACTCTGTTTGAATGTCATTAACCTCCCCTTCCCCTCCTGGGGAATCAGGATGGGCCTGAATAGGGTTGCCGTTTCGGATAAGGTCGGCGAGGGGGAGTCCCTCAGAAAGCCCTCCGCAGCGGAGCGGGCATCGCGAGGCGTCGAAGACGCCGTGGCGATCTCGTGGAGATTGCTTCGTCACTTCGTTCCCCGCAATGACAATTTTTCACGCTGGGGAAAATGCGTGTCTTTCGGAGGGACTCCCCCGAGCCTTTTTTTCTTGACATCCGGCGGTGATTTCGAGATATATTGATACCTTCGAGCGGCAGTATCCGCGGAGACCCAGAGGAGGCAATGATGCTGACACAGATTCAAGAGGCGCTTCTCATCGGCAAAAAAGACGAAGTCGAAAAGCTGGTAGATAAAGCGCTGGCCTCCGGACTCTCTGCGGGCGTCATCCTGAACCAAGGCCTCATTGCGGGGATGGAACGCCTCGGCATCATGTTCAAGAACAACGAGGTTTTCATCCCGGAGGTGCTCGTCGCCGCCCGGGCCATGAACGCCGGTATGGCCAAGCTCGAAGCGCTGTTGATCAAGGAAGGGATTCAGCCCAAAGGCGCAGTCGTCATCGGCACGGTCAAGGGGGACCTCCATGATATCGGCAAGAACATTGTGGCCATGATGCTCAAGGGCGCGGGATACAAGATCATCGACCTGGGGATCGATGTCTCCCCGGAAAAGTACGTCGCCACAGCCAAGGAGAACCGGGCGAGTATAATCGCCCTCTCGGCCTTGCTGACCACGACCATGGTCCAGATGAAGAACATCGTCGAGGCGGTCAAAGCCGCCGGCCTGGGAATCCCTGTGATCATCGGCGGCGCCCCTTTGACTCGCGAGTATGCCGACCAAATCAAGGCGCAGGGCTATGCGCCCGACGCCGCCAGCGCCGTCGAGGAAGTCGGCCGGCTGCTCGCCCGGTAGGTTGCGTCCTTATTATCATTTGCTCCCGCCTCCTGAATCGAGGTTGCTGCGCACATGGCGGATAAAAAGAAAGCTCTAGTCACCGGCGCGAACGGGTTTATCGGCAGCCATCTGGCCGAGGAGCTGGTCCTGAGGGGGTGGGAGGTCAGCTGTCTTGTCCGAAGGCCTCACGGTCTGGGCTGGATCGAGACTCTCAATGTGCGTTTGGTGATGGGCGACTGCCGGGACAAGCCGACGCTCGGACCCGCTGTGGAGGGTGCCGACTGCGTCTTTCACCTTGCGGGCGTCATCAGCGCTCTGAAATGGGAGGAATATTACCAGGCCAATGTCGTCGGCACGCGAAACCTGCTCGAGGCCTGTTTCGAACGGAATCCGGGGCTGAAGAAATTCATCTATGTCTCTTCCATCAGCGCCGCCGGACCTTCGGAGAAGGGGAGGGCCCTGACCGAGGACGACCCGAACCGGCCCATTTCCGACTACGGCCGGAGCAAGCTGGCCGCCGAAGAGGCTGTCCATGAGTTCGGGAAAAAGCTTCCCTTCGTCATCATCCGGCCGCCCAATATCATCGGGCCACGTCAAAGAGAGCTCCGGGAGGCGATCCGGCTGATCAAAAGAAGGATCAAGCCGGCGGTGGGGACGGGAGAGCCCCAGACCAGCCTCTGCTATGTCCGGGACGTCGTCGAGGCCCTGATACTCGCCGCGGAACGACCGGAAGCTGACGGCCGCACTTATTTCTTGGCCGACCCCAAGCCTTATGCCTGGTCTGACATAACGGATGCCATTCAAGAAGCCCTCGGGATCCGCCGTCCTCTCCTGAAAGTCCCCTATCAGGCCCAATGGCTGGCCGCTGTCGCCTCAGAGGCTGCCGCGCGTCTGACCGGTCGCAAGCCCAGGCTGACCAGGACGAGCATTCTCGCGGCCCGGAAATACTACTGGATCTATGACGGCTCCCGGATAAGGAGGGAGCTCGGCTTCGAGCCCCGGACGGGCCTGAAGGACGCCCTCAGGGAGACGATCGACTGGTATAAGGAACATGGCGGGATCTAGAGTCCCTGCTTTTGACTTTTTCCCCCGCTTCGGCTATTAATCAGTTTTCTAAAAGCGAGGAATGACGGTTCTCATGAAGGCCATAGCGTCGCGGACCATTTTCGGGCTGAAGATAAAGCTCACGGATCTGCTCATCCTGGGTGCGCTCGTTCTGTATTCGTTGCTGGCCCCGCTCTTTCCCTCGCGGGTCCGGGGCTCCTGGTCGGGACTCATCCTGGCCAACGGGCTGGCGGTGCTCATTTTTCTGGGCACGAACCTGATCGCTCAGCGGACCCCGAGCCGTCATCTCCGCTTTTTCCTCCGCACCCTCTCCGTCCAGCTCATTCTCTTGTATATCTACAGCGCCTCCCTGCGGCTGCAGCTCATCTTCTTCCCCCACTGGCATGACCAGATCGTCGTCGACCTCGAAGCTTCCATCCTGGGGATTCAGCCGACTGTCTGGATACAGCGGTTCGTCACTCCCTGGCTCACCGAATGGATGATGTTCTGCTATGTCTTCTATGTGCCCGTCTATCCGATCCTCAGCCTTTTGATCTACCGCCGGCACGGGGAGGAGCAGAACGAGAACTACCTGTTCTTTATCGGTCTCGCCATCGTCCTCTGCACGCTCGGGTTCATGATGTTCCCGGTGGCCGGCCCGATGCGCCACATCGGCGACCTCCACACCGTCCCGCTTCGCGGCTATTTCTTCACGGCCGCCAGTGAGCTCCTCCGCGGGCGGATCCACACGCCGGGAGGGACGATCCCCAGCATCCACTGCGCCGCGGCGACGATCATGTGGTGGACGGCCTACCGCTATTCCCGGCCGGCGTTCTTCATCCTCGCGCCCGTCATCCTGTCCCTCTATGTCTCTACGGTCTACGGCCGCTTCCACTACGTCTTCGATGTCGTAGTCGGCATCGCCGCCGCTTTCTTGACCATGGCCCTGGGGCCCGTCTTGATAAAAGCCTGGAATCGGTTTACATTAAGATCCTGATCGTATGGCGGCCAATCCACTCTTGAAAGAAAAAGTCTTCATCACCGGGGCCAACGGGTTCATCGGCTCCAACCTGTGCGGCTGCTTTCTGGCCAAGGGGTATGAAGTCTATGGGCTGGTGAGGAAGACTTCCGACCTCCATTTCCTGGAGGGACTCCCCGTCAAGGTCGTTTATGGGGATCTTCGCGACCCGCAGAGCTTCGATCTCCCGGCGGACCTCGATTACGTCGTCCATGCCGCTTCGGTCGTCTCAGACCAGGCCTCCGAGGCCGAATGCGAAGCCGGGGTATATGGCATGACGGTCAACCTCATCCAGAAGATCTTGGATAAGGGAACCCGACCCAGGCGGATCGTTTATATTTCGTCCACCCTAACCCTCGGGTATCTCGGAACGGACCTATCCGAGGAAAATCCGGGCCGGCCGGCGGACTTCATGCCCTATACCCGGGCCAAGAAAAAGACCGAAGCCTATCTCCTGGAAAAGGCGAAAAGCGCCGGTCTGCCCGTGGTCATCCTCCGCCCGGGAGACACCTACGGTCCCAACGACCGGACGACCTGCGACAAAATTCTCAGGAGCGCCGAGAGAGGCGTCCCGGTGATCGTCGGCCGCGGCCGGCACCGTTTTGCGTATTGCTATATCGGAAACCTCTGTCAGGCCGTAGATCTGGCCTTGGGGAACGATCAGGCCGTGGGCAAGGCTTATACAGTGACCAATGGGATCGTCCCCAGCTGGCGCGAATTTTTCTCCGGGCTCCAGCGGGGGATCGGGAAGAAGCAACGGCTTTATGTCCCTGTCTTGTTCGCCAGGCTCGCCGCTTCCGGCCAGGAGCTTTGGAAGAAGCTCTCTCCCGGTTTCCACCCGGAGTTGAGTCGCTACCGGATCCGGAGGATAACGACCGAGACGACTTATGATATCTCCCGGACGGTCGCCGAGCTCGGGTATCGCCCCGACAATGATACCGAGAAGCAGATCCAGGCCATTGTCGACTGGTACTTAGAAGAGCGGAAGAAAGGATATATCAAATAGTCCAATCGGTCCTGTGGATCTATCTGGCGGTGGCCTTTGCCCTGCTGTTCTCCTTTTTCCATTACCGGCAACTCATCCAGAAGTGGGATGATCGCCGGGCTTTCCTGGCCTATTTCGCGGCCGTCTTCTGTCTCTTCCTCGTTATCCCCAGCCTGATCATTTTTCTTTTCTCGCCGGACGCGCTCCTCTTTTTGAAGGAGGCCGGGCTGACTCTGGGGAATTGGCGGAGAGGGCTGGCGGTCGCCGCCTTGGGCGCTCCGCTCGCCGTCCTGTCCGGGTTGATCGGCTCCAGGGACGCCGAGCTCGGCCGCTTCTACCCCTTTTCCAAGACGGCCTGCCGGAGCCCCAGAAGCTTCATCGGCTTCGAGGCTGCCTATCTCCTCCTGTATTACGTGGCCTGGGAATTCCTCTACAGGGGGATTCTGTTCTTCCCCTTGATCCCGGCCATCGGCCTTATCCCGGCCCTGGCCCTCCAAACGATCATCTCAACCCTGCACCATGCCGGGCATCCGCAGTCGGAGATCTTCGCCTCCCTGGCCGGCGGCTTCGTTTTCGGCCTTGTCGCTTATTTTACAGGGTCTTTTGTTTATACGATCTTGCTCCATGCCCTGACCGGGATTTCCACCGACACCTTCATCTATTTCCGCAATTATCGGAGGACCACCCGGGGATGAGGATCCTCGTCACCGGGGCGACGGGTTTTGTCGGCTCCGTGCTCGTTCCCGAGCTGGTCAGGAAATTCGGGCCGGATTCAGTCTCAGCCTATGTCCTCCCTGGAGACCGCATCCCGGTGAGCTGGAAGCACGAGAATGTCCGGATTATATATGGGGACATCACCGACGAGAAGCGAGTTCTTGAAGCGGCGCGAGGACAAACCCACGTCATCCATCTGGCCGGCCTCATCTCCTACATGAGGCGTGATTTTGACCGGCTGCTGAGGGTCAACCGGGATGGAGTAAGGGCCGTTGTGGAGGCCTGCCTCGGCGCCCAGGTCCGCAGGCTGATCCATGTCTCCTCGATCGGCACGATCGGTTTCAAGAAGAGGGGAGAATTGATCGATGAAACGACGCCGTTCAACTGGCCGCCCTATTTTCATTATATGACCTCCAAGTATTTCGGCCAAAAGATCGTGGAGGAAGCCGCGCGGATGAACGGGCTCGACACCATCATCCTTAACCCCGCTTCCATCATGGGTCCCGGAGACCCCGTCTTGACGACCCCTCACAATCAGCTCTATGCCCGGGTCTATGGCGGCCAGAGGTTCGGCTCGTTCAGCGGCGGCCTCGCAGTGGTGGATGTCCGCGATGTTACGGCCATTATCATGAAGGGACTTGAGCGCGGCCGAGCCGGGGAGAAATACCTCCTCGTCGGCGCCAATCTCCGTTATCCGGAAGTCTTGAGGCTGATCGGGAAGCACGCGCGGCGGCGGGTTTATCCTTTTCCCGTGCCGGCGCCGTTGCTTGCCGCGGCCGGTCTGTCTCTGGAACTGGTGAGCCATCTGACCCGGAAAAAATCCCTGCTCACCTATGCTTATGGACGTCTCAGCGGCTGGACGACGTTTTACTCCAACGAAAAAAGCCGCCGGGATTTCTCCCATGAATACATCCCGATCGAAAAGACGATCCGGGATTCCTGCCGGTATTTCAAGAAGGCCTTCATCCCCAGCTGACCAGGAAAGCGCCGACGGTGGCCAGAGCCACGGCCGCCATCTTCGCCTTCGTCACCCTTTCTTTGAGAAAGATCGCTGCCAGGACGAAGATAAAGATCGAGTTGAGTTGGTTAAGAGGAGCGGCGATCGAGGCCAGCGTGTACTTCATCCCCGCCATCCAGGCAACCAGAGCGATGTAGCCCCCAAGGAATGTCCCCGGGACCATCGACCGCCAGTTGGCTGATGAGACGAGCGGCCGAGAGATCTGCCGGCGCCGCGGGTGAAACGGGAGGAAGATCAGAAGAGCAATTCCGCCCGCCGCCATCCGCCAGAGAGTCACCCAAAGGATGGGAGAACGGGACAGCAGCGGCTTGACCATGACGATGCTCGCCGCCAGCGTAACCATGGCCAGAGTCCCCAGACCGATCCCCAAGAGGAGGTTCTTCCGGGGTGGAAGGCCCTTTTCCTTGGAGCGGGAAATCAGGGCCAGCGCGGAGAGGATCAGAGCCACGCCGAGAAGCTGTCGGGCGTTCAGGCGCTCGCCGATGAAAAGAAAGGAAAAGAGGATGACGAACGGGCTGTAGAGGCAATCGATCACCGCCGTCAGGCTCGCTCCGAGGAGGTTCAGACACTGAAAGAAGAAGGTATCGGACAGGGTGATGCCGACAAAACCGCTCAGGCCGAGCAGCGCATAGTCCTTAAACGCCGTTTTCGGCAGGAGGGACTCGCCGAGGAGGAGCATGGTGAGGACGAGCAGGACGACAGAGAGAAAGCTCTTGAAGAGGTTCAGGCCGAGCGGATGGACGGTCCGTCCGCTGACCCGGAAGAAAAGGACAGCTATGGCCCAGGTTAAGGCCGCGCCCACAGACAGAATCTCCCCGCGGAGGGGTGAGTTCTGCAGCATTTCGAATAATCCGGCCATGGGCGTGATAAGCTTAGGTTTATAACAAACAGTGACAGAAGCGTCAAACACACACACAATGTTGTTGACTGGATTTAGCGGAAATGGTTTTAATAAGTCCGGTCGGTGAGCCATGCGGATCTTCGGACTGAACGCCCTGGATGTCGGGATCATTCTTCTTTATCTGGCCGTCATCCTCTGGCTGGGCCGCCGTTCCCAGCGCCGCACTAAGGACATCGGAGATTTCTACATCGCGGGCCGGCGACTGGGCAAGTTTTACCAGTTCTTCCTGAACTTCGGCCATGCTACCAACGCCGACCAGGCCGTGGCGGTGGCCCGGGAGGTCTATCGCCAGGGGATCGGAGGGATGTGGATCCAGTTTTTGGTCCTTTTCCTGACGCCCTTCTATTGGTTCACCAGCGCTTTCTACCGCCGGGCCCGCCAGGTCACCCTCGGCGATTTCTACACTGAGCGCTTCCGCAGCAAGTTCCTCGGCGCTTCCTTCGCCGTCTTCACGCTGGTCATGGCTGTCGTCGGCGGCGGCGTCGGATTCATGGTGGCCGGGAAGACGGTCGAGGCCCTGACCCCGAAACCGGCCGAGCTGTACACGGTCTCGGAAACGCAGAGCGTCGAGATGTTCCGGGAATACCAGGCCCTCAAACAGAAGCTCGACCTGAGCCTCACCGACACAGAGAAGGCCCGATACGACGAGCTCAACGACCGCTTCAAGAAGGGCGAGCTCCGTTCGTTCATCTCCTATATCGACCCGCTTGTTGTTTATCTTGTCTATGGTGTCATCGTGGCCGTCTATACGATGATGGGCGGGTTCATCGCCGCCGCCTTCACCGACGTCATCCAGGGATTCCTGATCGCCATCTTCTCGGTCATGCTGATCCCGCTCGGGCTGAGCAGGATCGGCGGGTTCGCCGGGCTCCATGCCCGGGTGCCCGATTTCATGTTCAACCTCTTCGGGTCAGTGACGACGAGCGAATATGCCTGGTACACCATCCTGGCCATGGTCCTGGCCAATCTGGTGTCGATCATCGCCTCGGCGCCGATGATGCAGACGGCCAGCGCGGCAAAAGATGAGAGCGCCGCCCGCTTCGGGATGATCGTCGGCATGTTCTTCAAGCGTTTCCTGATGATCTTTTGGGCGCTGGCCGGGCTGCTGGCTGTAGGGCTCTTCAAGGGCCAGCTCCACGACCCGGACTTGATCTGGGGGTACATGACCCTGCATCTTCTCTTCCCGGGCGCCGTGGGGCTGATGTTGGCGGGGATCCTGGCGGCCAACATGTCTACACTTTCCGCCGCTTCCGTCACCTATTCCGCCCTCTTCATCCGCAACCTTTACCAGCCCTTCGTCTCTCCCCGGTCGGAGCGGCATCTTCTCCGAGTCGGGCGCATCGTCATCGCCTTCACCCTGGCGGGCGGGATCGGGGCGGCCCTTTTCGTCGGCAACCTCCTCGACCTTTTCAAGTACTTCATCTCCATGCCCGCCGTCTTCGGCGCTTCTATCTGGCTAGGGTTTATCTGGCGGCGCCTGACGCGCTGGGCAGTCATCATCCAGATCTTTGTCTGCTTCGGCATCTACGCCGTCATTCCCAACGTTTTCCAGAGTTGGGACTGGGCCAGGTCAAACCCTGCGTTTCTCCAGGAAACCAGACCCCGGGTCGTCCGGATCGTGACCGAGGCTCTTCTGGAGGATGTGGACGCCGGCCGGGCCCGGGCGACCGGCGAAAAGATCGAGAAGTCCCACACGATCGAGCCGGCCGCGGTGTTTTACGAGAAGGTGGTCCGGGTTCGCCCCGAGGATCCGGACTCGCCCAGGATCGGGATCGGCCGGTTCGAGTCCGAGATCTGGGTGTTGAGCTGGCTGGGCATCGATTTCACCCGGTTCACCAAGGCCCAGCTCGTCGCGACCCGCTTTTTCTTCGACGCACTTTTTCCATTTGTGCTCCTCTTTCTGTTGAGCGGACTGACCAGGCCGCTGCCGAAGTCCGTCCTGGACAGCTTTTTTGCCAAGGTCCACACGCCCGTGCAGCCGACTCCGGTGGAGGATGACAGGGCCGTCGAAGAGGCCCGGGCCCATCCGGAGAAATTCTTGACGCGCAAGCTCTGGCCGCGGTCGAACTGGGAGGTCATGAAGCCCGGACGGGCAGATATCCTCGGGTTCGGCGGGACCTGGGTGCTTGTGGGGGTGATCATCCTGCTGCTCTGGCTCATGGTTACGATAAGGTAAATACAAGATGGGTCCTGTCACAGCGCCTGAAAAAAAGGATATCAGGGATCTCAATCTTGGGGAGCTCAAGGCGGAACTTGGTAGCTGGGGGGAGCCCGCCTACCGGGCCAAGCAGGTCTTGGAATGGGTCTATCAAAAAGGGGCGGACTCATTCGCCGCCATGACCGACCTGCCTAAGAGCCTGAGACAGCGGCTCGAGGACAAATTTCGGCTGGGTGTCCTCGAACTCGCCGAGCAACTCCGGTCGGAGGATGGGACGGAGAAATTCCTTTTCCGGCTGACCGACGGTCAGCTCATAGAAACCGTGCTCATTCCATCCGGAGGCCGCAGGACGCTCTGCCTCTCGACTCAAGTCGGCTGCAAGTTTGCCTGCGTCTTCTGCGCCAGCGGGGCGGGCGGGTTTAAGAGAAACCTGTTCCCTTCGGAGATGCTCGGCCAAGTCCTCTTCCTGCGGGACAGGCTCGACGTCCGCCTCACCAATTTCGTCTTCATGGGCATGGGGGAGCCGTTGGACAACCTCGACAACCTTGTCCGAACGGTCCAGATCATGAACGCGCGGGAAGGAATGAGCATCGCCGCCCGTCGCATCACCATCTCCACGGTTGGGATAGTCCCGGCGATAGAGAAGCTGGAAGACCTGGGGCTCCAGGTCAGCCTCTCGCTTTCACTTCACGCCACAACGGACGAGCTCCGCTCCCGGCTGTTGCCCATCAACCGCAAGTATCCGTTGGCCGAGGTGATCAAGGCCGGCGCTCACTATGCCGGAACGACGGGGCGGATGACAACCATCGAATATATCCTGATCTCCGGCCTCAATGACTCGGCCGTCGATTCTCGCCGGCTGGCGTCCTTAGCCAGGAAGCTCCGGGCTAAGGTCAACCTTATCCCATACAGCCCGGGCTGCGGTCCGGGGTTTGCGCCTTCACCCGGGCCTCGACAGGAGGCGTTTCTTCAGACTCTGGAGAGCCTGGGGGTGGCGGCCACTGTGCGCCGCTCGAAAGGGGGAGATATCCGCGCCGCTTGCGGCCAGCTTGCCGGGAAAAAACGGGGTCATGACCCGCCGGGGAAATAAACGTAATCAGCGAGCGAAACCACCCGGCCCTTCCGGCTCCAGGAGACACCCAGCTCGGAAGGAAGCGCGTTTTTTTGGTAGCATTCGTTGAACACTTCGGCCAGCCCGGCCACCATGACCTCCCGGCTTCCCGGCTCTCCCCGCGACACTATGGTCTCTCTCGGGAACTCTTGAACCTCCGGCCTGGAATCCTGGGCGCCGTTCACGGCCAGAGTCTGTCCCAACGCCGCTTCGAGCCCGCAGGCGGGGAGGTCTTCGCCCCTCACTAGGTCGATCGCCTCCCACATTTTCCGGAGCGGCTCTCTGTCGGGAGTGCCGTAGCTTTTCTCGCCGGCAGGGAGAAAGCCGCTGATTTCCGTATCCCTTCCCGCCGCTCTGATCTCACCCCCCTCAAATTCATACGAAAAAACCGGGCCGGTGTCGACCGAGGCGGCGTGGGAGACATAAAACAGAATCTCCACTCCGTCGCCGGTAAGGCAGCGCAGGGCGGCCGTATCGAAGTTCTCGATCTTGTGGGCGCGATAGAGCTCGGCCTCGACCCGGACCGGACGGGCGGCGGTCTCTCTCTCTCGGCCGAGGACATAGAACATGTTGTGGAGGTCGTGGGCCATGGCGTTGTTGGCCGGGCTGTCCAGGATCCAGCGGCCCTCGGCGTCCCTTAGTTTTCCGGCCCAGTCGTTCCTTCTGTAATAGGCTTCGTTCCTTGGCCAGAGGTAGAGGCATTTGAGGCGGCGCGGCCGGCCGTACATCCCGGCGCGGATGTCGTTCTTCAGAGCCTGGATGGCCGCGCTGAAGGACCACTGGAACCCGACGGCGACCCATCTCCCGGCAGCTCTTTCGGCTTCCCTCATCCGTTGGACCTCTTGGACCGTCCCGGCAGCCGGCTTTTCGCAGAGCACGCAGCTTCCCCGCGCAAGGGCCAGGCAGGTTTGGGCGCAGTGGAAATGGATCGGCGAGGCGATGATAGCCAGGTCGGCCCGGTTCCGCCCATAGAATTCCTCCAGCCGTTCGAAGACCGGAACGTCCAGCGCCTGCAGTTCGGCCAGCTGCGTGCATCTCCGGGGCTGGGGGTCGACCGTCCCGACGAGACGGAAGTCCCGCTTCTCTTTGTTCTCCAGAAGGGCCGCGAGATAGACCGCGCCCATCCCCCCAATTCCGACGAGAACTATGGATACCGGTTTTTCCATTACGGCTCAGTAGTCGGCCAGCCTATGGTACTCATCGATCATCGCCATGACGTTGTCATAGCGGCTGCCGACCGCGATGCTGTGGCTTGTCCCCAGGATGAAGCGGCCGCCCTCCTTGGCGCAGGCCATGGCCCGGCGCACATCCCGCCGCACGTCATCGGGTGTCCCGGCAACCAGGTTCTCCAAGGAAACGCCGCCCCAGAGGGCAAACCTCGCGCCGTGGCTTTTTTTCAGCCCGCAGAGATCCATCCCGGCGGTTTGCTGGATGGACTGGTAGACATCGATCCCCATCTCGACGAAGAAATCCAGGTAGGAGTTGACGTTGCCGCAGCTGTGCAGGACCACCTTTTTCCCGAAGTCCCGGTAGAGACGGCGCACCCGGGCCTTGTTTGCCTCCAGGAAATACCTCCGGAACATCTGCGGGCGGATGAAGGGGCCGGTCTTGTGGCCGAAATCGTGGGCAAGGAGGATGGCGTCGGAGTCCGGATGGATGAGGACCGGGTCGGCGAGGTCCTGCTCGCGCTGCGCCCGGGCCGTCGCCGCTGCGATGAGTTCCGGCTTCTCAACGAGGGCGAGCGATCCCTTCTCCAGACCGCCCGGAAGCACGAGGCCGACCATCCCACCCGAAGGCCCGCAGATGAACTTTTTGTCCTTGAACTCGCTCACCACGGCCTCGAGGACCGCCCAGGAACGAGAGTCGCGCTCGGGCACGGACGGCTCCCGGCGGAAATCATCCAGGGTGAATGTCCTGGCTTCATAGGCCGGATCCCGGACGCAGGTGATGTCTTCGGTCAGCGCAGAGTATTTGAAAACCCGGCCGGACCTGTCTTCCCAGGTGGAGTCATCGATCCTCCGCGGCGGGGCGTCGTCTCTCTCCGGAGGGATTTCCCAGGTAGCCATGGGGAAGGTGACGATGTCGAGCTCGAGCCTGCGGTGGAGCTCGATGTGGTCACGGCGATAGCTCTCGGCCACCTCGTCATGGCGGCCCTCCCAGAAGGCGATCTGTGACCTGGCCTTGGCCCGGAGGTAGGTCTCGTGGCCGATGATCCTCTCCACGGTGTCGAAATCGACCGCGAACTCACCCCAGGGCACGCGGTCGGGAATTCGTCCTTCGAGCGCCGCCAGAACACGTTCCTTGGAGTTCATTTTGCCTCGCGCAGTGGTCTTTCCAGGAGGTCGAGCTCGCGGAAAATCCCGGTGCGGGGATTAAAGGACAGCGTCTTTATCTCGAAGGCGAAGAGGCGGATTTTCTTCCGGGCCGCCGCCCAGGGGAGGGAGAGGATCGTCGTCCGCTTTTTTCCCGTGGGCTCGAAGAGCCGGATGATGAGATTGTTTCCGTCCTCGGCTTTCTTGAGCGCGGTGATCTCGACGGCTTCGCCGCTGAGGTGTACGAACGGCCGGGGCTTGTTTCCACGGCCCGCGGGAAAGAAGCTCAGAACAAAAGGCTTCTCGTTCTTGGCCAGCGCTTCCCGGTCGACCGCGGTCAGACGCGCGGCCCGGCCTCCTCCGTTGAGCCAGAAGCGGAACATCCTCTCGCCCTGGTCGATCCGCGGCACGTAGCGGTCTTGGGCGACCATAGGGCCGGAGGGCACCGGGTCGGCCGAGTAGGCGGCCGAACGAAGAAGCGAAAGGCGCAGCTCGCCGGCGAGAAAATCCGAACCATAGATGCAGTCATTTATGACTGTGAGGGCGGCATCGTCTTTGGCAGAGACGGCGGCCGCCCACTTCTGAGCGACCGCTTCATTCCCGTCGGCCGGCAGCTCGGCGATGCCGTAGGCCGTCTGACCGATATAGCGGGCTTTGGGAAATAGAGTCGGGACCGAGAGCTTCAACATCTTGTCCTTTTCGCACCAGTGGAGCCTGATCTCCACTTCAATCTCGGTGCCCTGCCTTGGAAGCATGTACCTCTGGAAGATGACGGATCGGCCGTAAGTTAGGACCGACTCGACGACTGCCCGGACCGCACCGTCTTCGAGGACCCGGACGGACGCGGCCGGCCGGGCGGTGATCCCGGAGGCCCGGCTTCCGTCCTCGGGCCCAGCCAGCTCGAACCGGCCGGCGAGGTCCCGGAATCTTTTCACGGTCATCCCCCAGGGGTCGGCGCTGTCGTTGATGACCAGGTGGGCGAAGGCGCCCTCGGCCAGGAAGTCGCGGCCGCGGACACGATAACGGTCGAGGAGGCCGGTCTGGGTGTTGATGAGGACCTCGAGCTCGTCGGTCCGGAAGCCGACCTTGCCTCCCTCCTCTCTGAGCTGAGGAGCGGGCTTATGGGGCCGCCTTTCCAGCCGGCAGATAAAGCGGTTGATCCGGCCGGGTTCGAGATCGGCCGCAAAGACGACCTTTTTCCGCCATTCGACGTTGAGGTTGCTGGCCTCTTTTTCAGGCTGGGTGGGGAGGGGCCGTCCCTCCGCATAGATTTGAGGAAACTGGTATCCGCCCGACCAGTTGATCTCGTAGGGCTGGAATTCGCAGGACAGGATGCCTTTGACTTTGAACGGGTGCGGGTTGTAGGCGAATACGGGGATTTCTCCTTGTTCCGGCGGTACCTCGCTCGCGGCCAGAGCGAAAAAGGCGCGCGCCTTGATCCGGGACAGGATCTCGAGTCCGTGGTCCAGCCTTCGGACCGACGATTCCTCGGCCGGCTGGATGGCGGAGCCGGGCAGGATGTCGTGGAACTGGCTGAAGGCAAGGTCATAGTGGGCCTCCCTGAGTTCTTCCTGTGGATACTTCATCACGCCTTGATAGGAAGCGGCCGCGGCCATCTTTTCGGCCAGGAAGAGGTCGTTTTCCAGGAGCCGGTGCTTCTGTTTGACCCGGACCATGGATGTGTAGCATCCGACCGCCCAGGGGTTCATGTCCCGGGCGTGCTTGGGAAGCGATGACCGCCTCTTGCCAAGTTCCTTGAAATAGGCCTCTGGGTGGGAATGCCGAATTTCGAAATCCTTCCGCTCAGCCATCAGTTTCTTGAGTTCCATCAGGTCGATCCTGTAGGCGCCGCCCCCGTGGTCTCCGACTCCCCAGAGCAGAAGGCTCAGCTCACGGTCGGGGTTGGCGGCGATCCAATCCAAGACTTTTTTCTTCGCCCCGCCGCCGGCCGAGTTGTAATGGGCAGAGACGAGCGAGGCCATGACCTCGGAACCGTCGAACCCGACCCAGATGAACTCGTCGGCGGGAAGGGGGCAATCGCTGCGCCCGGGCCGGCAGAATATGTAAGAATCGTGGCCCGACTTGGCCAGGATCTGGACCAATCCCTGGCTGTGTCCGAAGGGATCAAGGTTAGAGGCCGTCCGGACGTCGACGCCGAATTTCTTCCGGAAGTAGCTCTTCCCCACCAGGATCTGCCGGACGAAGGATTCGCCGCAGGGCATGTTGCAGTCGGGCTGGAGAAACCATCCGCCGAGGATGTGCCACCTCTTCTCTTTGACCAGACGCTGGATCCTCTTGAAGAGCGCCGGCTCGTATTCCTCAACCCAGCGGTAGAGGATTGCCTCGTTATGGTTGAAGACGAACCCGGGAAATTCCTCGCAGAGGGAGACAGCGGACCGGAACGTGGACAGGGCTTCGCCGGCGCCCTCTTCCCAGTCCCACAGCCAGACGGGGTCGAGATGAGCGTTGCAAACGAGGTGGATTGACTTGCGAGTCATGAGGCTTTCTCCTTACCGTGTTGTCTTATTCGGCCGAAGCGGAAGCCGGGCAGTGATCCGGATGTCCTTCCGAGGATAGGGCAGGAACAGCCCGTCCTCCGAGTAGGGTAGGAATTTGCCGTCGACCAGAAACCCCGGCCTCACGCCGTGCCCTGCACGTTTGACCCGAAGGATGATCCGGGAGTCCCTGAGTCGCAGATCGATGTCGTACCCGGCCACTCCGGCCAGAAGGCGTGGCCTCACCCTGAGGGACGTCCACTCCGGCCGGATGCCGGCGAGATGGCGGATGAAAAGGATGATCATCTCCGCCCAATTCCAGGGAACGATCCCGACCTGCGGATAGGGAGGAACCGGCCTGGGGCCGTAGAACTCGAACCAGCTTCCCGCTCTGGCACCCATCGCCTTTCCCAGCCAGCGGAGGACACGCCAGACATAGGCGTCTTCGCCCGCTTCGAGATATGCCCTGGCCACGAACAGCGAAGGGAACGGCCACGGCCCCGGCGAGTCTGGCTCGGAGGTGACATGATAACGGCCGTACCCGCCGCCCCTCCAGCTCTGATTCCAGAGCTCTTCGATCCGGCGGAGCGTCTTGGCAGCCAGCCGGCAGCGGGGAGGGATGAACTCCCAGGCTATCGGAAGCGCCGTCGATGTGTCGGGATTGAGGAGATGGCGACCGGGGGAAAAGAGGGGAACGGCGGCGGCCAAGCCAGTGCCTGCGAGAGGATGGACCTCTTCCTCGGCCTCTCCGTTCGACTTTCGCCTCTTGAAAAATGCGCCGTCATGGATAAGCGAGAACCGTTCATCCGAGAGCATGGCCTTCTTGAGCTTCCCGGCCGCTTTCTCCCAGCGATCGGACTCTTCCTTTCTGTTCAGGAAAAGGGCCATCCGGGAGGCCGCGCTCAGCCCCATCGAGACCCAGAGCTGGTGGGCGAGCTCGATGCCGTCCACAATTCCGT
>Ga0315274_10005413_pt1 | contig 18662 bp, 8 predicted proteins | sample YL17G02_20_MG_FD_203700 | JGI IMG/M metagenome (GOLD analysis project Ga0315274, IMG submission 203700) | Sediment microbial communities from Yellowstone Lake, YNP, Wyoming, USA - YL17G02_20 | ecosystem: Environmental > Aquatic > Freshwater > Lake > Sediment | place: USA: Wyoming | collected... | reverse complement strand
AGTTGGGGTGGATCGCCTGGTCGAGTGTGCTATGAATGATGAGCAGGGGGCACGTCACCTGGGGCAGCAGCCGCCGGACCCGCATCTGGAGTTTCAAGAGTTCGTGGGCCGGGAAGGTGGGGTACTCGTCGTAACTCCACAACCGCTTTTCTGCCTCGGGGTCGGTCAGGTCCTGGTCGGCGGACTTGGGCCGCTGGCGCACCAGGTATTTGAAGAAAGGTGCCAGGTAGATGAGCCGGTCGGCCACCACGGTGGCAGGGGAATAGAGAACGGCGCCGGGCAGTTCGGGGTGGTGGGCGGCCAGGTACAGCGTGAGCAGTGTGCCCATAGACAGGCCACCGACGAAGACCCTCTCGCAGCGCGCCTGCAGATCGGCGAGCGCTTTTTCGACGTGATCAGTCCAGTCGGTCCATTTATGGCGGTTCATGTCCTCCACGGTCGTCCCATGGCCGGGGAGGAGCGGGCCAGAGACGGTGAGGCCGCGCTTGTGGAGGGTGTCGCCCACCAGGCGCATCTCCGGCGGAGAGCCGGTGAAGCCGTGGATGAGGAGCACGCCGACGGGGCCGCCCTCCAGGAAGAAGGCGGATGGGTCTAGGTGTGAATGACGCGTCATTAGTGCATTTCCTTCTCGATGCCTGGGTGAGCGATTGAGTTGCTCGTGGTCTGTAACGTATGGCTTGAGATACGGCTCGCAGCGTAGAAGCGCCAGCGCGCTGGTGCCGCCTACCATCTCGCCGTTGCGGGCCATCTCCAACGCACATTGTACCCCGTTCCACCCGGCGTGCAAGTCGGGGATTCGAAGCAAAGGGGGAGAGCAAAGAGGGAGCAAGGGCGACAGGGAGGGAAGATGGCCCAATCGGGGTTGATGGGGCCGGTGATGGGCAGCCACGTTCGGTTTATTCTCAGATTGTGCTAAACTTCAGATTGTGCTAAACTGAGAAGCAGTGAACAGTTCAACAAGAAGCCCTGTGGCTTTGACCGAGGGCTCAAGGGAGCGAGCGATCCGTGGTTGAACCTGGCCGCGCAATTGGCCCACCAGACCGGTCCCCGCGATGTGACCAAGCCCGATGGCTTGACGATCCGCGCACCCTCAACCTTTTTGTGCGGTGGGCCGCGCGGCGCGAGCCCCTGCTGCTCACCGTGGAGTATCTGGATTGCACGACCGGTAGCAGGCACTTTACCCTTGTAGACCGAGAACCAGCCAGGAATATCTCTGCCCTATCTCGTTCCGCGGTTTTTTTGTGACAGTTCGATTATCTGGACGCATGGAACACTCAGGTGAGGAGACCGACTATGCCTGGCCTGCAATTCTACAGATTAGATCTGCATACACATACTCCGGCTTCAAAATGCTATCGCTTCAAAGAGCATACGCCGGAACAGATCATTCAGGCTGCGGTGGAACGGGACCTACCTGCGATCGCCATTACAGACCACAACACGGCAGAATGGATCGACCGGATAAAAGCTGCTGCAAAGAATGCCTCTCTGGTGGTATTTCCTGGCGTAGAGATCTCCACCCATGAAGGTTTCCACGTTCTCGCCATTTTTGATCCCAGCGTCGATCAAAGGCATGTGGAAAATTTCCTGGGGGCGATTGACATCAAGCCGGAGGACTATGGACAGCAAGAGTCTTTTTGCAAGAAAAGCGCCTATGAACTGATCGATACCATTCACGAACGGAATGGCCTGGCGATTCTGGCTCACATTGACCTACCCAAGGGAGCATTCTATGAGCTCTGCCAAAAGGACGAGAATGGCAAGATCCGTGTCCCTGTGACCTGTAGTCGGCTGTTCAACGAAGCACACTACGATGCGGTCGAATGTGCCGACGGCCGGTTGCCGGAAGGATACGATATAGCCCACCAAGTGAAGCGGTTCCCTGCCTATTACCAGGCTTCCGACAACCCAGATCCAGAGAAACCCACGCGCCATTCCCTGGCTGGCCTGGGAGCGCTGTATTCCTGGTTCAAGCTGGACGAAATTGACCTGGAAGGGCTGCGTCAGTGCTTCGCCGACCCAGAAGTGCGCGTCCAGTTGGCCGACGAACACCATGAGGTCGGCTACCCCAAGATCGTCAGCATGCGCATTGGTGAGTCGGGCTTCTTGCGCAACCAGACATTTGAATTCCACCAAGGCCTGAACAGTATCATCGGCGGCAAGGGGGTTGGCAAATCCCTGGCGATTGAATTCTTGCGCTATGGACTGGATCAAGTATCCCCCGATCTCTATCTGCTCGAAGACCATCTCAAGAAACTTGAAAAGCGCCTGGAAGAAGGCAACATGATTGAAGTGGTTTACCAAATCGCCGATGGAACGCAGTACAGGATCCAGCGGACGTTCCTGGGCAAAGAGAAAGGTGATGATGGCTACACCCCGCGCAGTGAGACACAATGCGTCAACCTAGTGGCAGGAACCGAATACACCGGGGACGTGCCGCTCATGTTTCCCATTCTGGCGTACAGCCAGACGGAAATCATTAGGATCGCCGAGAACAAAGAAGCTCAACTCCAACTGATTGACCGCTTCATCGACACCCGCCAACACGAGCAGGAAATCGCTGCGCTTCGTACTGAATTGCGCGATAACGACCGCCGCCTTACCGAAGCGATCCAGGCCCGGGATCGGTTGATCTCCTGCGAGCGGCAGATCAACACTTTGCAGGAGCAGATTGATTCAATCAGCAAATCCCTCTCGAACCCGCTCTTCGACCAGGTGAAACGGGTGGAGAGCAAACGCCAGGCGTTCGAAGACCGGCAGGGTTTTATCCATACGCTGATCGAAACTGTGCGCGGCTGGCAAACCCAACTGCTCGGCATATCCGTTGATGCACTGCCGGAGGTCTTGACCGAAGATCAAGACCTGAAAGCCCAACAGGCGACCGCAGAAAAAGCCAGGGCGCAGGTACTGGAAACACTCAACAGACTCGTCCCAGAGCTTCGGGCTGCCCATCAGGCGATCGGCGATGGGCTGGAAAGGTGGCTGCCAGAGTTTGAGGCTGTCTCGGATGCCTACACCAAACTGCTGAGCGAGATCGGTGGCGACCGGGAGGCCCAGGAAAAAGAACGCAAGCGACTGGAGAGACAAAAAACCAAGCTGGACAAAGAAGCCAAAGACTATCGGGCACTGATCGCCGATCTGGCAGACTTGATGGACACGCGCAGCAGCTTGCTCGACCGCCTGGAGAAGGCTTATCGCGGTTACTATGAGGTTCGCAAAGCCAAGTTTGACCATCTTACGGAACTCTCCGATGGCAAGCTCAAGCTGGAACTGATCCACGCTGGTGATCGCGCCGCCTACGAGGCCAATCTCGTTGATCTGCTGAAAGGCGGTCCCAGTGCCCCCGGAACCGCGGACCGGCGCCAGATTGCGGCCAACATCGTCCCACGGCGGTTTGTCCAGCTTGTTCTGGATCGTAATGCCCCTCACTTGGCGGCAGAAGCCGGTATCACAGAGTTGTGGGCCGGTCGAGCGATCGAGAAGCTCTGGTCTCACGAAGACTTCGCCCAAGTGCTGGCCCTGCAGCACAATTGCTATCCTGCCGATGTTCCTTCGATCCGATTCCGCAAAGAGGGTGGGCAGTATGATGAACTGAGCGAGCTTTCGATCGGGCAGAAATGCACCGCCCTGCTCATCATCGCCCTGTGCGACGGCACGATGCCAGTGGTGATAGATCAGCCGGAAGATGCTCTGGACATCATCTCCGTTTGGGAGGACATCGCCAAGAAACTCCGCAGGGGCAAAAACTCGCGCCAGTTTATCCTGACCACGCACAACTCGAGCGTAGCCGTGGCAGCCGATTCGGATCAGTTCATCGTCTTGAGAGCCGGGGCGAACTATGGCCGGGTCGAAGCAGCCGGTGCCATTGACCGGACGGACGTCCGAAAAGCCGTGATTGACCATCTGGAAGGCGGCGACGAGCCTTACAAACTACGCGCCCGCAAGTACAACATCCAGTAGACACTGCCGGAGCCGGAATGGCCTATTCAAACTACTTGCTGTTCAATAATGTCTTTCTCAAGAATCTACAGCCCGGCGAAGACGAGCTGTCTGCTGCCCGTTATCTGGTGCACGAAAGCGCCTGGGACTGGTTCCGGGATGCTGACCTGTCCTCGCCTGGATCGATCGTCGATACCTGGATCAAGCCGCTGCTCAACCAGCAGTCCTTAGACCTGGTGCCCTGTGGGCAGAGAGAAAACGCCTGGTTGATCGTCGCTCCCTGGAACCGCGAGACCCCCCTGGCGCTGTGCTATATCGCTCCCCACGGGGCAAACCTGGACGGTTACACCCCAGAGGGAATCCTGCCCAAGGGACAGCACTGGATGATCCAGGCGGTGGACCTGGCCCGCGGCCTGCCCCCAAAGCCCCTGCGCTGGGCGGTGCTGACCAACGGCGTGCAGTGGCGGCTGCTGGACACCCAGGCCCTGCGGCGCTATGAAGCCTACCTGGAAGTGGATCTGGTCTGCCTGCTCAACGGCGAAGACGATCCCCTGGCGGCCTATCTGTTCTACCGGCTGATCCGGCTGGAAGGTTCATTCGAGTGGGATGAGGCACTGAACTGCAACCGGATGGACGCTTTCCTGGAGCAGTCCGTCCAGGCCACCGCAGCCACCGAGTCCTACCTCAAAACCGCCGTCAGCGATAACCTGAACACCCCCGGCGGGGGCGATGGGATCATGGCCCAGCTTTGCATGGGCCTGGTGCATGTCGTGGATCCCACTGGAAGCAAATCCTTCTCCGAGCAAGAGCGCGCCGCCATCTACCGGGACGCCACTTACCTGCTCTACCGGCTGTTGTTCATCCTGTACGCCGAAGCGCGCGGCTCGCTGCCGGTGGGTCGCCCGGACTACCAGGCGGTGAGCCTGAACCGCCTGATCAATGAGGCCGCCGATCTGCGCCTCCACCCGCACCAATCCGCTGCCAAGCCCACCAGCCTGTGGGAACAGTTGACCACCCTGTTCAACGCCATCCATTACAGCGACGAATACCTGGGCATCCCCCCCTACAACGGCGGCCTGTTCGAGGAACAGGACAAGCCGTTTCTGAGCCAGTATCCGATCGAAAACACGTACCTGGCCGAAGCGCTCTACGAACTGGCCTTCCTGCCGGACCCCAAAGGCGAGCGACCGCCGGAGCGCATTGACTACCGTGACCTGTCGGTGCGCCACCTGGGCAGCCTGTATGAAGGCATGATCGAGTACCAGTTGTTCATCGCCGAGGAGGAGCTACTGGCTCGCCGGGTCAAAGATGGCAAGGTCAAGTACCTGCCGGCCGCCAAACATGCCCGCAAGCCCACCGACGAGGTCATCCGACCGGGCAGAGTCTATTTTGCCCAAAGCCCGCACGAGCGCAAGGCCACCGGCACGCACTACACCGCCGAAGACCTGGTCGCCCGGCTGGTGCAGCAGACCGTGGGGCGGCTGCTGGAAGCACGCTGGCAGGCCTTCCGGCCCAAGCTCGACGGGTGGCTGGCCGAGATCCAGGACACACCCGACGAGGCAGCCCGCGGGCGCTTGCAGCGCTTTGCCGACAGCCAGCTCGAAGCCTTTGTGCGCGAGCAGGTGCTCTCGCTGCGCATCTGCGACCCCACTATGGGCAGTGGGCATTTTTTGGTGTACATCGCCCACATGCTGACCCATTTCATCCTGCAAACCCTATCCTGCACGTCGTGGGACAACCCGGCGGTCAATCTGGATCCCGACGCTTGGCGGCGACAGGTGGTAGAGCACTGCCTGTATGGCGTGGATATCAACGGCATGGCCGTCGAACTGGCCAAGCTCTCCCTGTGGCTGGCCACCATGCAGCTCGGCCGGCCGCTCTCTTTCCTGGACCACCACCTCAAGCAGGGCAACAGCCTGCTGGGCGTTGACCTGGCAGAGATCATGGCTGTGCTGGCCGAGAGCGATCTGAACAAGCGGACCCGCCAGACCCAGATCGCCGAAGCCAAAGGCCAGTACACCTTCCGCGAATTGCCCTGCGTGCAGCAAAAGTTAGCCCAGGCCAACGACCTGCTAGAGCGCATCGCCGCTCGGCGGGTAGAGGCGGTAGCCGACATTGAGCAGCAGGAAGCCGACCACGCTGCCATCCAGGCCCTACTGGAACCCTACAAACGGATCGGCGACCTGCTGGTGACGCAGAAAATGGGCTGGAAAGTCAAAGAAGCCGACCTGCGAGCGCTGTTCTTGGTATTGGAGACGGATGTGCCGGAAAAGTTGAGTGAAGGGCAGCAGGAAGAGCTGGCCCAGGGCAAGGCAACACTCGATAGCCAGCACACCTTCCACTGGCCATTAGAGTTCCCACAGATCTTTCTGCGGTCGGAAGATGCGGGTCGGCGCGGATTTGATGTAGTGATTGGCAATCCACCTTTCCTGGGGGGATACAAGATAAAGGGAGAACTTGGAGGGGACTTTGCCGGATACCTCCGTTTGGCCTATGCACCAGCTAAAGGTCAATCTGACTTGTGCGCTTATGTGTTTCGAAGGGCCTTCGAAATAACTCGGAATCAAGGTTACATGGGTATGGTCGCCACCAACACTATTAGTCAGGGAGATACCAGAGCATCAGGCTTGGCCATCATGTTGAAACAAGGTGGTGCCATTGTTTACGCGGACAAGTATGTAAAGTGGCCAGGGGATGCTATGGTCGAGGTCAACTTGATGGCTTTGGTAAAGGGGGCGAGTGATTCTCTGGTAATGTCTAATCGATTGCTTGACCACAGGTTGGTTTCCTTCATCTCTTCTTGGCTGGATGATCTGCCAGAGACAGAACCGAGCCGATTGATCCAGAATAGAAATCAGGCTTTTATTGGAGATGCTTTACGTGGAATGGGCTTCATCCTTGAACCTCAAGAAGCGTATCTACTACCTGAACAACGTGAGAACTCCAAATGCTTGTTGCCCTATTTGAGCGGTGAAGACTTGAATAGCGATCCCGAGCAGAAGCCAAGTCGGTTTGTCATATGCTTTCGAAATTGGGATTTAGAGGACGCCCAGAAGTATCCTGACCTGTTAAGAATCCTAGAGGAACGTGTAAAGCCTATACGCGATAAGGTCAAAGAAAAGCGAGAGAGAGAACATTGGTGGCTTTTCGCGAGATATCGAGGCGAACTTCGGAAAGCTATTGCCCCCCTTGGCAGAGTTTTGACAAGAGCGGTGGTCAGTGATACTCACGCAATCGCATTTATGCCGAAGACTATGATTTTCAACCACAAAGTCATAGTCTTTGCTTTTGAGGATGAGTTCCATTTCTCCGTACTACAATCAAGCGCTCATGAATTCTGGATGAGACGATTCACTTCAACGATGAGAACAGATACGAATTATTCGATATCTGATTGCTTTATTTCTTTTCCTTTCCCACAAAATCCCTCCAGGCAAGCCTCAATCGAGGCAGGGAATATCGGGGCCCAATATCATGAACAGCGACAACAAGTGATGCTTGGACGGCAGATCGGGCTAACATCTTTCTATAACCTATTTCACGATAGGCGGCAGGTGGATAATGACATCGAGTTTCTGCGACGACTTCACGAGAAAATGGATCTAGCGGTTCTAGCCTGTTACGGCTGGGCAGACATTGACATGAAGCACGCCTTTTACCTCAACGACCGGAAAAAGAGCCGATACATGCCCTCGCGGGAAGCTCAGCGGGAGATTTTCAGCCGCCTGATGGCGCTCAACCAAGAGGTCGCGGCCGAAGAGGCTGCGCAGTGGGCAGAAGTGGAACAGGATACTGCGGCGCAAGACGCCGAAGAAGAAGAGAGCAACGACGGTGAAGTATAGGACAGAACTCTCGATCGAGGTAGGATGATGACCGGACAGCTTAGTTTGTTCGACCAAAAGCCCGAGCTGGGCGGGCCGCAGGATGATCTGGTCCAACCCCTTGAACCTATCGGACTGCTCAAAGACAGGCCGGACGCAAAGCTGCCCGACCTGGTGCCGGCCAGCGCTTCGCTTGAACTAAACAGACACTATGAGACACGCGCGGTTCACATCGGGCGTATTCTGACGACATTGAACGAAAAGCTCGCCAACGATGAGACCATCACCCGCGATGAGATTGGGCAGCAGTTGTCTATGACCAGGGCGCTGACGGACGGGACGATGAACGTGATGCGCCGTATGGGAATGGTGGATCCCAAGACGCGTATCACGCCCTTTGGCAGTCTCGTCCTGGCTCATTCCCCTTACCTGGATGATAGCGGGCTGCTCTGGCTGTTACATTATTTGCTGGCATCTGACGCCGAGTTGGTGTTGTGGAGCAATCTGTTCAACGCTGCCCTTCACGACCGTGAACAAGTGTCCATCCAAGAGATCACCGAATTCTTTCGCCCGCTTGAGGGAAGATGGTCCGAGAAGACGATCAAGGACAAGATTCCCTCCGAAGTCAACGGGATTTTCAAGACCTATACTGAGGCCTTGTTCAGCCGACTGACCTTGGTCCACAAAATCGACACCGGGTCTTACCAAAGCTTTTGGAACACGGGGGTCATCCCACCCTACATCTGGTTAAGCATCATTCTGGCGTATCGAGATCGCTATTACCCGGGCGCATCTGCGCTCGAAATACCGTTGATCGTGCGGGCCAACTATAGCCCGGGACGCATTTTGCGCCAGAACGAAGCCACGGTGCGCCGGGTGCTGGATGAACTACACAACGCGGGTCTCCTGACTGTGGAAACCCGCTCCGGACTCGACCAGGTACGCTTCAAGCGTGAGTTTACCTGGCTCTCGGCGGCAGCTCGTCACTTGAGGGGAGAGGGAGAGCCATGAACTTTGGTGAGTATCTCGACCGTCAGAAAACAGAAGATCGCCGGGCATTCATCATCCACTTCCCGGCCAAGAGCGGCAAGACGCAATTTGCTCGCCGCGTGCAGGAAACCTGGCCCGACGTCTACTTGCTTGATCTGCAAGCGTATTTTGCCAGCCAGCCGGACCCGCCCCCCATTCACCGGTTCGACTTCCAAGCGCTGCGCAGGCTACTGCTCTCATTGGATGTTCCCCAGTCGGTGATCGTCGTAGACAACCCGGATTTCCTGTTTAACACCTGGCACCCCGAGGAGAAACGGGCCTTGCTCAACTGGGTGCGCGTCGAGCTGCGCTCCCCGGCAGATACCGCCAAGACATTTGTCTTTATCATTCAGGACGATGATGTGCTTGCGAGAGCAGACTTTTGGAACGCCTACGGCGAGCCGCGCGTGATTGCCCTGAATATGTTTGAGTCTGTGTGAAGACAAAGAGGTTTGACGACATGACCAAGATCTTTGACCTGGTAAACTTTCACACCGCCTATGGCGATCAGGTGCGCCTGGTAGCCTACTTTTACAATGAGAACAACCCAACTGCCAACGTCGAACACATGCGCGGCTATGTGCCGATCCTCTCGCACCGCGAGGCATTCCTCGAACTGGCTCAGGCGCAGCTTCCCAGCGTAGAGAACAAAGAAAAGGTCTTTATGCTCACCGGCAGTTATGGCACCGGCAAGTCTCACCTGTGTCTGATGCTGGCGAACTATTTCTCGCTCAAGCCCACCGAGCCAGAGATGCACGAGTTCTTTGACAATTGGGCCAAGCGCGATCCGGCCGGCGCTGACAAAGTACGCAACTGGCGCGGCGACAGCCGCTACCTGGTCGCTCCCTGCGAGTTTGGGGAAAACCGCCCATTTGAGGATATGCTACTCACCGCCATCCAGACAGCCCTGGAAAAGGAAGGCGCTCACGAGATCATTCTGAATACCCATTTCAAGGGCGCGCTACGCCAGATCGAAGCGTGGGAACAGCGCCAGCGGGCGGGCGAGCCTATCGGCGTCTTTGAGGACTTTATGGCCTTCTTGGGCGGCGATGATCCTCATCAAGAACTGGAAGTGCTCAAACAGAACCTGGGGCAGTTCAAATCTACCGCCATGGACTTGTTCCAGGAAACATACGAAAAGGCTACCGGGCAGCGGCTGGCCTTCCGCACCGATAGCTTGCTGGCGATCTTGAGGGACTTGCTCTCCAGCCCCGAGTTTCAGAAACGCTACAAGGGTCTGGTCATCCTGGCCGATGAGTTTGGCTACGCTCTGGGCGAGGGGCGGGTGAGCATGAGTGTCTTCCAAGGCTTTGCCGAGATGTCCAAAGACGGCGTGGCCGGTATGCAGTTGATCTTTGTCGGCACCGGCCATCGCCGCTTTGAGGCTTACGGTGCGAACACGCTGCTGCAGGTGGACTTTCGAACCGTCCAGGATCGCGTGACCGAAGTCAGCCTGCAATCCGAAGAGTTGGAGCAGATCATTGCTGCCCTGGTCTCACCCAAAACCGAATCGCCGGAATGGCAGCAGGAGGTCCTCAAGAAAAACAACTGGCTGCTGAGCCAGATGGCTAGCAATGCGAAAAAGTTCAGGATCTTTGACTATCTCAGCGAACCGGAACTGCTCAACCAGATCGTCAAGAACATCTACCCGGTGCATCCTCTGGCCACTTATTGCCTGACCCAGATGTCTCAGGAGTTGGGATCCGACGCCCGTTCGGTGTTCGCTTTCTTTCGCAAGTTCGGCGACACGCCACCCGAAGGCGGTTATTCCTGGTTCGTGCGCAATACCGATGTCACCCGGTCCAATGGGGAGCTAAATATCCTCACGCCGGAGGTGTTGGTCCTGTATTTCAAGCCCAACGTTGCCACCACCAGCCTGACGGTGCGTCCCGAGATTCGCAACTACATCCGCAATTACCTGGCAGCAGTAGACGAGGCCCGGCGTTATGCCTTCAAACATACCTTGGCCAAGGAGATCGATCCGTTCACGCAGCGGGTGTTGGACCTGATCTTTGTGTATCGCGTCAGCGGTTTCAACGTGACCCAGCAAACTATGGAATATGGGTTGAACTTGGTTCAGCCCGGCGACAAAAAGATGCTGACCAGCGAATTGAAGAGCTTGCTGGCCAACAAGATCCTGTTCCAGTCGCCGAGCGGTGAATACGAGTTCCGGCGCAGCGATATGGCAGATCTGGACACCTTGATCAGCGAAACCAGACAGGACTTGCTCAACCAGCCATTGGCTCTCTCAACCCAGGTAGCAGCACTAGCCGACAAAAGGTGGGAACCATTCACCGAAGCCAAAGGCCATAACCAGGACTATCTGGGGGACAAGCGGCTACGGCGGGTTTTTGCCACGCCCCAGGAGATGACGGCCAAGTACAAGCTGGCTGATGGCAGCGAAGCCTCGTTTTGGGCGTACTATGAGCAGATCAGGCTGGCACAGAAGTCCTGGAGCGAGCGGTACGATGGCGTCATGGTTTTTGTCCTGTGCGAGAATGACATAGACGTCCAGAGCGCCCAGCAAGCGGCCAGATCGAACAACTGTACCCACATCACGATAGGCGTGCCCAAAACACCGATTCCAATCAAGATGACAGTCATCGACTTGATGGCTGTGCAGGGCTTTATGAAGACTGAAGCCTATGGTAAGCTGGACTTTCAGGAAAAGTCACTGGTCGACGAGATGCTGGGCAAGGAACTCCAAAAAACAGGTCGAGTCGGCGATTTCCTGCGCGTCCGCGAGCGCTATCTGGAAGCAAAAGGCTTGCACTGGTATCGCGAAGATGGCAAAACGCTTGTGGCAGATCCCATCAACGAATACGAACCCGCCGATGCTCTGATGAATCGCCTGTTCGGCAAAAGGAATACAGTCAGCCACACTTATCTGAGCAAAGCTCATCCCAAGAGCTTTTCCGGTTCCAGAGACACAGCCCTGCGCGACGCCGTAGCCAGGTTGGTGGATAGCGATAGGCTCGTCCAGATCGACCACGCCGAGAAAGAGAATCGCGGAGAAATCCGCTATCTCAAGCTGGCGCTGGCAGACCATGGGGTACTCCAGCAAGAGGGAGACTATGACGGCAACATCGCCTCCTACGAACTGGAAGGCAACCCGGCCAAATACCAGCCAATATACCCGGCCTTGACCGACCTGATTGAAAAGCTCAAAACCATCGGGCGCGGCGAAACGTTGAATATCTGGGCGGTTCTCTCCGACATGACCGAAGCCCCCTATGGATTGGGGCCATTTGCGCTGTCGCTCTTTACCGCCTGCGCGGTGCGCCACTTTGGGGATGAACTCCGCCTCAAAATCAACCCGTCGGTGCTGGGCTACTCTCCAACCAACGATCCAGAGATCATCATCGACCTGGCGACGGGCAAGTTCCCCACCGCGACGGTTGAACGAAGGTTTCTCAACCCGGCGACGTCCTCCATGATCAATCAGGTGTATAACCTGTTTGCCGAAACGCCCGCCCCGGCCGGGACGCAGCAGACCCTTTCAGAAGCCTGGCGGGCGTTACAGACCTGGTGGAAAGCACGCACCCGTCTGGAACGCGCCGTAGGCATCTACCGCGATGACAGCTCCGCGTCTGCGTTTGTCAACCTGCTGGCCCAATACAGCGATAACAACCTTGGCAGCCAGATCCTGCTGGAGGAACTCAAGCAGATCTATGGCTACAATGTGGATGCCGAGATCGACGAGACAGACGCCAGCGAGATCATCCAGCAACTCAGAGCCGACAAAGAAGTCGTCGAAACGCGGGCCAGGTCGATCAAATCTTCGCTGGTCCAGAACCTGTCTGTGCTTTTCCAACCACAAGGTGATACCTACCAAGCGTACGTTACAGCTATCAGCGCCTGGTACGATAAGCTACACCCTGAACAGAAACTGCTTACTGCCGATTGGCAGTCGCCAACTAGCCGTACAGTTTTGGAAGCCGTGCAGAAACTCCAGGATATTGAAAAGGCATTCCTGGAGATCGTTCCTTCAGCCTCCGCGTTTAACCTGGGAAAAGTAGATGATTGGTCGTATGACCAAAGCACAAGCTATATCAACATCTTTAAGGATGCGCTGAAAAGGATCGAGGACAGCCTGCCCAAGGTTCCGCCGCCGGTCTGGAGAACATCCGTAGAACCTACCTCGATCTACCAGGGACAGCCTGCGGTCAAGTACCACGGCACAGTCGAGCTGACCGTATTTGCGCCAGAAGAAGGCCTGAAAGTGAGGGTAACCAAGAACGAAGACCCTCGCTCTGCCAAACAATTTGTCACCGTGGAAAAGAGTGCTCCCTGGGAAATGAATGTAGTGGAAAGCTGCTCCTATTGGATGGTCGCGCAGAACAGCCAGGGCGATTTCAGCAACGCGATCCGGGTCGGCTTTACCAACCTTGATGAAGGATACAAGTTGATCGCCGAAACGGCCCCCAAGCTCGAGCCAGGCGAACGCGAATATCGCTTTCGCAACCCGGTTGACAAAAATGGATTGCTGGTGTTGCTCCAAGATATCATCGATCACCTGAAAAAGGACCAGAGAATCCCACACGATGAAGTCCTGGCTGCTTTTGAGCAAGCCGTCCAGGCCGGGCTTGCGGATGATACAGGGGGAAGGCCCTCGTGATCTATCTAACGCTTGTCGATCAGGCACTTCAAGACATCGCTTCGCAACCTGTTGACCTGGTAATCAAGGACCAGGACGGCTATATCAGCGGTTACCATCGCGTCGTCCAGGCAATCCATGCGGGAAGGGAGATGCGTGTCCTGGTCAAGGACAGGACAGTTGGTCGGTGGCTGGAGTTGCTGGCCCGCAGGTACGGGCCAGAAGACATCACTCTGGAAGAGCTGACGCTGCGCAAGCAGCTTCACAAACAGATTGGCCTCGAAATACCTGAAAACGTCACAGACCAGCAAATACTCGATTCCGGACTGTTGGATCTGAACATCCCTGCCTCCCCGAACACGACTTTTGAGGACCATATATTGGAGGTGTTTTTCGGTAACTTTGTGACTTTGCCCGGGGGATTGCGCCGGGTGGGCGAGATCGTCGCAGCCTATGAGCCAGAGCAATGGCAGACTGCTTTATGCCGTCCGCTGGTCAAAGAAATTTACCAGAAAAGGATTCGGCAGCTACGCAAGGAATTGCAGAGCGACGGGCGCATTGCCGAGCTGCAACTGTTGGACTGGATCGACACTTCCTCTGCTCTCTTTGTTCGCAGTCTGTCAGCCCTCAAGTTACTATCCGGCTATCCCCCATCGTTGGGGAAAAGGGTACTGGGAGAAAACTACCCGGAGCTCTTGAAACTGAAACTTGACCTGCGCCAGGTTCCGGTGATCATCGCCGGCAACGAGAAAACGATCGATGAGATCCGCCTGCACCTGGCCAGCCTGATGCCTGGAACGGACCCGGCTTCGTTCGACGACCTGCTTTCGCAAGTGTCCGGCCTGCTGGAAATCGAATTCGACAGTCTGCAAGAACTCCTGACCTCAGGCGCTATTCCCATCACGCCTGAGCTGGTGCGCAGTGTTCACGCCAAGTTCGAACCATTGCAGCACTCACCCCGACTGGCCCAGGCGCTGGCAGATCTGGACCTGCTGATCTCCAAGGAACCCCCACCGATTCCCGAGAAGACCTGGCAAGCGGGAGAGTGGATTGCGTGGGCCACCCAGGACTACCTGCCATACCGTTTCTGGCTGGAAAACACCGGTCGTCTCAACGACCAGATCGGTGAGATTGCTAACAGCTACGCCGATTGGCTGCACGAGCATTATGGTCGGCTCCTCTATAACTCTGACCACATGGCCTGGAAAGCGATACTTAATCTGAGAGATGCGATCAAGGCATATCAGGGACCTGTCCTGGTCGTTCTGATAGACAACCTGAATGCCAAGTTCTATCCCGAGTTTCGGACACAAATGCAAACCCAGGGGTATCACGAGCATTCCCTGTCCTACTGCTTTTCCATGCTGCCCTCCTGCACTCAAGTCAGCAAAAAGTGTCTGATCACAGGCCATTATGCTCCCTTTGCCGAGAGTGCCTATCAGGCTTCGGTGGAGGGGACCTGGTCAAAGAGATTAGCGAAAAAGGTCCGGTATCTGGCGAACATCGGCGACTTTCGTACCATCACTCAACGCGATCACGACGTCTATTTCCTGAACTATCTTCCCTTGGACATCACCTTGCACCAGAGTGAGCGTCAGACCGGGATTTCCCACGCTCAGGCCATCCGGGCCTATTTGGCTTCACTGGCGCAGGATATTCGTTCCTTTGCCCGACGAATCGGCGCAGAGCGCGACCTGATGGTGATTGTCTCATCGGACCATGGCTCTACCCGTATCCCGAGAGGTGCTGCGAACGTGATCCAGGGAGATTTCTACAGAAAGCGGGCATCGGATGAACACCACCGCTATATTGCCGTATCGGACGAGGAACTGGCCAAGCTGCCAGAAAACTCAAAATACGATTGTTACTTGCTCGACCGCCAGGTCTATGAACTAGATACCAATTACCTGGTTGCCCGTCGCTTGTATCGCTTTCTGCCTACAGACGAAAACGTGTACGTTCATGGAGGACTGACGCCTGAAGAGACTCTGGTGCCTGTCGCAGTGTACAATCCGGTCACCGTCTCCCCCAAGCCACTTGTGGTGAGATTGATCGAAGGCGGCAAGTTGTACATCGGCACAAGAGTGGACCTCACCTTTGAGATAACCAATCTCAACACCCATGCCTGTGATCAAGTGCTGATCGAAGTCCCGGATCCGAACATCGAAGCGGAAAAGGGAACGATCGAGACGATACCGCAGCTAAAGCGCGTCACCATCATCCTGCCTGCACGCTGTCCCCGAATGGCTGATCCGTCTGCAAAAAAGCTGCACGTGCGAGTCGCCTATCGCTTTCTGGGGCAACCCTGGGAGAATCATGTTGAGCTCCCGATCGAAATCGTCGAGCCGGTAAGGGCCAGGTTCGACCTGGATGATCTCTAGGAGACCCGCGATGGAATCCTTTGAACAACAAGCACTCGACAATTATGGATCGTTGATCATCAACAAGTCTTTTGCTCGCAAGTCTGGCTTTGGCAGTCGTGCCATCCCAGTTTACGTCCGCGAGTGGATTGTGGCCCATTATGTCGGCGACTCGCCAGATCTGACCGATGAAGCTCGGGTGAAAATCGCCGAGTTTGTCCGCAAATATGTCCCAGACAAGAGCGAGCGCGAGTCGGTCAAAAATCGGCTGTTTGAGCAGTCTGACGTCCAACTCCTGGATGATTACGCCGTGCAGGTTAACCTGGCCAAGGGGGACCGATACTTGATCATTCCGTTCCTGGATGAGAGCAAAGCAGTGATCCCTCCCAACATCGTCCGGGAGAACGAGATGCTGCTCAGCAGCGGCATCTGGGGTGTAGGAACGTTAAGTTATGCGCCGCCAGGTGAGGATGGTCCAGGACAGGTCCTCTTGCGGTCGTTTGTGCCTTTCCAATTGGCCAGTTTGGACATGGAATACTTTATTGCGCGACGCAAAGCATTCGCCACCCAAGAATGGATTGACTTTGTCATCAATTCGATGGGTTTCAACCATCGAATTTACTCTGAGTGGCAGAAGATACTGCTTATCAGCCGCCTGCTGCCGATGGTGGAGCCCCGCTATAACCTGATCGAACTGGCACCGAAGGGGACAGGCAAGAGCTTCGTGTATGAAAACATGTCGCGCTATGTGGCCGTACGCTCGGGAGCCATCACCGCACCCGTTCTTTTCTACAATGATGCACGCAAAACCCCCGGCCTGATCACGCGATTTGACTGCGTGGTGATTGACGAAGCTCAGAAGGTAAAAGGGGACCGCTCAGGTGAACTCGCTGCGCTACTGAAATCCTACCTCGAGGCTGGTCGCTTTGGTCGAGGTAGTGCTGGCTCGATCACGTCCGAGTCCGGCATTGTCATCCTGGCAAACATTGACCTCGATGAGAACAAGCGGCCCTTGCACGAGATGATCGGTCTATTCCGCGACTTTCCGAACTTCTTGCGCGAGACAGCTTTCCTGGATCGCTTCTCCGGGTTGCTTCCGGGTTGGGACCTGCCCAGGGTCAGCAAAGTGACTCCGTCCATCTGTATGGGATTGAAAGGGGATATCTTTGGCGAGATCCTGCACATGCTGCGCAGCGACATCAGCTACCAGGACTATGTCAAGACCAACATGCATCTGCAAAACTGCGATGATATGCGCGACAGCCGGGCAGTTGAAGCAGGTGCAAGCGCTATGCTCAAGATCCTATTTCCTGATATGCAGCCTACCGAGGAAGACTTTTACCGTTTCTGCGTGAATCCGGCCTTGGAGATGCGCCAACGCGTGCGCGACGAGTTGTGCAAGCTGGATCGAGAGTACGAACCGATTTCAATGCGTTCAAAACACCCCGACCAGTTCCAGCAGACCCACCGCAAGCCTCAATTTGTTGATCCAAGCGCCATCGAATTCAAGAAGCTGCCCAAGCGATTTGAACTGGAGTATGAAGCAACGGCTGAACACCTGTTGACTGGCGCTCAACCTCAGGGCGATAAGGATACCGGTGACCCAGATGAAATGCGTGAGAAGACAGTCCAGATTGAGGAAGGCGACATAGGACACAGTTACAAGAACCTCTTCGGGCCTTACCTAAAGGGCACCAGTTCAATCCACCTCGCAGATCCTTACATTCGATTAGAGTTCCAGATCCGCAATTTTCTAGCCTTTATTGGGATCATTGATACAGTTGACGGGCCCGTGGATGTACACCTGACCACCTCTGCCGAGGACGAGTGCCAGAAACGGATCAACAGCCAGAAATTCGATGAAATCGCGACCAGCTTGGAAGGACACGGGATCACCCTCACCTATGAATTCAGTGACACCATCCAACGACGAGCAATTGCGCTTGATAACGGCTGGAAAATCGTTTTAGATCGCGGGCTAGACATCTTTCAGGAGCCTGACTCGAGGTATGAGTTAAGTGAGGTGGACCAGACGAAGCGAAAGTGCCGCGAGACGGAGATTGTATACATGAAGGAGAAGGGCTGATCTCGTTACTGCCCGCTCGATCACCGGCGAACTCATGTCCACTGTCCACGGCACCCGGTCTATCATCTTGGCCGATGGATAAGATTCTTCCGATTATGAGCGAAATGGAGCCCTGAGAAATGCGGCTAACATCTTTTTCGCCAGATGCGCGTCTTGATCCGCCCGCCAGCGACCATGGCAGGCCGTTGACCTGTTTTTGGACCCCCTCGTGGCGCAGGAACAGATACATACCAAAACTGTCAAGCCCCAACGTATGGACCAGTTCGATAGGCTCGTAGCGGGGGCTGCCCAGCAGCGTGCCCCTGAAGACCGGCTCCTGGCCTGTTCCCAGCTCTCCCATCACCAGGTGCTCGGGCCGAGGCTTGCCCAGCAAGGCCAAAGTCACCGGTTCATCCACCACCGACTCCAGGAACGGGACGCGATCCGGCTCCTGGCATCGTAGCGCCGTCAACACACGTTCTCGGGACGACCGTGTGCTGGTTGACGTCATCGCGGACGAGTACATCCGTTGTGGCATAGATCCACGTTCCTCCCCTACGTGTGCGAACTGAGATACGGCTCACAACGCAGGAGCGCCAGCGCGCTGGTGCCGTCCACCATCTCGCCGTTGCGCGCCATCTCCAGCGCGCGCTCTACTGATACCAGGTGTACCTCGATGATCTCGCCCGGTTCGCGTCGGGGTTCACAGTCCAATCGGACGTCACGGGCCAGGATGATGTGACAGACCTGGTCAATGATGCTCACGCCGGGACGGAAAGAGCCCACGTAGAGCCAGTTGTCGCTGGTACCCCCTATCTCCTCAGCCAGTTCACGTTTCGCCAGTTCGAGGG
>Ga0315274_10005411_pt1 | contig 18662 bp, 18 predicted proteins | sample YL17G02_20_MG_FD_203700 | JGI IMG/M metagenome (GOLD analysis project Ga0315274, IMG submission 203700) | Sediment microbial communities from Yellowstone Lake, YNP, Wyoming, USA - YL17G02_20 | ecosystem: Environmental > Aquatic > Freshwater > Lake > Sediment | place: USA: Wyoming | collected... | reverse complement strand
TTTCTAAGAAGGCCAATTACCCATAACTTTACCTTAATGTTGCATAAACTTTTGACGATACGGACATGGGCAAGCCGTTCGGAGAGGCTTCGAGGCGAACCTTTGGCCGAATCGGCACTCTCGTCCCTTTCCCCTGCTGGAATTCACTTGGGGTGATGTCCTCCGATACCCTTAAATTCTCAAAACAACCGCCTTCCGAAGCCTTGAAGGGCGGTTTGCCCGTGTCCGTTTTGCAACTGTCAGGTATATTTTGAGGATTTCCATCGATCCTTAAATGGTCCACCCCCTTCCCATACTTTTTAAGTTACTAAAAGTGGTTTGAGAAAATAAATAAGGTGAATCCTGTATTTTATGGTCAGAAATACTGTATTTTAGGCTTGGGTTTGCAGGAGACGAAAGTCATGGTGAGGACGGTGAATGAGGAAGGTGGATCATCTTTGAAAACTTTTCAACATTAAAACCCAACTTTTCTGCAAGGGCAATCAAATTGGGAGGAAAGGACTTTTGCGACCCATTCCCCCACCAACTCTTCTCAAGGCCCTCAATATATTCCTCCAGTATTTCAGCCATCAAGTCTTGGGTTTCTCCTTTTGAGAGTTCAAAACCCCACTTCTCGACCAGATCGAGGAGTGTGATAACCTCCTCAATCCGCTCTGCTTGATCAGATACATCAGAACCCTTGCCTTTTCGATACAGCTTCATCTTCTCCTTTAACATCTCATTCAAAATCAGGATCGATTCTTCTTTTCTCAGTTGAAAACCGTGTTCTCTTGCCTCCTCAACAATCCGGTCAATCTCTCCCCGTTCCAACGTAGTATTATAATCTCTTTGCAACTCTTCGACTTCTCGTAATAGTCGATCGCTGAGGGTCACTTCCGCAGCCACCCGAATTTCATAAGGAATCTCCAACCCTTCTCTGGCCAGGACTTCGATGGCTTTTTTAGTTTTATCAAAAAGTTCGGCATAGATCCGGCGGTGCTCTCTCAGTTCTCCCTGAATGAGTTTTTGAAAGATGGCCTGCCTTTCCTCCTTAAAGGTATCCCGGATCGTGAAGATGCGATTCCCGAGGAGTGAGGTAAGGATCTTAGCCATCTCATCCTCACCTTTCCCCAGGTTCTCAAGGCCCTTTGTTCTTAAAGCGCCAAATTGGACTGTATCCTTATATTCCGATACCCAGGTTCGAAAAACATCTTTAACAGAAGAGATCAATCCAAAGAAATATTCCTTTGGCTCTGGGATGATATCAGAAATCACCCTTACCTGACCCAGGACGAAGAGGCTATTCTCCTTCTCTATCTTTTCATAATTTATCCTCTCCACCCGATAGGAGAAGATCTTCCTCTCCCTCCCTCCGTTATCAAAAAGGGAAGAGATCGCAAAGTGGTTCACCACCTGATCCAAAGTGACACATTTCGGCTTCACAAGGCGCTGGTAAATCCGATCGCCATCTCCCATTTCGGGCAAGTTGCTCTTCGCTTCGGCGAGACGCTCAAGGAATCTCCCTTCGATCTCTTGGCTTCTCGATTCGTTGGCCAACTGGATCGCTCTTGCAGCATGTTGAAGCACCATGAGGGTCTCCAAACCCGCAAAATCAGCAAAAAACCAACCGCAGCTCGTATACATTTCTAAGGCATGCCTCTGCATCTCCAAGAGTTTGAGACCTCTTATTCTTCCTTGTTCATCAAGGCCTTTCACGCCGTATCTTTCGAAAAACCTCTTCATCCCTTCAGAAGAACGATCCAAAATGAGTTCGATATAGCCATTTCTCGCCTCCCACACATCCTCAAATATTTTTTCTCCCTCCCTTTCAAAGATCAGGCTGAGTTCATCTCTCAGGAGGTCAAGGGCCTCCCGTAATGGCTTTCTCCATTTCTGATTCCACCCAGCTCTTCCCCCCGTGCTGCAACCACAATCCTCTTTCCATCTGCCCACTCCATGAGCACAACTCCACGAAGTCCCCTCGCCTTTTGGCCCTTCATCAATCTCCACCTCATAAACTGGAGGAAATCGTTTTAGAAAGGCTCCGTAGTTGATGATCTCCAAGCCCCTTGAAGACAATCCTTCATTCAATGCGTAAGCCAAGGCCATATCCCCGAATTTCTTGTGGTGCCCATAGGTTTCGCCATCGGTTGCGATATGGATCAGTTGGGCTCCTTTCTTCAATGGCTGGTAAGTTCGGCCGAATCGTTCGCAGAAGGCATTGCCATCTTTTAAGAGATCCCCGAATGATACATCCTTCGAAATGATCCCATCATAAAAAAAGAGATCGATAAATTGGTCCGAAACTTTCTTTCCTGATCCATCCTTGATGAAACATCGATAAGGCTGAGTAGTATCGATCCGCCCCTGAGAAACATCGGTCCATTTCTTGCCTCCAAAAGGTCTCACCCTCAGGGCTTGAAAAGGGCTCAGGATAAGATATTGCATTCCATATTTGACCAATACCTGAAGGGTGGGGTAATCTACAGCGGTTTCAGAAAGCCACATTGCATCTGGTCTTCGATGGAATCGTTTCTCAAAGTCAGCCATTCCCCACAGCACTTCTGTCTCCTTATCCCTCTCGTTGGCCAAAGGCATGATAATATGGTTATAGACTTGTGCGATAGCGTTCCCATGGCCAAATCGTCTCAGGCCTTCTCGATCTGCCTCGATGATCTTCTGATAGACGATAGGGAATTTCCTCTCCAGCCAAGGCAGAAGGGTTGGACCGAAATTGAAACTGATGGAAGAGTAATTGTTGTGGATATCTAAAATCTTCCCCTTACCATCGACGATCCGGGCGTAGGCATTGGGTCGATAGCACTCGAAGGCGATCCGCTCATTCCAGTCGTGAAAAGGATGAGCACTCTCCTCGGTCTCCATGGCTTCAATCCAGGGATTCTCCCGGGGAGGCTGATAAAAGTGGCCGTGGATGGCTACAAATGCATCTTTGAGCTTCTGATAATTTGCCATTACTGAACTCTCTCCTTGCCTATTGTTGCTTATTATCTTACATAAAATCTTCAATTTCAAAACAATTTTTGTTTCGAAAATTTTAATAAACTTGACTATCCTTAATATATGGTATAATATAACCAATATGAGGGCAAGACTTGTCTATCATGTGAAGGAATACCATTCAGATGGTTCTGCTCAGGAGATCAAAATATGGGGGGTCCCAAAAAGCAAGAAAAAGCCGCACGGGCTTAAATATTCTTTCGCATACCTCTCCGGTGCTGAAAGGGTCATCGGATACGACAACGCAGAAGGTAAGGGAGACCACAGACATTATATGGGTAATGAATATCCCTACAAATTTCAAAGCTTAGAGAAGCTATGGAAAGATTTTAAAAAAGACATTCAAAGATTCAAGGAGGATAAACCATGAGGGTTAAAAATATTAAAATAGCAGTCAAAGGTGAAAAGGAGCTTTTCAACGAAGTGAAGGAGGTCTGGGGGAATATTGAAAGGGGTGAGAAGGTTAAAAAACGTGAGGCGGTTTATTTCGAAAGCTTAGAGGCCATGAGGAAAGTCCTGACTGAGGAACGCCTGAGGATTGTAAAGGTTATTAAAAAGGAACATCCGACCTCAATCTACGAACTTGCAAAGATTCTCCGGAGAGATGTAAAGAACACTTTTGACGATGTTCAATTCCTTGCACAAGCAGGACTTGTGGAATTAAAAAAGACAAAAGATGTTAGGGAGAAAACCACTCCGGAAGTGAATTACGACAAGATCTTGTTGGAGATATCAGTTTGAGAAGAGAAGATTATACTGGCGTTATACTGGCGCTACAAAATCTCTTTATCAATTGGGATGATAGAAAGTCCTTCCTCAGCGCAAACATACTGCCATGACAATTGGGGTTAGACATAAATAATTAAATATTTAAAGCGCGGATTTGATATAAAATAGAGGGTCTTGCCTGGGGAAAAAGTATTCATGAAGAAGAAAAGAAATTAAGCATGCCTGACCCCATTTCTTCCATTAGCATTCTCATCACCTCACTGTTTGCCCCTCCATGAAGTTCTCCCGAAAGCGCCCCGAGGGCGGCAACAATGGAGGCATACATATGAGCATGGGTGGAAGCCACCTCCCTGCCTGCAAAGGTGGAGGCGTTGAAGGAATGTTCAGCATGGAGGATCAGACAGATGTCGAAGTCCTGAGCCGTCTCTGGATCGGGAGAAAATCCTAGCCAAACATATTTGAAATTTTTCAAATTTAATCCCCTCCCCCTTGATGGGGGAGGGTGAGGGTGGGCGTGAACAAGAGAATTTGGTCCCCCCTCCCCTTAATCCCCTCCCGTCGAGGGAGGGGAGAGTAACAAGTTGAAAACTAATTGATTTTTACAATCGGGTTACATGACATTGTAAAAAGCTATTATCACACCCCCTGTGTCCAGTGTGTACCAGGATCAGTTTGGCAAAGGGGGATTGAGGGGGATTTACCTGATCTTAAATCCCCCCTCGCCCCCCTTTTCCAAAGGGGGGGATAATCAGATTAAAGACATATCGACAATTTTTTGTCGATATTGATGCGCTAAGCGCCTAATAACATCAGTAAAAAATTCCCCGCATGAGTGAGATCGGAACGAGGATGAACCGGTTCAAGCCCCTTTCGAATACGATCCCACGCTGCGACGATCGTGGGCAGTTTGGCAATGAGCCGAATTGCCTTCTCAAAATTCGCTTCTTTCGTCTCATCGTGCAATTGGGGATCATAACTCGCCAGAATGGGAATGGATGCCTGCAACATGTCCATCGGGTGGGTCGATTTTGGCATCATCCTCATCAATACCAAGACAGCGTCAGGAACTTCTCTTTCTGAGGTGAGTTCCTTCTGGAAACTCACCAATTCCTCTCGGGTGGGCAGACGGTCGTTGAGAAGCAAAAAGGAAACCTCCTCAAAGGTGGAAGACCTGGCAAGATCAACGATATTGTAACCACGATAGATGAGAGTTCCCTTCTCTCCATTGACATCTGAGATGCGTGTATCTGCCACCTTTACCCCTCGGAGACCAATGTTCTTGATATCCAGTACTTCCTCCATCTCTCTCACCCCTCCGTTTGCAATACGAAAATAAGGAAATTCCGTATTCCACAATCCGAATTCCGAAATGTCTTTAACCCCAATTGAGCGAAAAATATGTCGTTTTCTAAAGTTAATGAATTCGGTCCTTAAAGCCCAGTTGTCCTATTTGCTTCGTCATTTATTCAGAATCAGAGAATTTCTTATCTCACCTCCTTCCCCCTTACGATGGGGGAAGGTTGGGATGGGGGTGGACATCGTGGACATCCCCCCCACCTTAATCCTCCCCCTCCGAGGGGGGAGGAAGTTATTTTTTTTGACTCAATTGGGGTTTAACGGTTCCTTGTATAGTTTAACAATCCTCCAGCAAGGAGGACCTCCGCTTCCCGGTGGCTGAGCCCGTGGGAGATTTCAAAGGTTCTCTGTTGGGTGACATTTTCAATTTTGAGAAACCCGTCCTTCTCAAGCCTGTCTCGGATGTCCTTGATCCGGAGCTGGTCCCCCTGTTGAATCCTCTGAAACTCATCAGGATCCTTAAATATCAGAGGGAGAATCCCAAAGTTGATCAGATTGGAACGGTGGATTCGAGCATACGATTTTGCCAGGATGGCCTTGATTCCCAAATACATGGGAGCCAGGGCAGCGTGCTCCCGGCTCGAACCTTGTCCATAATTTTCGCCGCCGACTAAAAATCCGCCGCCCAATTCCTTTGCTCTTCTATAGAAACCAGCATCCACCCTCTCGAAGAGATATTCAGAAATAGCAGGAATATTGGACCGAAGAGGAAGGACCTTGGCCCCGGCTGGGAGGATGTGGTCCGTGGTGATATTATCTCCCATCTTTAAAATGATCGACCCTTCCATCACATCCTCCAGTGGACCTCGAGCGGGCAAAGGTTGGATGTTAGGACCTCGCTCGATCACCACACCTTCGGGGATCGAAGAAGGAGGAAGGATCATCCGATCATCGATTAAGAATTGTTTTGGCATGGCGACTCGGGGTGACCTTGGACCCAATGTCCGAGGATCTGTGATCGATCCTTCTAAAGCACAGGCTGCTGCCACATAGGGACTGGCCAGATAAACCCGATCCTGCGGTGTCCCGCTCCTCCCCAAAAAGTTCCGGTTCATTGTCCGAATGGAGATTGCTTGAGAGGGAGGAGCCTGGCCCATGCCGATGCAGGGACCACAGGCTGATTCCAGAATCCGGGCGCCCGCGCTGATGAGATCGGCTAAGGCTCCATTTCTTGCGATCATCTCAAAGACCTGTTTCGATCCGGGGGTAACGGTCAGGCTCACATTCGGATGGACCTTTTTCCCTTTTAGCATCTTGGCCACGCTCACCAAATCCATATAAGAAGAATTATTGCAACTCCCAATACAGACCTGTTTCACCTCTTGGCCGGCCACCTCTCTCACTGCGCAGACATTGTCAGGGCTTGAGGGTTGAGCGATCAAAGGCTCCAACTTTTGGAGATCGATTTCCATCAATTGGTCATATTCTGAATCTGGATCAGGTTCGAGGGGAATCCAATCCGTTTCTCTCTTCTGAGCCCTTAGAAATTCAAAGGTCCTTTCATCGCTTGGAAAGAGGGCGGTGAAAGCCCCCAGTTCCACTCCCAGATTTGCGATGGTGGCCCTTTCAGGAATGGAGAGCGTTTTTACCCCTGGTCCTCCAAATTCAAAAATCTTCCCTACGCCACCTCTCACGGTTAAACGCCTCAGCAGTTCCAATACGATATCCTTTGAAGCCACCCAGGGAGGTAATTTCCCCTTTAATCTCACCAAACCGATCTCAGGCATTTTGAAATGGTAAGGCTCGCCTCCCATGGCAACCGCCACATCAAGACCTCCTGCTCCAATAGCGATCATTCCCAGGGCCCCTGCATTGGGGGTATGACTGTCAGCACCGAGAAGGGTCTCTCCAGGCTTTGCAAATCGTTCTAAGTGAATCTGGTGGCAGATGCCATTGCCAGGTTTGGAGAAGAAGATCCCATGCTTCGCTGCAAAGGTCTGCAAAAATCGGTGATCATCTGCATTCTCAAACCCGGTCTGAAGCATATTATGATCGACATAACCGATCGAGAGTTTGGTCTTAATCTTTGGAATTCCCAAGGCTTCAAATTGAAGGAAGGCCATCGTACCCGTGGCATCCTGGGTGAGCGTTTGGTCGATGGAGATGGAAATATCCTCACAGGGTTTTAATCTTCCGCTGACCAGGTGTGCTTCAAGAAGTTTTTGTGCAAGATTCTTACCCATTGCTTTCCTTTCAATGTTTTAAAAAAATCATAATCGATGATTCTCTGATTTGTCAACGAAATTGGGTTATTGATAATTCAATCTTTTTCCAATAAAATGGCTAAAGAGAACAGGAGGCAAGAAATGGTTCTTTTGAATGACAGGTACCGAATAGAAAAAGATTCGATGGGTTCTGTAAAAGTTCCAGCGGGGGTTTATTATGGTGCCCAGACCCAGAGGGCGATTGAAAATTTTCCGATCAGCGGCTGGCGTTTCGGGAGGGAATTTCTTCATGCCTTGGGTCTCATCAAGTATGCGGCAGCGACGGTGAACGCAGAGCTGGGCCTCTTGGACCGAAGAATCGCAAGGGCCGTCGAAAAGGCTTCCGATGAGGTAATCCAGGGAAAATGGGACGAACAATTTATTTTGGACATCTTTCAAACCGGCTCCGGAACCTCGACCAACATGAATGCCAATGAGGTCATCGCCAATCGGGCCAATGAAATACTCGGGAGCAGAAAAGGGGCGTATCGCCCTATCCATCCCAATGACCACGTGAATTTGGGCCAATCGAGTAATGATGTCTTCCCCTCTGCCATCCACATTGCCTCCGTGAACCTTTTACAACAAAAACTTTTCCCAGCTTTAAAAGGTCTCCATAAGGCACTGAAGAAGAAAGGAAGAGAATTCCATTCCATCCTTAAAATCGGTCGAACCCATCTGCAGGATGCGACTCCCATTCGACTGGGCCAAGAATTTGAGGGGTATGCGCGGCAGGTAGAGTTGGGCATTCGGAGAATTGAGAATAGCATGAGATCCCTTTGTGAGCTTCCTCTGGGAGGAACTGCCGTTGGAACAGGAGTCAATACACACACACTTTTTGCCAAGAAAGTGATCTCCATCATCAACAGGAAGACAGGAGGCCGCTTCCATGAGGCGATTGACCATTTTGAGGCTCAAGGGACCCGGGATGCGTCGGTAGAAATGAGTGGGGCCCTGAAAACAGTGGCGTCCAGTTTAATCAAAATGGCTAACGATATCCGGTGGATGGGTTCTGGCCCTCGCTGTGGAATTGGCGAAATCCGTCTCCCGGAGACTCAACCTGGCTCCTCGATCATGCCGGGAAAGGTGAACCCTGTGATTCCTGAATCCCTTATCCAGGTGTGCGCCCAGGTGATTGGAAACGACTCGGCAATCACTCTGGGGGGGCTCAGTGGGAATTTTGAACTTAACGTGATGATGCCATTGATTGCTTACAATCTACTGGAATCGATCCGCCTCCTCGCTAACGCCATCGATAACTTTTCCGAGAGATGCATCGAGGGACTGGAAGCAGATCGAGAGCGGTGTGAAGAGATGATTGAAAAAAGCCTGGCTCTGGCCACTGCCCTGATGCCAAGAATCGGATATGATGAGGCCGCCCGAATCGCCAAGAAGGCCTATGAACATAGAAAGACAATCCACCAGGTAGTCGAGGAAGAAGGGCTCTTTTCAAAAGAAGATATAAACCGCCTACTCGATCCTCAGTCGATGACAGCTCCGACAAGATCGGTCAAAAAGAAAAATCGAAAAATACGGAACAAATAGGCTTGACATACTTCATAAATGGTGCTTATTTAAACTCGATAAAATCAAAAGTTATAATGAATTAAGAGGGAGCAATCGAGGAAAGGGAGGGACATTTATGTATTTTATTACGGTCTCAGAAATGCTTGGAACGAACGGTGAAAAGATTGCAAATCAGGTGGCTCAAATTTTGAATTATACCTATTACGGTGAAGAAGAACTTTTTAGGGCTGCCGATGAGCTGGGTTTTCTTTCTGACGTTAAGAAACTGGATGAAAAAGGCCCGACCTTTCTTGAAAAATTTTTTATCGAAAAGCCCAAAGTCTATCTCGATCGATTACAGTCCGTCGTTTATGAGGTGGCTAAAAAGGGAGATGCTCTATTTTTCGGCAGGGGAAGTCAGTTTTTGCTGAACTCTTTCGATTGTGCTCTTCATGTGCTTGTCACAGGCTCTATAGAGAAGAGGATAGACCGAGTGATGGAAGAAAGAAGGGTGGAGAGAGAGGTTGCTGAAAAAATAATTCATCTATCGGATCATGACAAAAGGGGATTCTTAAGATTTGCCTTTGATGAGGAGTGGTTGAATCCCCATCTGTATGATCTCATCTTGAATACCGATAAATTGAGCATCGATTCTGCAGTGAAAATTGTCATTGATGCGGCAAGATCGGATGAAATCAAAACATGCGGAATCGATTCTGTCAAATCGCTCGGAAAGCTCTCGTTACATCGAAAAATTGAAGCCGCCTTCCTTGAAGCTGGACTCACCCATCCAAATCTTTTTTTCACCGTGGAGGATGTGGATTCCGTGCGGTTTTATGGTCTTGTGAATTCTTTGGAAAAAAAGGAAAAGATTGAAACCGTTATGAAAGGAATAAAAGGGATAAAGAACATTATTAATGATTTGACGATCTTCAAACCTTCGAAGGGCGGGATGTAGTCTCAAGGTCCTATTCGAAAATGGCTGATTGAAAGAAGCCTTGTCTGCTTCAAATACCATTTTGAATCTTAAACAGTGAAGAAAGGAGCCGAGGATGATCTTCAAACAGTTCAGAGATGGGGAGGGTTGCCTCTCCTATCTTATCGGTTGTGAAAAGAAGAAAGTGGCTGCTGTGATTGATCCATCTACCCATACTCTTCAATATCTTCAATCTCTCAAAGGAAATAACCTTAACCTCCAATACGTCATCGATACGCATACGCATGCAGACCATCTCTCCGGAGCTGGCGCATTGGCGCAGAAGGTTGGCGCAAAGGTCATCATGAACAAGGAGACACCGCATCAGCGATCCATCGGTGCGGAGAAGGCCCCGGAGAATATTAAGGAGATTCTGGAGAAAAATGCTAAGATCTCCGTCGATCTATTCATCGACGAAGGGGAAACCATTAAGGGTGGAGAAATTCCCATCCATATACTTCATACTCCGGGACATACCATCGATACGATCTGCCTCCTTCTGCCTGATAGAATTCTCACCGCTGACATTCTCCACATCGGACAGGCTGGGAGAACGGACCTCCCGGGCGGAAGTTCAGAAGAGATGTACGAGACCCTTTTTAAAAAGATCTTCCCCCTTTCTGACGATCTCTTGGTCTACCCTGGGCATGATTACAACGGCAACATCAATTCCTCCCTGGGCTACGAGAAAAAGAATAATGAATTTCTGAAGCCGCGCTCCAAGCCGGCATTTGTCCAGTTCGTGGCTAAGTTCTTCCCGGAGATTAAACCTGGAATGCAGTGCGGGGTGAAGACGATCGTCGGCAGTGGCGAAGGAAAACAGCCCACTCTCCAGGACGGTTTAGGAGACCTGATCATTGACTATATGCAACGCCATCCCGAGGATTATACCACCACCATAGATCAATTGAAAAAACAACTCGATGCAAAGGACAAGTCTCTTTACTTACTCGATGTGCGGACACCTGGCGAGGTTGCTGGAGGGTATATCAAAGGGGCGGCGAACATCCCCATCGATGAACTTCCAAAAAAGGCGGAAGAAATACCCAAGGAGAAGGAGGTTGTGGCTTACTGCCTGAGCGGGGTCCGATCTGCTCTGGCCACCATGTACTTGAGGGCGCGGGGTTTTAAGGTGAATACCCTCGACCATGGAATCCACGAGTGGGAAGAAGCGGGCTACCCCATCGAGAAATAGGTCCTATCATCTCTTTGATTAGTCTTCTTTGTTTAAAAACTTCACTGCCTCTTCAACAAATTCCTTTAGAAGTCCCCATCGAATTTTTTAATGTCATTCCTTCCAAGTATTGAAATAATCGATTTGACTTCTCTCCCTCCCCCAATTTAAGTTTTCTATAAATGTCTAAACTGTGGGGCAGGCGTTTTGTGTGTCTGATTACTGTCTTCTTTTGAGCAAGGATTCAAGCAATGATTTATCTCGATAACCCTGCTACCTCTTGGCCAAAGCCTCCTGAGGTTAAAGAGGCAATGGTGAAATTCATGGAGGAGATTGGAGCCAATCCAGGTCGATCCGGACATCTCCTATCGATCGAAGCCGCCCGCATTTTATACGAGACAAGAGAGACCCTTTCCACTTGCTTCAATGTGAAAGACCCTTCAAGAATTGTCTTCACCCTCAATGCCACCGAATCCATCAACTTGGCCTTAAAGGGTTTACTGAAATCCGGGGATCACGTCATCACGAGCAGTATGGAGCACAATTCAGTAATGAGGCCTCTCAGGGATCTTGAGAAGAAAAGAATTGAACTAAGCATCATCCCCTGCTCCAAAGAAGGCATGCTTGACCCACAAGATTTGGAAAAGAAGATACAATCCAACACCAGAATGGTCGTCCTCAATCATGGTTCAAATGTTATAGGAACACTCCTTCCAATTAGGGAAGTGGGCCTGATCGCAAGGAAACACAATCTCCTCTTCTTAGTCGATGCTGCCCAGACTGCTGGGGCCTACCCTATCGATATGGAAATGGACCAAATCGACCTTTTAGCCTTTACTGGGCATAAGAGCCTCTATGGACCACAGGGGACAGGAGGACTGGTCATGGGTGAACGTGTTGAGGAGAAAGAGATGATTCCACTCAAACAGGGTGGGACAGGAAGTCGATCCGAATTTGAGGAACAGCCAGACTTCCTCCCGGACCGCTTTGAAAGCGGAACTCCAAATGGAGTCGGCCTTGCTGGGCTTCTGACAGGCGTTCATTTTGTCTTAGAGAAAGGGGTTGAACAAATCCGTCAACACGAGATTGGGTTAACTGAAAAACTCATCGAGGGGTTGAAAAAAATTCCTCAGGTCAATCTCTATGGTCCTGAAAATGTAAAGCATCGAATCGCAACGCTCTCCTTTAACATTGAAGGACTCCCTCCTTCGGATGTGGCCCTCCGTTTAGAAAGAGAATTTGGGATCCTCTGCCGGCCTGGACTTCACTGTGCCCCAGCAGCCCATCGCACCATTGGAACTTTTCCAGAGGGAACAGTTCGATTTGGGCTGGGCGTCTTCAACACCGAAGATGAGATCAAAGCCTCTATCCAAGCGGTCTCCGTTATTGCAAAACAGCAAAGATGATTCAATTTATTTCCCCCCTCACCCTTCTCATCTCCCACCAGAGACTGTGTCGTAAGCAATGAGAACGTACTTCTGCTTCAACACGGAACAGGCGGTCGGGTGATGAAGCTTTAGAGCGGAAACCTTTCATCGCTCAGCGTTGGGGTGTCAAGCCCATGAAAAGAATCCCGTTTCCAAAAAGGCCGATTACCCATAACTTTAAATGACCGCATTCTAAAGCTGAAGAACCTGACTGCCTGTTCCGTTAGAATCGACTCTCCATCACGATTACGACACAATCTCCCAGGGGAGAGGGAAATCTATAACGGGAATCAACTAGAAACTCCCCCCTTGATGGGCATAGGTGTTGACTTATGTATTTCGTCATTCCGGCGAAAGCCGGAATCCACTCAAACAATCGTATCATACAAATCCAACCAATCCGGATTCTTGCTTTCGATCAATTCCAGCTTCCAAGCTCTTTTCCAATTCTTTATTCTCTTCTCTCGCATAATAGCCGATTCCATACTCTCATGCAGTTCGTACCAAACCAACTGTTTAACCATGTAACGTTTGGTAAACCCTTCTACCATATTATTTTTGTGCTCCCATATCCTCTTGACCAAATCTGAAGTTACTCCTACATAGAGCGTGCCATTTCTTTTACTTGCGAGAATGTATACGGCGGGCTGCCTATTCACTGCGTCTCTCTGGATTCCGGCTTTCGCCGGAATGACGAATAATCATGAAATATGACCATTGTAAAATCACCAAGTCCTTAAGTTAGCGCTTATGCCCGTGATGGGGGAGGGCGAGCCCTGAACCATGTAAGGTTCAGGACAGTCATGCACCCTACGTGGTGCATGGGGTGGGGGTGAAATTATCTATTTTCTATTTAAATAGATGAAAAGAAAAATCCCACCGATGATCATAAAGGAGCTAAGGACCTGGCCCATGGTGAATGGGCCCATGATAAACCCAAGTTGGGCATCCGGTTCTCTAAAGAATTCAACAAAAAAGCGAAATACCCCATAAAGAGAGAGAAAGATCGCTAAGAGCCCTCCGGTGGGAAGCTTTTTATCTTTCAAGAGCCATAGGATCAAAAAAAGAACTCCTCCTTCCAATGCACTCTCATAGAGTTGAGAGGGATGGCGAGGAAGGGATCCACCTTTTGGGAAGATCATACCCCAGGGGATTTGGGTTACCCGGCCATAGAGCTCTCCGTTGATGAAATTTCCGATCCTTCCTAAACCCAATCCGATAGGAGCTGTAACAATGATAAGGTCTGCAATCCTCCAGAACGACTTTTTATTCTTCCACGAGAAAAGGATCTCAACGATGAAGACGCCGATTAATCCTCCGTGAAACGACATTCCACCATGCCAGATGGCAAAAGCCTCAAGGGGATCGGCGAGGTACATCTTGAGATCATAGAAGAGGACGTATCCCAAGCGGGCCCCCACCATTAAGCCGAGAATAAGATAAAAGTAGAGGTTCTCTACATCCAGTTTTGAAATGTCAAAATCTTTTTTCTTCATCTGATACCGGACGAGCAGATAGGAGGCAAAAAATCCAAAGACATACATGAGCCCATACCAGCTCACTCGAATCGGCCCCAATTCCACCAAAATCGGATCAATGTTGACTTTCATCTTTTCCCTCTTATTTCTTTCTCCTTCACTTTTTGATTTTATTGGAGAATGAATGAAGATTCAAGCCATTTTACTAATCCTTCTTTGGTGACATTGACGTCCAATAAGAATCTTTGTATAATTTTTGTAAATTTATGGATGAACTTTCCAGAAAACAACAAATCCTTCAGGACCTGAAGAAATTTGTTCTGTCAAAGGCCTCCATCGTCTACATCCTCTCGGATGAAGAAGATCGGCTGGAGGGTCTTCTTAAGGAATTATCTTCTACATTCCAACCCAAACCGAAACTCCTCATCTGGAACCCCTTCCAGGGGCTGACCGGGGAGAATGAAAAGATTGAGAATTCAACAAACCCCATTGAAGCCTTAGACAAGGCGATCCAGCGAACAGAACAAAACCTTTATCTCTTCGAGGGGCTCCATCCTTTTCTAAAAACAGATCCCTTCGTCTCAAGAAAATTGAAGGATCTCCACCGCTCCCTCCGAAATCGATACTCCACCCTGTTTATCATCGCACCCGTTCTGGTGGTCCCCGATGAACTTCGCCGCGATATGATTGTATACGAACTCCCCATGCCGGATGCGATGGAAGTGGAACGCATCCTGATGGGAGTGATTTCTGGAAGTCCCCACGCCTCTGTGTTGACGGAATCTCTCACACCGGAATTGAAGGATCGGATGATAAAGGCGGCCCTCGGCCTCTCTCTCGACCAAGTCGCTCGCGCCTTTCGAAGCGCCCTGATCGGAAGAGCGACCGCCGATTCCTCTCTGATTGATGCATTGCTCGAAGAAAAAGGACAACTCATTAAGAAGTCAGGGATTCTGAGCCTGGTCCAGAATGGGCCTGCCTTCGAGGAGATCGGCGGGTTGGAAAACCTCAAAGACTGGTTGAGGAAGAGATCCAACATTTTAAGCGATGAGGGAAGGTCTTTTGGTCTCCAACTCCCGAAGGGGGTTTTGATCACCGGAGTTTCAGGATGTGGTAAGAGCCTCTGCGCAAAGGTCTTCGCCTCTTTTTGGGGAGTTCCATTGCTCCACCTCGACATGGCAAGGCTCTACGATAGGACGATCGGAGAGCCCGAGGAGGCTTTACAGGTTGCCCTTCGCACCGCTGAGTCCGTGGCACCTGCTGTGCTATGGATCGATGAGATCGAAGCGGGCATCAGCATTCAAAGCCAGAAAGCCGGAGGTGGAACTCAATCTCGAGTCTTTGCCTCATTCCTCACCTGGATGCAGGAGAAAAGCGCCTTCGTCTTTATCGCTGCTACGGCCAATGTCATCGAACTGCTCCCCCCTGAGGTGTTGAGGAAGGGTCGTTTTGACCAAATCTTTTTTGTGACCCTTCCCAATCCTCAAGAAAGAAAGTCCATTCTCTCCATCCATCTGAAGAAGAACGGGACGGATCTCTCCCAGGTCAATTTAGATATGCTGGTGAAGGTCACGGAGGGGTTTAATGGTGCTGAAATTGAGCAGGCGGTCAATGGCGCAATGATTGAGGCCTTCAATTCGAAGCGAACCCTGAACGAACAAGATATCGTCATCTCTGCCGGAAATATTGTCCCCCTTTCCACTACCATGAGGGAAGAGATTGGAAGGATGGAACGCTGGGCCTATAACCGAGCCATTCCAGCCTCCAGATGAGAAATAAAACCCACTGCCGACTTTCCCGTCAATAATCGTCTCGATCCTCTTCGTCGTCTTCGTCGTCGTCTTCGTCTTCATCCTCGTCGTATTCTTCGGCCTCTTCATCCTCTGCCTCTGCCTCTGCCTCTTCCTCATCCTCTCTCTTTTTTCGCTTCACTTTCAAATTGATCTTTTCCAAACTTTCATCACCGAGGTCATCGATCACTTCGTTAAAAAACAATGCGAGAGAGATCAGATACTCCTCTGGTAATTCCCGAAACCAGTCCATGACCTTCTCAGCCATTTCCATCTTCTCATTACTCGAAGAATCCTCCAAAAGATCGATGGCCTTACGATAGTGTTTATTGAACGCCCGGATCATAAAACTATTTCAACCTCCTTTAGATCGGGATTGGACTTCCCACTCATCATCCAAAAATATTATACTTTCATTCTGGGTGACGGGCAATAAAAAAAGCCTCTCTCTTTAAGTGAGGCTTTTTACTGGTACCGGAGGTCGGAATCCCTTCAATTTGCGAACTTGTCCTGAGCGAAGTCGTAGGAGGGCAAGCTCCCCGACGCGGGGTGGAAGCCCCGCTGGATTTTGAGTCAAGACCCAACCATCAGGCCATTTCCCATCATTTTTAATTACTTATAAATCAATCGGTTGCAAGAGTCAAGTTGGAATAGCTTGGGTTATTTCGGGTTATTTTCACCTAAGGTGGTTACACTTTGTTGGAAACGAAGGGGAACGTAGGTTCTAAAACAACTTAAGTCCCAGGGACCTAGTTGAATTCCTCTACTTATTTTTTCCTTCCAAAAATCTCATCCGCCTTCCCCCTTCAATTCTTCTGGAGTACTTTCTTCAAGCCATAGCTGCAAATATTCTTCCAACCAATACGGCGCCATCTCTTAAAAACTGCTTTCAACTCACGAAACAAAAATCACCCGAAGGGGACGTAGGTGCAAATGCAAATTACTTCTCTCGTCCGTACAACTCCGCCCCTTCCCCTAGACTCGCCATCCGGTTCACCCACGACGTCGTCATCCCCAGAAACCGCGCCACCGCCCCCCGTGTACCCCAACTTCTGCAACGCCACCTGGCAGCATAGCCTACTATTCCTCTTTGCGCCCACGTTATATATATCTGGAGAACAAGGGTCCCCCACATTCTCCCAAAGTAAAAGTCGATGTAGTAGGCGGAGTCCTTCTCACCGGAAGCCCCACTCCTTATTGCCTTCAGTTCTCGTTCAATCAAGAACCGCTGGTAAGGAATCAGCTTACCTTTCAGCAATGCTGTCAGTTCAGCCATTTCTTCCTGCTTTGAATCCATCTTCTTTATGATCATGAGTTGCTCCAGGAGTCTAGCTATTTGTTTAGAGCTTTGATTGTTACCGAATTACCGATGCGTGACCCCCAGGTTTTTTCCAATTGTTTCTAAAATAAAAGTTGAGACCCGGTCCCACTTATCATGCAGCTTTTTCTATCTTGACAGACTGGGATAAGAGATAAGTCACCAGTGCGTTTAAGCTTACCCCCTCCTCATCCGCTTTTCTCACTAGCTCCCTGTGGAGGTCTCTTGGAACTCTGACATTAAATTGCCCACTGAAACGGGTCTTTGGCTTTGGAAGAGCTATTTTATGCTTTTTCATTGTATCGATGGTTAATTCTAAGGCTTCCTGAGCATTTTTGATCGCCTCATCAAGACTATATCCTCCAGTTACAATACCAGGAAAATCAGGAAATCTCGCGGCAAAATATCCAGATTCTCTGTCTGGAATAATTTTTATCTCATAACCTAATAGTTCCTCTTCTTTATTCTTTCTCATAGGTCAATCCTCCTCCAGGACTCTGATCACGTCTTTAACATCCAACCAATGACAATGCTTATGTCCTCCATGAGGTTTAACAACCGTCAGAATCTTATCACCCTTCTTATAAACATAATGGCTGCCTCTAATATTCACACGTTTAAACCCCAATCCCAAAATGATTCTTTCTAACTCTTTAAATCTCACCCCTTTGGGGCCTTGCTTTATCCTGGAGAGGTCTTCTTCTATTCCCATCTTGAAAAGAGAATAACTGAATATAGTTACAAATGCAAGAAGAAATTTTGGGGAAACTCAGAGGCTAAGATTTGACTGAAAAACGGAAGCACCTGAAATGGTGCTTCCCGGAGAGGTAAATATCATCTCATATTGGGTGCTCGGCAGCACACGTTGCTGGCCAGTCAGGGAGAACTGTTTTGCTTTGAGCTTTGCCTGCCCGCCGGAGCTTCAGCATAGGCGGGAGCTTTCCGCTTTCCGCTATGTTTACCTGCCGAAGCCTGAATTCTTTGCCGCAGGCAGGCGTTCTGCGCCATGCCCTGGTTATATTTTTGAATATTCCCCACTCCGCAATCAGCATTCCGCATTTGGAACGGCCAACTTTTTTATGGATGACACCAAATTGCAAAGCTAAAGGCTAACTCTTCGTATTTATTTCGGCCTGACAATCATTTGATTATTTATTAAAAATGTATTGCATTATTAACAAACCGAGGATATCTTGAAAATAGAAAAAATCTCATGGGATCAGGAAACAGTTGATCATATTTCTAATCACCTGGTTTCACCGAAAGAGGTTGAAGAGGTATTGTTTAATGATGCAGACACACCACTTGTAATGCGGGGAAAAGAAGCCAAATATATTGCTTATCGAAAAACTCATGGAGGGCGGGTATTATTCATCGTGTGGGCCTTAAAATATAAAAAAACAAAAATCATTACTGCCAGAGACATGACTGAAAAAGAAAAACGATTTTAGATATTGTCAAAAGTTCTATGAAAAACCGCTCTGTAACATACCGAAAGACAATGAAAACCCTCCCCCTTGTCGAAGATCCCGCTGAATTATGGCGGGGAGGGGGGAGGGAACAGGGTGGGGGTGAAAGACTTGACGGGCATAGCGAGAAGACTCAGGGAACACTCTACGGATACAGAGCGGCATTTATGGAGGCATCTCAGAGACAGACAGATAGATGGTTTCAAGTTTCGTCGTCAACAACGAGTTGGCAGCTATG
>Ga0315274_10005410_pt1 | contig 18663 bp, 15 predicted proteins | sample YL17G02_20_MG_FD_203700 | JGI IMG/M metagenome (GOLD analysis project Ga0315274, IMG submission 203700) | Sediment microbial communities from Yellowstone Lake, YNP, Wyoming, USA - YL17G02_20 | ecosystem: Environmental > Aquatic > Freshwater > Lake > Sediment | place: USA: Wyoming | collected... | reverse complement strand
GATTGGGGAGAGAGCCTGCTCGGAGACAAATCGCACAGCATGGTTTTCGACAATTTTAAAATCAAACGCGCGGTTCCGGAGTTCAAGGCCGTCATTCCCTTTTCGGAGGGAGCGGAGGAAATCCTCGCCTGGTATGACGCGGACATCGGCCGCAGGACCGTGGACGAGGCGTTCAACCGGCAGCTCGACCGGATGATCGCGGCGTATGAATCGGCGTTTCCGAACGGGTGATCAGAAATCAAACGAATTCCGGGTGACAAAAAATCGTTAAGCACTGCCCACGCCCCGGGGCGTGGGTTTATTATAATGGAGGAATGATTTGTGAAGTTGGGCATCATCGGGCTGCCGAGAAGCGGCAAGAACACGTTGTTTGAGGCCTTGACGAAGACCAAGTCGGCGGCCGAATCCAAAATGGAGAACCGGATGGCGACGGTCCGAGTGCCGGATCTCCGCATCGACACGCTGAGTGAAATATACGATCCCCCAAAAACCACCTACGCCCAGATCGATTATTTTCTGCCGGGCATGGCCGTGTCCCGGAACGACAATTCCAAAGAGCAGTCCATCTGGACCAAGGCGCGCGACAGCGATGCATTGATTCACGTGGTCCGCAATTTTGAGGAATCCGGCTACGGCCATCCCGATCCGCCGGCGGACTTCAGAAAACTCGATGAGGAATTGATTTTTTCGGATCTGATCGTGGCGGACAAGCGGCTCGAACGGCTGGATGCGGATTTGAAAAAAAACAGGAAGATCGACCAGACGGAATACGGCCTGATCCAGGAATGCAAGTCCGTGCTCGACGGGGGGACGCCGCTGCGCCGGCATCCGAACCTCGCCTCCGCGCCCGCGTTGCGGGGCTACACCTTTCTTTCGGCAAAGCCGACGCTGGCGGTGCTGAACACCGAAGATCACGGTAACGGTCTGCCGGACGGCTTCGAGGCGCAGTCGCAGGAGCGCTGCCTATCGATCAAGGGAAAGGTGGAGCGGGAACTCGCGCAGATGTCCGACGATGACGCCGTCGAGTTTTTGGCCGAATACGGCATCGCCGAATCGGCCATGACCGTGGTGATCCGCGAATCGTACGTACTGCTCGGGCTCATGTCGTTTTTCACCGTGGGGGAAGACGAGGTCCGCGCCTGGACGATCAAAACCGGCACCCGGGCGGTGGACGCGGCCGAGGCGATTCATTCGGACATCAAGAAGGGATTCATCCGGGCCGAAGTGGTCGCGTACGACAACCTGATCGAGGCGGGCTCGTATGCGGAGGCGAAGAAACGCGGCGTGGTCCGGCTGGAGGGGAAAGAGTACGTCATGCGGGACGGGGACGTGGTGGAGTTCAGGTTCAATGTGGGGAAAGGGTGATATTAATCCCCCGGGGCTGACAAAAAAGTCAGATCAACACGCATCCTGAGTCATTGTTCCGCTCTGCGGAACAATGATAGACTGCGTCGAAGGGTGCTTAGCGCCGCATTAACAGCTCGCTTCGACTCCGCTCAGCGAGCGGAATAATAGCAATATCTGACTTTTTGGTCAACCCCACCCCCCCCTTGTCAGGGGGGTAAATCATATCCAGCCGATATGGACTCCGGCAAACCGAATTAATACCATATCCCCGGTTCCTTCATTCCTTTATCATCTTCTTCAATTCGTCCAGTTTCTGAAGCGCTTCAAGGGGAGTGAGTGAGTTGAGGTCGAGTTTATTAAGTGCGTCGGCGAGCAGGGATTCACGGGCCGCAAACATGTCCAGCTGAGGGGCGGGTTCGGCCACCATCCATCCGGCTTCGCCTCCGGCTGCGAGTTTCGGCGTCCGACTGGGCGTGAGTTCGTTGGCCTCCAAATTTCTCAGAATTTCCTTCGATCGGGCGATGACTTCCGTTGGCAGGCCCGCCAGGCGCGCCACCTGGATTCCATAGCTGTGGTCGCATCCGCCCGGGACGATCTTCCGCAGGAAGACGATGTGGTCCCCCCATTCGCGCACGGCGACGTTGTAGTTTTTCACGCGCGGAAGGATGAGAGCCAGCTCGGTCAACTCGTGGTAGTGCGTGGCGAAGAGGGTCTTGGCCTGAACGCTCGGGTGGTTGTGGAGGTATTCGGCCACGGCCCACGCGATGGAAAGCCCGTCGAAGGTGGAGGTTCCCCTTCCGATTTCATCCAGAAGGACAAGGCTCTTCGGCGTGGCATTGTTCAGGATGTTGGCGGTTTCGTTCATCTCCACCAAAAACGTCGATTCTCCGCCGGCCACGTTGTCCTGGGCGCCGACCCGCGTGAAAATGCGGTCCGTCAGCCCGATTCGCGCCCGCTTTGCCGGCACGTAACTCCCGATCTGGGCCATGAGCACGATGAGACCGACCTGCCGGATGTAGGTGGATTTGCCGGCCATGTTGGGTCCCGTGATGATGAGCACCTGACTTTCGGCGTTATCCAGTTTCACGTCGTTTGGAATGAACGGCTGGCCGGGCGGGAGAAGACGCTCCACAACGGGGTGGCGGCCCTCCTCGATTTCGATTTCATTCCCCTCATGGATGTCCGGCTTGACATACCGGTATTCTTCCGCGGTCCCCGCGAATGAAATCAGGGAATCGAGTTCACCGATGAGCCGGCTGTTGTCCTGAACCGGCCCGGCGGATTCCGCCACGGTTTTCCGCAAGTCGTCGAAAAGCCGGGATTCGAGTTCCGCGAGTTTTTCCTCGGCATGGAGGATTTTGTCCTCCATCTCCTTGAGCGCCGGCGTAACGAAGCGTTCGGCGTTGACCAGGGTCTGCTTGCGGATGTAGTCCTGCGGGATTTTGGCGAGGCGGGGATTGGTCACCTCGATGTAATATCCGAACACCTGGTTGTAGCCGACTTTCAGCGATGAAATGCCCGTCCGTTCGCGTTCCGTGGCCTGCAGCCTGGCGATCCAGTCCTTGCCCGAGAATGCGGCATTGCGGAGGTCGTCCAACTCCCGATGAAATCCCCCACGAATCGTTCCTCCATCTGAAAGGCTGGCCGGCGGATCGTCGACGATCGTCCTTTCGATGGCATCCAGCGCCGGTTCGCAGGGGGCGAGGTTTTCCCTGACGGCCGTCAGACGGTCCGAACGCGCGTCGGCGAGGATCCGTTTCAGTTCGGGGATTTTTTTCAAGGTGACTTTCAGTGCAATGAGGTCGCGCGGACCCGCCTTTCCCGTTGCGATGCGGGCGACGAGCCGTTCCGAATCACCCATCCCCTTGAGCCGCGAGATTATGCCGCTCCGCATATCCTGCCCCGAGAGGAGTTCCTCGACGGCGTCGAGGCGCTCGCGGATCGACCGGATCCCCTTCAAAGGGCGATGGAGCCAGGACGCGAGCGTCCGTCCGCCCATTGCCGTTTGAGTCCTGTCCAGGATGGAGAGCAATGTGCCTTCGCGGCCTCCGCCGGTCATGGAGGCCGCAATTTCCAGATTCCGGCGCGTCGCGGCGTCAAGCAGCATGAAGTCCTCACCTGAGTAGTGCTTCAGGCTGCGGATGTGCGGCAGGGCGTTTTTCTGTGTTTCCTTCAAATACGTGTATACAGCGCCCGCGGCCGAAAGACCGGCGTCCAGATCTTCGCATCCGAAGCCCTTCAATGAGGAAGTGCCGAAATGCCGGGTCAGCATTTCATGGGCGTAGGACCGGCCGAAAATCCAGTTTTCCCTTCGGGTGACCGTCGGGACGGCCCCGTTCCGGGGGATGATCCGCTCGATGCGTTCCGTCTGGTCCTCAGAGATCAGGATTTCCGACGGCCCGATGGATTCCAGTTCATTTGAGGCTTTGTCGACCGGGCATTCCGTGACCTTGAATTCTCCGGTTGAAACATCCGCGAAAGCGATGCCGCAGCGGTTGTCGAGAAAAAACACGGCCGAGAGGAAATTGTTTCTTTTGCTATCGAGAAGTTTTTCCTCGGTCAGCGTGCCCGGCGTGGCCACCTGGATGACCTCCCTTTTGACGATCCCCTTCGCCAGTTTGGGATCCTCGACCTGGTCGCAGATGGCCACCTTGTATCCCGCGCGGATCATTTTACCGAGATAGATTTCGAGCGCGTGATGGGGAAAACCGGCCAAAGGAACGTCGCCGGCCTTTCCATGACCGCGAGAGGTCAGGGTCAATCCGAGCACCTTCGAAGCGATTTTGGCGTCTTCGTAAAACATCTCGAAAAAGTCGCCCATCCGGAAGAACAGGACGGCATCCCGGTGCTCGGCTTTGACCGAATGGTATTGGGTCATGAGGGGGGTTTCGGTCTGCAGTGTGGTGCCGGTTGAGCGCATGGTTTTAAAATAACACGCGCCATTCATAATTGCAACTTGTTTTTCAGAAGTGTTCGAGGGCATTCAAGGTGCAATCCTGTAGGTTAAAGAACAGGCGATATCGTCATAGCACAACCACATGAAAAACAAACACTAACACTAAACTGACAGCATGATCTGAACAAGGCATTTTATTTGCAGCCATTCATTCAATTGCCTGTGACAGAATGGATCTCTCACCAAAGGCGGATTATGCTCAACCGAAAGCGATTCTTCGATTTGCTTCTGCTTTGGACTGTTCCTCTCGTTGCGCAAAGGATTGGCCCTGCCAGCGGTTTCGCTGATTTAGAGCTTGATTCTCTTTTACAGATACCGATCAGCGCAAGCGCTAGATATGACCAGACCGTCAGCGAGGCGCCCTCATCCGTGACCATCGTCACCCATGAAGACATCCTGAAGTACGGGTATCGCTCCTTGGATGAAGCGCTGAGAAGCGTCCGGGGATTTTATACGAGCTATGACAGAAACTATGCCTATGTCGGAATGAGGGGATTCGGGCGGCCCACGGATTACAACGACCGGTTGCTGGTCCTGATCGACGGACACATCATGAACGACAACATTTTCGGCTCGGCCGCCGCAGGAACCGAACTGCCCCTTAACATGGATGCGGTGGACCGCATCGAGATCGTTCGAGGTCCCAACTCCACGCTTTATGGAACCAGCGCCATGTTTGCCGTCATCAATATCATCACCAGGCGGGGTCCGGCGGTGAACGGGTGGGAGGGAACTGTTGAAGTTGGAAGTTACGGAAAATGGGAGGGCGCTGCCCAGTTCGGGAAGATTTTCAGGGATGGTTCTGAAATTTTTATTTCCGGTCGTTACGGGGACATGAAGGGTCAGGACCTGTATTTTAAGGAATTCGACGATCCCGCAACGAACGGGGGATGGGCTCGGGGCTTGGACTGGGACCGCTACGGCGGTTTATATGGACGCTTCCAGCACAAAGGGCTCACTCTTCAGGGGATAGCCACGAAACGCGACAAAGGAGTTCCCACGGGGGCATGGGATGCGATTTTCAACGATCCCCGAATGAAATCGACGGACAGGCGTCAATTTGTCGAGGCCCGTTATGACGTCGATCTGAGCGCCACGAAAAACTGGATGACCCGTCTCTCGGTCGATGATTATCATTATCAGGCCTTTTATCCGATGACGCTGTTACAGAAGGAGAATTCCCAGGGGCTCTGGTGGGATTTGGAAAGTCAGTTCCGATGGGATCTGACACCCGGTGAACGCCTGATTTTCGGCGGAAAATATCAAAACAATTTCAGAATCGATTATCGGTACTGGAACGATGCAAACGACATTTTCAAAGGGAAATTTCCCTATTCCATGACGTCCTTTTATTTCCAAAATGAGTACCAGATGCTTGAAAACCTTTCGACTTTCATCGGTGTGAGCCGTGACGCGTTCTCCACCGGGGGAAATGCCGTCATGCCGCGAGTGGCGCTGATCTACAATCCGATTCCGACGGGAACCGCGAAAGTTTTGTACAGTGAAGGATTTCGCGCGCCGAACATCTATGAGCGCGAATACGAGGAAGCCGGCTTGCAGAAAAGAAATCCCGGATTGAAGCCGGAACGCATCCGGACCTTCGAGTTCGTCTGGGAACAGAGACTCACCCGAAAACTATATTCAACGGTTTCGCTTTATCGATATACCATGAAAGATTTGATCGACTACAGTCAGGATCCCCGGGATTCCCTGTTGCTGTACCTGAACGTCGCGCGTGCCAAGGCGCGCGGAATCGAATGGGAACTGAAGGCAAGGCTTCAGGACGGCCTGTCCGGATATGCGCATGCCGCGATTCAGAAGGCGGAGGATGGGACCACGGGCGTCGCGTTGACCAATTCGCCCGAAATTCTATTCGGCGCGGGGTTGACGTTTCCGGTGTGGCATCAAACTTCCGTCGCCATGGAATTTTTCGGCGAAACTGAACGGACCACGGTATACGGCACACGAACGCCGCCGTTCCTCTCCGCCAATTTCAACCTTTCAGGCTTCGAACCGCTTCCCCACACGCGCTTGTCCTTCAAAATCAGGAACCTCTTCAACTCCAGGTACCGCCTTCCGGGCGGATTGGAGCACCGGATGGATTCCATCGTCCAGGATGGACGGTCGTTCGACGTCCGTTTCACCGTTGAATACTGATCGGGATGGTGGATGTTCCTGACGAGAAAAAAACCGTTCAAAAACATTGCGATCGTTTCGCTGTTCGTCCTCTGTCTTGGCGCGGCCGCGGCGCAGGAGATCACCGTGCCCGTGGAATTGCAGATCACCCTCTTTAAAAAGGTCATGACCTTTGACCGCAATCTTGAAAAACGGTCCGGCGGCGAGCTCGTTGTCGGAGTGCTTTTTCAGAGCCGTTTCCGGCGTTCCCTTTCGGTGAAGAACGAATTTTTCGGTTGTTTGGAGAAGATGCCCCGGGACACGCTGGGTCAGCTGCCCGTCAAGTTCGAGGCCATCGACTTGAGCAAAACCGCCGATTGGCAGGCGGAAGCCTCGGCCAGACACGTCAACGTGCTTTATCTCGCGCCCCTCCGTGCGATCGACGTGAAGGAGATCTTTCATGTGAGCCAATCACGGCAGTGGGTGACCTGGACGGGTGTCATTGAGTATGTGGATGCAGGCTGTTCCTTCGGCATCGTATTGAAAGGCGACCGGCCGTCCATTAAGATCAATCTGCCGGCTTCCCGGTCCGAGGGCACGGATTTCAGTTCCCAGCTCCTCAAGCTGGTCCAAGTCGTTTCGAATCCGAAGGGCTGATCCATGCATTCGGCTTTCCTCTCTCTTCTGAAAATCGCCTGGCCCCGGAAAATCAAGGTGAAAATGGCCCTCGCCATTTCCCTGTCGGTCACGCTGAATGCCCTCTTTATCTATCTCTATTTTCCGCACCAATTGAAGAAACAGGCCGTCCAAATCATCAAGGCGAAGGCCAATTCAGTCGCGGAAATGATTGCCTTCAGCGTCAGCCCAGCCGTATTCTTCGCGGATTCCGCCACGGTGGAGGAAACCCTGAACGGCGCGGCCCAGAATCAGGATATCGTCTATATCGTGATCACAAACGGGCGGGGACGGATCATCTCCTCCCTGAATCTTCGGGAAGCGGAAAAGCTGCGATACCGGGAAATTCAGAACGATGAAAATCCGTTCCGGGGGGATGACGTCTACCGCCTGGTTCGGCCGCTCACGCTCCGCAACCAGACCATCGGACAAGTCTTCATCGGTTTTTCTATACGCGATCTCAATCAGAAAATTTTTCAAAGCCGTAAAACCGTGGCCCTGGTCAGCATCCTTATTTTTCTGACGGGCATCGTCTTCGCCATGGTCATGAGCGTCCTGATTACCGGACCGCTAATCCACATCTCCAGGGCGGCCAACGCGATCGCGGAGGGCGAATTGAACCGCCGTGCCGCCGTGCAATCCGATGACGAGGTCGGACACCTTGCCAAGTCATTCAACATCATGGTCGGACGCCTGCAATCCGCATACGAGGAGCTCGAGTCTCTCAACCGCAACCTTGAAAAAAGGGTCCATGAACGGACCGAAGAACTCGAAACCGAAATCGCCGAACGAAGAAAGACGGAATCCGTTCTGCATGAGACTTATTCACAGCTCCACACGTTGATCCAGGCCATTCCGGATGTGATCCAATTCAAGGATCCTCACGGGAAAATTCAGATATTCAACCGGGCTTTTGCGAGGTTCGTCGGCAAGAAACCCTCCGATATCCTCGGCAAGACCGACGCGGAAGTGTTCCCAAAAGAGGTCGCCGAATACTGGAAAACGACCGACCTCGAGGTTATTGCCAAACGCAAAATGAGCAGGCCGGACGAGCATGCCTTCGTGCTGAACGAAAAAGCGATGCACTTCGAGACCATCAAAGCCCCGTTGTTCGACGAGTCCGGGAAAATCCTCGGGCTCGTGGCCGTGAGCCGCGACATCACGGAGCAGAAGGAAGCAGACGAGGAAAGGCGGCACATCGAATCCCAGCTCCTGCAGGCGCAGAAAATGGAAGCAGTCGGCATCCTTGCCGGAGGCATCGCGCACGATTTCAACAACCTGCTGACGGCCATCATCGGCGGCGCGGAGATGGGATTGCGGAACATCCGCGAAGGTGATCCGCTGTATAACGACCTTTTCGAAATCCAGCGGGCGGGAGAACGCGCCGCGGACCTGACGCGTCAATTGCTGTACTTCAGCCGTAAACAGCACATGCAATTCAAAAAAATCCACCTCAACGAGTTGATTGAAAGCCTTTTCAAGATGTTCCATCGTCTCATCGGGGAGGACATTACCATTTATACGGAATTGAGCCCCGATCTCCGGGCCGTCAAGGGGGACATCGGCACGCTCGAACAGGTGATCATGAATCTGGCGGTCAATGCGCGGGACGCCATGCCCAACGGAGGAAGCCTGACGCTCAAGACCGAAAACTTTGAATTCAAGGAGGCCGGCGACCCGCTCTTTCAGGAGGCCAAACCGGGCGAGTACGTCCGGCTGTCCGTGACCGACACCGGCACCGGCATGGACAGGGAAACCCAGGAGCATATATTCGAGCCTTTTTTCACGACCAAGTCCGTTGGCAAGGGGACGGGATTGGGACTTTCCGTCGTGTATGGAATCATCAAGCAGCATGGGGGGTGGGTGAACGTCTACAGCGAGTCCGGAATCGGATCCACGTTCCGTATTTACCTTCCCGCGACATTTGACAAAAACGAAAATAAACCGGTACCCCAGGACGATGCCAGCCTCCTGGATATCAAGGGGTGTGGAGAGCGCATCCTGATCATCGAGGACGAAAGACGGCTGAGTCAGTTTCTTCGCAGGGCGCTCGAGGAAAACGGCTACACGGTTTTTCTGGCAAACCAGGCCGATGAGGCGCAGGAGTTGTTTGACAGGGAGGAGGGCCGTTTTGATTTGGTGCTGAGTGATGTGGTGCTGCCGGGGAAGAGCGGTCTGGAATTGATGGAAGCCTTTCTTTCACGCAGGCCGGATCTGAAGGTGCTTCTCAGCAGCGGCTACACGGATCATAAGAACCAGTGGCCGGTGATCCAGGAAAAAGGGTATCGGTTTCTCCAGAAACCCTACAATCTGCGCGAACTTCTCAAAACCATCCGTTCGACCATGCAAAAGGAATAAATCCCAAGAAGTCCCGCCGAGATCAATCAAGATACCGTTTGAACCACCGCCGTGGGAAGGTATAGCCGAAAACCGTCATGAATCCGATGAGCAGGCAGGTCAGGCCTATGGGAAAAATGTCGGAACGGACGATGCCTCCCAGGTCGTCGGTTCGCAAAGAGAGCACGACCCCGGAAGCGAGCAATAACGTCATCAGGAAGCTGAGCCCCGGAGTGATGAAGAATTGAGGGAGCTCACGCTGGAACAGCCCCCACCTGTCCGCGGCTCCGGTCAGCAGTCCGCTTAAGAGTCCGATGAGCGGAAATCCCAAGGGCGGAATGGTGAAGCCCCGGGTCGGGATTTTGATCGGGAGCAACGCCATGATGCCGCCCGCGAAAAGGCCCGCGGCCACATGACCGGCCCAGCGTACCCTTCGGCTTTTTCCCCTCAGCCAAACAAAAGCCCCGAATTGAACCATCCCGATTAAAAGGAATAGTAGAAAACCGACCATCAGAAACTTTCCTCCTTCGATGGATAGGCGCCTGATTTTACGTCCTTCATGAATCCGGATGCCGCGGACCGAATCGTCCCGGCAAGGTTCGCATATTGACGGACGAATTTCGGCTTGAAGGATTCGAACAGGCCCAGCATGTCGGGCGTGACGAGAATCTGGCCGTCGCAATCCGGTCCGGCTCCGATCCCAATGGTCGGGATGGAGATGGATTTCGTGATTTCGCCCGCCAGCGAAGCCGGTATTTTTTCGAGTACGATGGCGAAAACGCCGGCCTGTTCCAGTATTTTCGCGTCCTTTTTGATCGTCTCCGCCTCCCCCTCCATCTTTCCGCGTAGCCGGTATCCGCCAAAGGATTGGATGGATTGCGGGGTCAGGCCCAGATGCCCCATCACCGGCATGCCGATGTCCGTGATTTTCCGGATGGTTTCGGCCATCGGCTCGCCGCCTTCTATTTTCACGCCGCCGGCCCGCCCCTTTTGAAGAAACCGTCCGGCGTTCTCGATCGCCTGATCCGGTGTGACTTGGAAGGAAAGAAACGGCATGTCGGCAATCACCAGCGCGCGTTTGACGCCGCGGGTCACGGCGCGGGTGTGGTAGAGCATTTGATCCATGGTCATCGGGAGCGTGGTATCATGGCCCGCAAAGACCATGGCGGCCGAATCGCCGACCAGGATGATGTCGATGCCCGCCGCGTCCAGCAATGAGGCGAGGAGCCAGTCGTACGCCGTGAGGCTTGCGATTTTTTCGCCTTTTCGCTTCATTTCGATGATTTTAGGGACGGAGATTTTATCGGTTTGGGTCATTCTGTCTCCAAAAAGCGGTACGTTCAGGAAATGGGGACATCCTATTCACGGGCCATCATCGAACGCGCCGCACGGTGAGAAATTCATGGTTTGCCGAGTTTTTTCTCGTGCTCGGCGACACGCTTCTTGACCTTGTGCAATTCGTCCAGAAGGTGCTGCAGCGTGTCTACGACCGGATCCGGCAGGTTGGCATGTTCCAGATCCACCAGAAGATGGGCGTGCTCCCCCGCGACTCGGGCGGGAACGCCCACCACGGTTTTTTGCGGAGGAACGTCGTGGATCACCACCGACCCGGCCCCGATTTTCGCGCCGTCGCCGACGCGGATCGGCCCGAGCAGAACGGCACCCGCGCCGATCACGACTTCATTGCCGATGGTTGGATGGCGTTTTTTCTTTTCAAGAGAAGTGCCGCCCAGCACCACGCCCTGGTAAATCAGCACATTGTCGCCGATCTCAGCGGTTTCACCGATCACCACGCCTGAACCGTGATCGATGAAGAAATGCCGGCCGATGGCGGCGCCGGGATGGATTTCGATCTGGGTGCAAAACCGGTTGAAATGTGAAATGATCCGGGCCGTAAAAAAAAATTTTCGCTTGTACAGCCAATGTGCGATGCGGTGGGACCACAAAGCATGCAGGCCCGGGTAACAGAGCAATACCTCCAGTTTCGACCGGGCCGCGGGGTCTTCCCGGAATACGGTCCCGATGTCATCGCGCATCTGCTTGATCATTTTCTCCGTCCCATTCCATGAATGCTCGGGGTCGTCATTTCGCTTCAGCCAGGACGGAGTCCATGACGATGCGCACTGGAAAGAACCGGTCCGCCTTTTTGATTTCGGCGGGGTTGACGAACGTGGAATCCTCCGTCATTTTACAGGAAGGGCACCATTCGGCCATAAATTCCACCATGAGCGGTTTGCCCTGCTGTTTTGCCGGCTTGAAGGCATTCTTGAGATTCTTATGCCAGACGATCTTCGATTTTGCTGCAGCCATAGAAATCGGAGTGTTCACGCTGACGGCGAAGACCAGGCCTAAAAGAACGGAGAAAAAGCCTGATTTTTTCATCTCGAGTTCCCCATATTGCATTGTCAACTTGTTTTGCGCCCTGAGTAATAATATAAATGTAAGAAATGCAAAGGATTGAATCAATGAAAATCCTTTAAAATGAATTCTTGCATTTGAAGTTGCGGATTGTTAGTTTTAGTGCGATGTCATCCCATGACATAAATCCGAATGGCGGATTCTGGCTTGCGGCGGTGTTTTTTCTGTCCGGAATGAGCGCGCTGATCTACCAAATCGTATGGATCCGGATGTTCGGATTCACATTCGGGGTGACGGGTTACGCGATGGGCACGGTGTTGTCCGCGTTCATGACCGGACTTGCGGGCGGCAGCCTTTTATTCGGGAGAATGGCGGATCGCAGCCGCAGCCCCCTGACCCTGCTTTTATGGCTTGAAACGGGCATCGGACTGTTCGCGTTGGCATTTCCCGTCTTGTTTTCGGGAATGACCCGGCTTTATGGAGCCGTGAATGCATGGCTGCACCCCGGTTTATACGCGGGAATCTGGATCCGTTTCGCGCTCGGTTTCCTCCTCCTTCTTCTGCCGACCACACTGATGGGCGGGACGCTTCCGGTCGTGAGCCGGCTGTTCGTCCGCAGGATGACCGGTTTGGGGGGCGCGATGGGGCTTCTCCACGGATGGAATCAATTCGGAGCCTTTCTCGGGTGTTTATTGGCCGGGTATGCATTGATCGCTTCCTGGGGTTTGAATGCCGCGTCACACATCGCAGCCGTCCTGAACCTTCTCTGTGGGGTGATTCTTTTCCTCATGCGAAACCGGATCGAAGATCCGGAATCTCCGGCTTTAATGGGAAGCCCCGATTCAACGGCGGTTTTGCCGTCCGAAAAACCCCGCTCCCGTTTTCTGCTTTTGGGAATTGTCGCCGTATTCACGCTCCAGGGATTCACCACCCTCTCATATGAAGTGATCTGGACCCGCATCCTATCCGTACTGTCGCTGGATAAAAGCCTTTCTTTTACCAGTACGATGATCGCGGTTTTTCTTTTCGGACTTTCCGCCGGCAGTTTTATTGCGGGCAAATGGACGGACCGTTCGAAGGATCCCCTGTTTCTGCTGGCCTGCATCGAAACGGTCATCGGAATACTGGCGATGGCGATGGTTCCCCTTCTTTCCTGCCTGTTCGATCAGCTCATCCCCATGCGTCTCTCTTATACTGAGCACTGGTGGCGGACGATCGGAAGGGAAAACGGATTGTATTTTCTCATCCTCCTTCTCCCGATCCTGTTCATGGGCATGACCTTTCCGATCGTGGCGAAGCTGTTCACAGACCGATTTCGGACGCTCGGCCGCAAAATCGGCGTTCTGGGATTCTGGGACACCGCGGGATCGGCCGGAGGGACGGTTTTCGCGGTATTTCTGCTCATCCCATTCCTCGGCATGGCGAAGGCCTGCCTGTTCACGGCCGGAATCAACCTCCTGCTTGCGGCGGCACTCGTCGGAATGCATCCCCGACTCAATGTCCGGATCAAAGGAATTGTCTTTTCCGTTTTGCTCTGTATCGGGATTATGGGATATGCCCGGATTCCCGGAGGGTCGACCTTCCGGCATTGGGATACGCGACAGCCGGGGGACAGGCTGCTGTTTTATTCGGAAGACGAAGGGGCCGCCGTGGCGGTTGTCCAGCATCTGGACGGCATCAAGGAGCTTGCGATCAACGGCGCGGTGACGGCCTTTGCGGAATACGGCGACCTGCGCGTACACCGGCTGCTCGCGGCACTTCCCCTGCTCCTGCATCCCCGCCCTACAAACGCGTTCGTGATCGGATTGGGCATGGGCGTGACCTGCCAGTCGCTCCTCCAGTCCTGCATGGAATCCGTGGAATGCGCGGAAATCAGCCGGGGCGTGGTCGACGCATGCAGGACATGCTTCGGCGAGGAGAACGGCGGCGTGCTCGACGATCCGCGCTTTCGCATCATTCAGGACGACGGCCGCAGCGCGCTGCTGTCCTCCCTAAAACGGTACGACATCATCACTTCAAACGCGGTGCATCCCAGATTGAGCGGGAACCTCTACACCCGGGACTTTTACGGGATATGCCGGAGCCGGCTCACTCCGAACGGTGTGATGTGCCAGTGGATGTCGACCAACTGGTGCACCGAGGATGAATATAAAACGCTGATCCGCGCCTTTCTGGACGTGTTCCCGTACGCCGCCCTCTGGAGGCTGGACACAGGAAACGTTCTTATCGTCGGCACCGACGGGCCTTTCAAGATCGACGTCCAACGCTGGATGGAGCGGATGCGAGAGCCGAAAATCCAAAAAGACCTGCAGGGCGTGGATCTCGAAGATCCGTTTGTCATTCTGGCCCAGGCGGCGGGTTCAGGGAATGGCCTCGCCTCATATGCCGGTCCGGTCGAACCGGAAACGGACGACCGGCCACTTGCCGAATTCAGCAGGGTGGTGAGCAAGGCCAGAAATCCGGCGATCGTCGCGAGCATGCTCACCCTGCCGTCGGACAGCGCCGGCCTGTTCTTTTCATGGGGAGGAAAAAATCCGCTGCCGGATTCGATTGCCCGCAAATGCCGGATTTTATCAGACGCCGAGAAGCTGCACGTCCGCGCCGTGCTTGAAAGCGTATTCGCCGGGAATCCGGCGGAGGCTGTCCGCCTGCTTGAAGACGCGTCCCGGCTCGTACCGGGCGAGTACCGGTTCCACAAACTGCTCGCGATCCTGCACTATCAGATGCGCGATTTCACCCAATCGGAGGCGGAACTGAAAACCGCCCTCTCGATTCATCCCGATTTTGCGGACGACAGGGTGCACCTCGGCATGGTGTATTATGATTGGAGGAAATTCACCGAGGCGGAGACGGTTTTTCGGAAAGCTTTGGCCGCAGCCCCGGACAATCCCCTCGCCCTTTTTTATCTCGCGCTGATCGAAGGATCGAAAGGACAGGTCCGGTCCGCTTCCCGCAAACTGGAAAAAGCAGTCTCGTTGTTCCCGGAATTTTCGGACGCGCATTTAAACCTCGGCATTCTCCATCAGATGCGGCATGAAACGGATTTGGCGGAATCTTCCTTTCGGAAATGCCTCGAAATCGATCCACGCAATGACGACGCAAAGAAGCGGCTGAAAGCGCTTTACAGAAATCCCCAGCCGGCGCGCGATTGAACGGACGGGCGTTTCAGGGCACAATTTTCCCGCCGATCCGGTGTTAATAATTTGAATCTTTCCATGAAAGGCTCTTTGTCCTCATGCAGGATACCCAGTTGATGCTTCGCGTCCGCGAGGGCGATGAAGGGGCATTCAGGGAAATCGTCGAGTTGCATCAGAAGCGAATCCTCGACCTCTGTTACCGGTACGTCGGCAATCAGGCCGATGCGGAAGAGGTCGCCATGGACGTTTTCATTCAATTGTACAAATCACGTCATACCTACAAACCCGAAGCAAAACTATCCACGTACCTCTACCGGATTGCCGTCAATCTTTCGCTGAACCGGATCCGGGACCGCAAGCGTAAACGGCTGGTTTCTTTCGAATTCCTCGGAAAAGACCATCCGTTCGATCCCGAGTCGCCCGATTCCGAAAGGCCGGACGCCGTTTATGAAGCAGGAGAACGCGAAACCATCGTCCGGAAGGCGCTCGATTCGCTTCCGGAAAAACAGAAGACCGCTCTGCTGCTGCGGCGGTATGAAGAGCTTCCGTACGACGAAATCGCGGCGGCGATGGGCACATCGGTGTCCGCGGTCGAAGCCTTGCTTTTCAGGGCGAGGGAGACTTTGCGAAAAACGCTCAAACCCCTGATTCCGTAAACCGCGCAAGTTTTTTGGAATCGCGGTGTTTCAACCACTGAAACCAGGAGAACCCATATGAAGTGTCGTGACGTGGAAAAAATGCTTTCAGCCTATTCGGACGGCGAATCTCCGTCTGAAACCAAAGCGCTGATCGACTCGCACGTCCAGTCCTGCGAATCCTGCCGCAGGCTTCTCGAAGAAACCCGGGCTCTCTCGAAGGCGCTGGATGTTCTGCCCGCCGCGAAGGCATCCCCGTTTTTCTACACGAGGCTCAAATCGCGGATTCAGGCGGAGGAACGTATTCAACGAACACCCTGGACTGAACGCCTGCTGATTCCGGTGTCCGCTGCGGCCATCGCGTTGCTGGGATTCTGGCTCGGTACAGTGGCCGGCGGCAACGGTGACGCGGCGAAGCAGGAAAACAGCTCTCTGAACGCCGCCGCCAGCACTTCCTACCTCGACACTTTTGATTCCGTGCCCAGCGCCTCGTTCGGCGACGTTTATTTCGCCCTGGCCGGGCAGGAATAAAAGGAGGCGGACGATGACAAGACAGAAATGGACCGTTCTCGCGCTCCTGCTCTCGATCGCGTTCAACCTCACGTTTCTGGGGGCATTCGGTTACCGCCTTCTGCAAAAGCGGAAGCACAGGGCGGAATGGACCCGGCGGATGGAACGGGTCGAGCACAATCCGACGCGTCCCGGAGAGCCCGGCGGTCAAACCTTCGAAGATGAATTGAAAATGGGTCCGGAGCAGCGGGAGCGCATGAAACACATCCGCGAACCGTTTTTCCCGCAGATGCGTCAATCCCATGAGCGAATCTTCGAGAAACGGAAAGAACTCGCCGGAATGATCGCTTCGGCCAAAGTGGACACGGCGGCCATCGGCCGCAAGCTCGATGAGATCGGCCGGATGCAGGTTGAGATCGAGCAGAAGGTGGTCCGGCAGATGCTGAACGAAAGGGAGTTGATGGACCCGAAACAGCGCGAGCAGTTCAACCGGATCATCATCGGAAGATTCGGAGCCAAAGATCGAAATAACTTTCTGCGCAGATTTCATAAAGAAGAACCGGACAACCGTCCGAAACCGTAATCCAAGAAGAAAACAGGAGGTGTTGACATGAAACGAATTCTGTGGATGGCAACGGCAGCGGCTCTGATGTTCGCCGCGTCGGCGGCGCTCGCTCAGGAGAAGTGCGAGAAAACCGCCAAACCGTGCGAGAAAATGGCCATGCGCGGAAGTCCCTGGATGCCCGGACTAACCGAAGACCAGCAGAAAAAGGTTCAGGCGTTCGATCTCGAAACCGAGAAAGCCCTGATTCCGGTCAAGGCCCAGATCGAGGTCAAGGCGGCCGAACTCAAGGGGCTGGCCCTCGCGGAGAATCCGGACAAGGGAGCGATCGACAAGAAAATCGAGGAGATCGGCGCTCTCAGAACACAGATCATGAAGAAAAAAATCCAGAACAAACTGGCGGTCCGTGCGCTCCTGACGCCGGATCAGCGGGTGCAATTCGACCGGAAGGTGCTCCAGGGAGGCCGCGGGCTGATGGAATGCGGCGAAGAAGGACCCGGTCCCGGAATGGGAAAATTCATGATGATGCAGGGGATGCGGCACGGTGGCAGGGGGATGATGCGGCATCCGGGTTTTGGGCAGAGCGAAGAAAAAGAATGTCCAAAGGAAGCGGAAAAATAAAGCCCCGCTTTAAAACCATCCTAAAAATTAAAGGGAGGCCCATTTTCGGCCTCCCTTTTTTGTAGTTATTGGCAGGATTATTTGAATCATTCACCACGGAAACAACACGGAGAAACACGGAAGAAGGATAAAAGCTTTTATTTACCGTGTCGTTCCGTGAGGCTCCGTGGAAATTTTTTTTAACAAGGGATGCAGGAAATGGCATCCACTCCTTCCGCGGCCTTCACACACCTCGGCATCGTTTTTATCCCGGATTATTTATGTATATTCTTTTCACTCTGTTCTCAACATTTCCAGAAAGTTGCTACATCCAGCTGAGGTATTTGTGAATAATCCAGGTTATATACCCTTCACCCGCATCCGGATGGAGTAGAGGGACGTCCGCGCAGTGATGAACAGCGTCTGCCTGTCCGCTCCGCCGAAAGCGACGTTGGCGGGCATTTCAGGTACGACAATCTCCTTGACCTTTTTTCCGTCCGCCGAAAAAATGGACACCACGGAACGGTTCGTGAGGTATACGTTTCCCTCATTGTCGATGGTCATGCCGTCCGAACCCTCGCTTGCGAGCAGCCGCTTGTTCGAAAGGCCGGCGTTCGAGCCAATGTCGTAGGCCCATGTTTTGCTGGCGCCGATATCCGCGACATACAGAACCTTCCCGTCGGGAGTGCCGACGATGCCGTTCGGCTGGACGAAATCGTCGATGACGCGGATCAGACGGCTCAGGTCGGGCATGAGATAATAAACGCATTGTTTGTCCTGGGGCATGGAGTTGTGGTCCCACCAGGGTCTCTGGTAATACGGATCCGTGATGTAGTATCCGCCTTTGGGATCGATCCACACATCGTTGGGTCCATTCAGCGCCTTGCCGTCGTACTTGTCGACGAGGACCTTGACGTTCTTCGACATGTCGATCGAGACGAGGCGGTTGTGTTCGTCCGCGCATGAGATGAGGTTGCCGTGCCTGTCGAATTCCATGCCGTTCGAACGCTGGCAGGGCTCCATGAAGACGGACAGAATGCCGTCCACAGACCATTTCAGGATGCGGTCGTTGGGCTGGTCCGTGAAGTAGACGTTTCCGGACGAGTCAGCGGTCGGGCCTTCGGTGAATCCGAAGGTTCCGGCGAATTTTTGCACCACTGCGTTCGGCGCCACGATGTCTTCTCCGGCCGCGGATTTGTCTCCGGGCTCGATACTTTTTTTACAGAAGGAATACGTCGTCACGCAAAAGAGTGAAATCAAGACTGCTGACATCATCATTTTCACCTTCGGTTTCCTTTCTGGTCTATCGGGGGTTATTGTGAATTTTGCCAGATTCATACACGGTCTGAGACCGTGTATGAACCAGGCTCCTTCTGCGAAACCGGAGTTTCGCGTACAAGTGCGTTCCAAAACGGAGTTTTGGAACGAGTG
>Ga0315274_10005409_pt1 | contig 18673 bp, 18 predicted proteins | sample YL17G02_20_MG_FD_203700 | JGI IMG/M metagenome (GOLD analysis project Ga0315274, IMG submission 203700) | Sediment microbial communities from Yellowstone Lake, YNP, Wyoming, USA - YL17G02_20 | ecosystem: Environmental > Aquatic > Freshwater > Lake > Sediment | place: USA: Wyoming | collected... | reverse complement strand
CCCCACGATCAAAGGGAAAGCATGCGGACCGATAAATTCGTGATCTTCTTCATATATGGTGAGAAGATGCGGCTCATATCTTCTGAAATGTTGCAGCAAATACAGTAGATTTTCCCTTCTTCTTGCCAGGTATTGAGGCCAAGCTTCAATATTTCCCAGTCCGACGGCTGCTTCCAGCTCATTCATTTTTGATGAATATCCAATCCTCTCGAACATGAATCTAATGTCTATACCTTTCCTGAATCTTTTAGAACAAGTTATCGCGCCGGTATTCATGATGCATGAATTGCAATTACATGACCTGCCATGCGATCGTAGAGATCTAAGTATTTCCGCATAATCACTGTTGTCAGTAGTTATTATTCCGCCTTCAACTGTAGATATCATATGCGCCACGTACAAACTGTAAGCCGCCATATGTCCTATTGATCCGATGTTTTTGCTCTTATACTTGCTCCCGTGCGCTTCCGCCGCATCTTCTATCACAAAAAGATCATATCTTTTTGCGATTGACATTATAGAATCCATCTCGGCCGGTTTACCCATAAGGTGCACGGGCATAATTGCGCGCGTATTTTCAGTTATCGCGCCAGCAATTTTATTCGGATCAATGTTTAAAGTGTCAAGCTCGACATCAACGAAAACCGGAGTAAATCCGGCATGCAAAACCGCATTGCCGGTTGCCACAAAAGACAAAGCCGGAACAATAACCTCATCACCACGTTTTGCCCCATAATCATAGAGAACCGCAAGGGCCAAAACATCTGCATCGGTCCCGCTAGATACAGCAACAGCTTCTTTTACCCCGATAAGCTCGGCATACTTTTCTTCAAGTTCTCTCACATATTTCCCACTCGATAAAAAACCTGTTTCCATAATTTCAGAAATAATTTTCTTCGCTTTTTCAGTAATAGACATTGTGCCAAATGGTACTTTCATCATTTAGCTCGTCCCCGCATCTTGATAAAAAATAATTTGACTGCCGGCATTTTCAAATTTAAATTTCACTTCCAAAAGATCCTTTAGCCGTTTTCTAACTTTTGCTTGATCTTTCGGTTTTACAAAAAACAACATAAACCCTCCTCCACCTGCCCCCAAAAGCTTCCCCCCCAGAGCGCCTGAACTCATGGCCTCATCATAAATTCCATCTATATCATCTGTCGATACTTTATCAGTGAGCGATCTTTTTATGTTCCATGATTCATTCAACAATTTACCAAATTCCGCTATATCTGCGCGTGATATAAGGATATCCTTTGCCTCATCTACCATTTCATGCATTCGAGTTAATTCCTTTTCTTTTTTTGGGGTGAGCTGAATCTGTCTTCTGGCTATTTTTGAAGCGAATCTAGAAAAGCCAGTAAAAAACAGCATCAGGTGTTCCTGTAATTCTTCCCTCCTGCTTTCATGCAGGATTATCGGATCGACACTAAAATAACCCTTTTTGCGAAAGCTTATCTTGTTAAATCCCCCATATGCAGCAGCAATTTGATCTTGTGATCCCACAGCTTCATTTAGAACCCCCCTCTCAATATGAATCGCTTCCTTAGCAAGCTGTTCTTTGCTGGGCATTATAGCCTTTAAAGCATAAAGTGCATGCAATAAACCCACAGAAAAAGAAGAACTTGATCCCAAACCAGCCCGTGCAGGAAGATCTCCGTCATGATGAATCTCTATGCCTTCTTCAATGCCCAAATGACTTAACACCGCTTTTACAGCAGGATGGCGTATATCTTCAATAGATTTTACATTTTCAATCTTAGAATAAACGATCCGGTGCTTATGTTCAAAAAAGGGAGGTAAATAACGGCAGCTTATATAGCAATACTTGTCAATAGTAGTAGATAATACTGCTCCTCCATTATCTTCATACCAAATCGGGTAATCTGTCCCCCCACCAAAGAAAGAAATTCTGAAAGGAGTGCGGCTTATTATCATTTTTCCTTATTCCTTTTTAAACCAAATTCTTCTATGTTCCATTGCACCGTTCTTTTTATTCCGTCGGAAAATTCCACAAATTTCATTTTTCCAAATTCTTTTTCATACTTTGAGATATCCAGTCCCACCAGCCTGTTGTCAGTCTTGATATGTTCAACCCTTTCTTCTTTTTTCGAGGCTTTTACGGGGATATTACCGCAGTGTTTTGCCACTTCTTCAGCGAGCCGGAGTATGCTTACGCGGTCCTCCCCCCCCACATTGTAAACAAAATCCGTGCCGTGCAGCATTACTTTTAGTATCATCGAAATCACATCAGAGATATACCCAAAAGTCTTTACGGCGCTTCCGCTGTCCATCATCCTTATCTCTTTTTCGAAAATAGCTTTTTTGATGAAGCTTCCTAACACTCTTTCATCATTTATCGAGAGCCCCGGGCCGTAAACGTGGCTTATCCTTACAATACGCGCGCCAACATCATGATCTCTCCTGTAAATAGAACAGATGGTCTCTCCCATCCTTTTTGATTCGCCGTATATCGCGCGAGGCGAGGTGGTCAATATGTTCCCGCTGTATGTTTCAGGGGCAGGCATGACTTCGGCAGGTATGTCGCCATACACGTCAGCGGAGCTGAAAAACATGAATTTGGCGCATTTGCTCTTTGCCAGCTCAAGCAAAGACCTTACTGCATCGACATTAAGCGTAATTGTCTTGAATTTATCCTCCAAATATTTCTTTGGCTGCCCATAGCAGGCGGCATGAAAAATGTAATCGATCTTTTTATCAAACTCAAGACCTTTGCTGATATCCGCGGCGATCGCCAATATCCTACCGTCATCCAACAATCTAGCAATAGCATCGCTCGGCTCATGAAGGCTCACGCAATAAAGCCTGCAGTTTAATGAAAGTTCTTTGTTCGCAAAGTAAATTACATTGGCAATGCAACTGCCCAGAAGGCCGTTGGAACCTGTCAAAAGGACGGATTGATCTTTCAAGGATGAAAGATCAACCTCCTTTAGTATTTTAAGGCAATCCTGCCGGATTATTGAATTTATGCCTTTTTTCATGACTTGATCCAGTCCAATACGCATTTAACGCAGCTATTCAAGTCGAGCCCGCAATAGGCCTGCAATGATTTTCTGTCTCCGTAGCTGTATGCTCTGCTGTCGCTGATTGCAATCCTCTTTAGTGGTTTTAGAACTTTATTATCTGCCATAAATTCGGCAATAAGGCTCCCAAGCCCACCTCCCAACAGATGCTCTTCAAGTGTCACAATCTTGTCATAGGCTGATACGATTTTTAATAACAGTTTTTCGTTCAAAGGCTTTATTCTGTAAAGATCTATGACTCCTGCTTTCAAATTACTTTTTTCTAGCTCATGTGCGATCTCATGGGCCCTTCCCGTCATAACACCGGAAGATATTAATAAAACATCTTCGCCTGATCTTAGTTCCTTCAGTCCTTCCCCAAAATGTTCATTATCATCATAAAATATCTGTGTTTTTCCTCTGTCAAATCTGATATATTCCGGCCCTATGGATTTATAAGATATTTCTGCCAGTGCCGCAGCCATAACAGAGTCAGACGGGCTGTAAACGGTCATATTAGGAAGCACTCTCATGACACTTATATCGTCAATGCTATGGTGCGTGGGGCCTGCATTGTCATAAGCAAAACCCGCACCGACGCCAACAGCCGTGACAGGAAGGTTCATGACGCAAAGATCCACTTTTATCTGGTCATAACATCTTACCGTCACAAAAGGGGATATTGCATACATATAAACCTTCTTGTCGCATAGTGCCAATCCCGCCGCCACACTTACCATATTCTGTTCAGATATCCCTGCATTTATATATTGTTTTGCAAGGTCTTTTCTAAATTTATCAAGGGACGGAGCCCCAAAATCATCCGTCAGTAAAACGACGTTTTTGTCTGATTTTGCTATCAAATAAAGAGCATCAAAAAACGCGTCTCTCATATCAAGGATAGATATTTTCATGCGATTTTTGAATCCAGTTCTTTTCTTGCGGCATCTATCTGTTTTCCAAACGGTATTTTCGTGTGCCAGATTGGGTTGTTTTCAATGAACGAAACACCCTTGCCTTTCACTGTGCCAGCAATTATCATCTTCGGCTTTCCGTTCTTTTTGTTTTTGGCTTCCGATAAAGCTTTTATCAATTCATCAAAAGAGTGCCCGTTTATTTCGCAAACGTCCCACCCAAAAGATTCCCATTTGTCGGACAACGGGTCAAGACAGATGCAGTCCTCGGTAAAATCAGTGACGCACAGCCGATTGCGATCAACAATTCCTATCAGGTTATCCAGTTTGTGCCTGCTCGCAAATAGAGCTGCTTCCCATATCTGCCCTTCGGAACATTCTCCGTCACCCAAAAGGACAAAAGACTTATAGTCCTTGCTGTCCATTTTCGCCGCCAAAGAAATACCACAGGCAATACCCAGTCCATGCCCTAATGATCCCGTAGTTGCTTCTATGCCGGATACATCCTTATCAGGATGGGCCCCTAGTTTACACAGGCCTTTGCCATAATCTGCGAGTTCTGCTTCCGGAAAAAATCCTGCCGCTGAAAGGATGACATAAAGAGCTGATGCCGCATGGCCCTTGCTCAAAATAAACCTGTCTCTGTCATCGCCTTTAGGATTTACAAAATCGATTCGCATGATCCCGCCGCAGTAAAGCGCGACAAGTATATCGACACATGAGAATGCCGAAGCAAGATGGCCTCCGCCTGAAACGCAAAGGTCCAGCGTTTTGATCCTTGTTTGTGTCGCTATTTTTTCAAGCTTTTCATGTTTTATTGGCACAGTTTTCTCTTCTAACCTCTTCTCTGCAGTGACGCAGAAGGAATTCAACACTTTCCTCAAAAGAATATCTTGGTTTCCAGCCGGTATCCTTTTCGAATTTCGAGATATTAGGTATCTGCAAGGTTACATCGGCCGGACGCAAAAGTTTTGGATCAACCTCGCTTTTGATCGGACATTTTGCCAACTTTTTTAAGACATCGAGGAATTCCCCTACTTTAATAGTGGTCGGCCCCCCTATATTATATGCTTCACCAAACCGGCATTTGACCATCGCGACCCAATAAGACTCCATGGCATCTCTTACGTCAATTATCGTGCGTACGGAATCAAGGTTCCCATGATAAAGTACTTTTTGCAGGCCTGCTTCTATGCGCGCTACCTGCATCGCAAATGACGTGGCAAAAAGGTCTTCCCTTCTTGGATTGATATACGCGAACATTCTTGTCCTGATTATCTTCATTTTGTAGCTCAAAAAATAGACATTCCCCAAAAGGTCCTGTGCTACTTTTGAGACCGCATATGGGCTTGACGGATTGATCGGGCATTCTTCTTTTATGGGAACATTTTTGGGGTCAACCTGCCCATACACTTCCGAAGTGCTGCAAAGCTGAACGATCGGGTCTATTTTGGCAATCCTTATTGCTTCGAACATGTTCGCGGTTCCCATTACGTTGTTGCTCAATACAGAAAGCGGCGTGATAAAAGAGGCCCTGACATTCGCATGAGACGCCAGATGGAAAATCCCGTCCGGGTTTACCCTCCCCAGCGTGCCGATCACCGAACTCAAGTCATTCAGGTCGCACTCGTGCACTATCACTTTTCCCCGCACGCTGTCCAGATTGCCGGTTGATACAGTGCTGTGCCACCTTGAGATCCCGTGAACTTCAATGCCGGGATGATGATTGACGATATATTCCGCAAGATAGCTGCCGCCGGAACCTGAAATTCCTGTTATGATTATTTTTTTGAACTTTCTAACAGTCATATGTTTGCGTATTGATTCCTCTTTATGATCTGAAATCCTTTTATGAGCTCCTTGATGCCATCCTGAATGGAGATCATCGGGCGAAATCCGGTTTTTTCAATCTTTTCGTTGCTCACAATATAATCCCTTTTGTCGGGATCTTCGCCAATCATGGCCTCAACAAAATAAAAATCGGGAAGCTGTTTCTTAATCTCTTGACAAAGTTCCAGCTTGTTCAAATTCGTATCACTCAATCCCACATTATAAGGTTCATTCTTCGTTTTATCGAAGTTTTCCAAACAATAAATGAAAGCACGCGCTATATCCCTCACATGAATATAGTTACGATTAAAATGTGCCTCAAAAAGCACAATAAACCTGTCGAAAACCGCGCGGTAAGTGAAATCGTTGACCAATAGGTCCAGCCTCATTCTAGGGCTTATACCGAAAGCAGTAGCTAACCTTAAGGTGATAGCGTTCCCGCTATCAAGGGTGGCATTCTCCGCATCAACCTTCAACCTGCCGTAAAGTGAAACTGGATTCAAGGGTGTTTCTTCGGTGCAATATTTATCTCTTTGCCCGATACCGTAACCGCTATTCGTTGTTGGATAAATTATGATCTGGTTCTTACTCCGCAACTCCAAGATCAATTTAATGGCATCATAAATCACTGTTCGCGCTTCTTGCGGGTCTTTGTTGCAAATTGGGGCACCGGTAAGGCAGGCCAACGGGAAAATCGCATCTGCTCTCTTGATAAATTTCGCCAGCAGGTTTTTATCCCGGGCATCCCCGCGAATGATCATCAACTTTTTATCGTGGCAACAGTCGAGAAGAGAAGTCTGGCCATACATGAAATTATCCACGACGATCACTTCATGCCCTTTCTTAAGAAGTTCTGGGACCATTACAGAACCTAAGTATCCAGCTCCTCCGGTAACTAATATTCTCATCTTTTTCTCCCCTCGATCATGAACTTATTAATTGATGCTGTTGAGATACCATTTATAGGTTCTTTTAGGCCTCCTACCAGTATTCTTTTATGATTAAAAGCGTGTTTTTTCATCGGCCGGACCTTTCCCAATATTCAATGCCAAAGGCCAGGAAAATACCTATGAGCGAGCCCATAATGGCACCGATGGCGAAGTCATAGGGAATGTTAGATTTCATGGGTTTTAATGGTTTTTCGGCCGGATCAATCATTGAAAATGGCTCGATCTCTTTTGACTCATCTATCTTTGCCGATGCGTATTCCTTCTTCAGCATCGTGTAGATCGCATCCTGGATCAAATATTCTCTTTCCAAACGCTTGAATTCTATCCCCTGCAATGATAGATCATTCGGGGAAATCAATGAAAATTTCTTTAAGGCCAATTCTGCATTTCGCAGATCACTATCTACCCTGGGCAATTGAGATTCAATATATTCTCTTTTTTTCCTGGCTTCAGTGTAATTCAGTTTGTTCCAAAGGTCTGCCCCCGCCTGGGCAAAAACATTTGCCACATCTGTGGATAAAGCCGGGTCATCTGTAACTGCTTTTATTTCAAATAGCCCTCCCTTGTCGGAGAATTTAACCATATTTTGGACTGCCGATACTAAATTTTGTTTTTTTACCTGTGGCGCATCCCATCCCTTAATTCTTTTTGTTAAAGACAGGTCATCCAGAACTTTTGTTGCGACCGCGCGACTTTGGAGCAATATCGGAAAATCCTCACCCTTTTTAGTTATCCCAACTACACCAAGTATATTTTGTATCCCGCCAAGTTGTTGCGCATTATTTTGCCCTTTTAAAAGAAGTGCTGCCTTTGCTTCATAGAGTGATTTTTTTGATATGGATGGTAAACCGATAAGAAGGGCAGCAATTACCATTGATACTAAAACTAGATACCATCTTTTTGCAACAACTTCCAAATAATCGCGCAAATTAATTTCGTTCTCCATTTTTATCTCCTTTATTTTATAAATGTGGTATAAAGTGCCAATATAGTAAATATTGTTGTTGAGAAGCTCCCTAAATCAGTGAAATAGATAAATTGAGCTGGGATATTAATCACATCCCGTGGTTCGATTGCTATATCCTTTTTGTTATTGCCATTAAATATTACATCGGAACCATCAATATATATTTTTTGATTTTGCCGCGTTATGGTTGCCATAGACAAATGCGCCCTGGGGTTCGGCCCCCCGGCATAGCTTATGTAATCCGAGAATTTCCTTCCTGGTATGTATTCAAATCTTCCGCTTTTTTGCACTTCACCATAGACAGAAACATATTTCTTGTCTCCCATAAAAAGTGGTTTATCTTCTGAACCCGTTAAATAAATACGGATCTGCCTGGGAGAGAGAAGACGGAAAGATAAATAATATTCTTCTTGATAAGCTTTTTTGATATGCTCATTAACCACTTTTTTGGCCTCGGATACAGTTAGTCCTAAAAGATCAATTTCTCCAACTTTTGGGAAAAATATCTTTCCGTCCGGCCCTATGGCAAAATCATAGTCCAGAGACATGGCATTATCGCCGACTATCAGGTTGGCCTTTAACTGATCCCCCGGGCCAAGTTTATAATCGTTGTCATTTATAGCGTCGCCTACAAAATATTCTCCCCCAGTTGCCGGCGCCACCACCCCACCCTGGGTCTGGGCCCAGACCGGGATTGGGAAGCTAATAATAAAGACCAGTAATAATATCTTCGCTATCGATCTGTTTAATTTATTCATTTTCTATCCAGCTCCTTCGTTCTAATATCAATCCACCATTTCCAGTTTTTTCTTGACTCCGTTTTTAACTTTACGAAAAGCGGTTACGGCCTGGGCCTGGACCCTAGGATTGAAAAGCGACAATATTTCTCTTCCTAAGATACGATATTGCCCTCCAACTTTATAGGCGGAGATAACGCCTTTCTTGATCAATCTGAGGAAAGTGGATTTGGATATTTTAAGAAGGGAAAGGGTTTCCTGGGTGGTATAAATCTCATGTTCTCGGACTTCAAGATTCATAGGGAAAATTATAAGCCCTATACCATATATTGTCAAGCGGTATTTAATGGTGTCAAAAGGTGTCAGATGATATCGGGGGTTGAGGTGCGCTTGGGGGGGATCAATCTATACTTATATTTCCATAAAAAATAGAATAAACTTTTAATGTGGGCCCTGGTTTCCGGGCTTAAAAGATCATTGACGCTCTTCCTGATATGCTTATGGATCATTACTGAATCCGCCAGATAATAAACCTTCCATCCCCTATCCCACATCCTGTAGCACCAATCCACGTCGTCAAAATACATGAACAGCTTCTCATCCATCATCCCCACCTCCCTAACTGCCCTATCCCTCACCAGCATGCACCCCCCCAGAACCCAATCTACTTCCCGGCTGTCATTATGATTCCAATCCATCATGAGATATTCTTTTTCCAGAGCGCTTCCGGACAATAATCCCCGGAGAGGGGTGAATCGGTACAGGATGGTCCGCAGAGAATAAAAGGTCCTGGCGGAATATTGCAGGGTACCGTCCGGATTAATAAGTTTGCATCCCGCCAAACCGATCTTTTTATCACTTTCCATGAAATTTAAGGCGGCTTCCACAGCCCCGTGCGGGACAATAATGTCCGGATTTAAAATAAAATAATAATCGCATTCCGACAGTGCTTTTAAACCCTGATTGACCGCTCGCGAATATCCCACATTTTCACTATTGGCAATGAATTTGACCCCTGTTTGCCCGCCAAGATATTCCCGGCTCCCGTCTTTCGAATCATTATCCACCACCAGGATCTGGGCGGCGCATTTTAACTGCGCCTTTTTTATGGAAGCCAACAGTTCTGTTAATTCGCTTAAAGAATCTTTATTCACAATGACCACGCCCAATTTCAAATCCCTTTTCACCAAGGGTATTTCTTTGTCTAATGCCCCAAGTGCTTTTACCGATCTTTTACCGCCATTTTTTTCTCTATTTGTGAAGATATGGAAAATGCTGATCCCCAGTGTGGCCAAAATCCAGAAAACGAAGATGATCCCTCTCGAAACCCAGAGGTCCTTGCGCAGATAAACAGCAGTAAGCAGAACCACCGCCCCCATGGTCACCACCCCAAAAACCCCCAACAGCTCCTCCAGTACCGCCCGGGTGGTCTTTTTCTCGTAATATCCCAGGATCCAAAAAAGAAAAAGATAAAAAACGCATGAGCATATGAGCATCCAGATATATCCGGTCAAGAATTGAACCGGCGATTCATTTGGAAAATGGCCTATCTCAACCCTCAGCATAAAAGCCAGGATAAAAGCGCAGATTATTATTATTTGATCGCCTATGACCTTAAGCATTTAAGTCCTTTTGGGCCCACAATAACCCCATTGCCAGCCAAAAATAATTATGGGCCAGTATCCCGAAACTCAATCCATGAACTAACAAAGCCACAATTGCGGCATAACACCCTGCTCCCAGAATAGTTCGCGGCCAGGACCTGGTAATCAAAATGATCAATATGGCCAGGAAAACCGCCAGCCCAATTATGCCGGTTTCGGCCAGTATTTCCAAGTAGGCATTATGGGTTTTCTCCATATAGGGCTTGCGGGGTGTTCCTGCGGGCTTGAATTCATTATATAAAAACCCATAATTTCCCGGGCCAATGCCAAAAACCGGTTTTGAAATGAACATGTTCCAGGCCGCCTGCCCCATCCAGGAACGCTGTAGTTTATCATCAAAACGGTTCACAATATCTCCCCTATAAATATCCTCTTTTTGCCCTTTAATTGATTCCCGATAAACCTTAAGCTCTTCACTCGTTTTCCATAATTTTAGTTTTGAAACGTACTTATCGAATCCTTTTAAATACGAGGGGTAAATAAATGATAATAAGATAAGCATAACCAGGATCAAGGCCATAATAGAGATCAGGATCAAATGATAGTTAGTATGAATTCTTTTTATTGAAAGGACAATAAAAAGAACAAATCCCGCTCCCGCCCCAACCCAGGCCCCCATGGAGAAGGTCATCACCAGTGAAAGCCCTAAAATGAAAACGGCCAGATAATTGAATAAGTTCATTCTTTGCGTTAAAAAGGCCCAGGAAACCGGTAAAATCATGAGCAGAAAATTACCGAAGACCTGAGGTTCGGTCGCGGTCCCCGACAAGCGGGGAAAAAGATTGACTAACAGGACATTTTCGGACAAAATTCCTGACAAATGCCCCAAAACCATAGATATCCCCCAAATTGAGGCGATAACTGAAGACCACAGGATTATTTTCATCGATCTTTCGAACAATTCTTTTGTTGTAATTATTCTTTTAACTAACCAAACAGTTACTATGTTCATAATAAGATAGACGATCACTAACAAATTATAAAAATGCGGTGATTTAATATCCGCCGCGTCCGGGGTGAGTGCGGGATATAAAATGTTCCAATTTATCATCAAAGATATAATATTTACAAATAGAAATAATATTAAAAGTCCGATCAACCAATCTATTTTATGGGTTCGATCCTTGATCAAAAGCAATAAAGCTAATATAAGTAATAAACCATAGTAAATAAATCCATAATAGAATGGTGGACGGACTATAACCTGCCAGGGTGATACCGCAAGATATGGCATCAGGGCCAGGATTATATAGCAGAGGTTCTCAACCATGCTTAATGACCTCTTGATACAGTTTCCAGGTCTCCTCCGCGGTCTTCTTCCAGGAAAACGTCTTCACTCGTCTTAAGCCCTTTTGGATCAAATCATCCCTTAATATCTTATCATTTAATAGGCGAGTAATTCCTTCCGCTATTTGTCGGCTATCAGCAGGATCAACCAGCAAAGCCGCATCTCCCGTTACTTCCGGTAATGAAGAGGTATTGCTGGTAATCACCGGTGTTCCACAGGCCATAGCTTCCAAGGGCGGGAAGCCGAAGCCCTCGTAAAAGGAAGGATAGACAAATATCTCCGCCAGGTTATAGAGCTCCACCAGTTCTTGGGTTGGAACATAGTCTAAATAACGAATCATCTTATGGTCGGATATTTCATTCAAGATACCATCACATAACCAGCCTTTTTTACCACAGACGATCAATCCCAAATCTGGTTCATTCTCAACAAAAGAATCAAATGCCTCAATCAGAGTTTTAAGATTCTTTCTCGGTTCGATTGTTCCTACGAATAAAATTAACCTTTTAAAGCCATATTTCTTCTTTTTTTGCTCCTTTTCCATGTTGCTCAGGTTAAGGAGTTTAAAAATAGAGGCTATTCCGTTATGAATGACTTTTATCTTTTCCTCCGGTGTGCCAAACAAATCGATCAAATCCCCTTTAGTTGCTGATGAAACCGCGATAATCTTATCCGCTTTTTTTATCGAACCGGGTGTCAGCCAGGTCTTATGCCATCTTTTTGACATATTATAGAACTGCGGATACTTTTTAAAGGCCAGGTCGTGAACGGTTATGACCTTTTTGGCTTTTAACGGCCAAAGCGGCAGGATATGATCGGGGAAATGCGCCAGGTCCAATCGATCCTGATCCATCCTGTGGGGCAGCATAAAATGTCGGGTGAAATTTTCATTTATGACCACCGGCGAGCCATACTTCTTAATCTCACCCGTCATCCCTATTTCCTCAAATCCCTTCAACAGGTTAACAAGATAATTCTCTATTCCGGAAGCTTGTCCGGCTGATATTTTTAAGGCGTCAATTCCGATCTTCACAGCTGACCTCTTTTAATATGTTCACAAATCGTTCCGCGATAACTGCCTCATTGAATTCTTTCTGGTATAAAATCCTTCCGTTCTCAATTAATCGCTTTCTTAAATCCCTATCCATATATAACTTTTTTATTCTATCCGCCAGATCTTTATTGTCACCAAAATTAAAGAACAGTAGGTTCTCCCCATCCTTTCCCACATCCGCCATCACCCCGGTGCGCGTGGAGATCACAGGCTTACCGAATTTTAAAGCTTCCGAAAAAACCAAGGGGGAGCTCTCACTTTGAGAAGCAATTACCAATGTATCCAGTCTTTCGTACATCAACCGTAAGGATTGTTGTCCGGCAAAAGATATCCTTTTCTCTAATTTCATCATATTAATATAATTCTTAAGTTTATGTAAATAAAGATAATTGGGTGAAAATCGGCGGCAATTTCCATAAATATATCCTTTAACCGGCAACCCCTCTTGAACTAAATGTCCAATAGCTTTTATAAAGGTCTCTTGGCCTTTGAGTGGATAGATCTTACCAATTATCCCTACCTTGAAATAATTAAGGTCGGCATTACAGAAAGTTGATTGCTTTTCTTCAATATCATATACCCCCGAATAAATCACTTCTATCTTCTTCTTTGCTTCTAATATTGCATTTTTTATTTTACTTGATTGGCATATCAATTTATCAGCCCTTCTGGATAAAAAGAGAAATAACCATTCACGCAATCTTGAATTATCGTAAAAATAATCCTCCATAATAAAAACTACTAACTTTCTTTTTGTTAAGACCGCAGCCAGAACGGCAGAAAGCTGGATGCTGCTGTTGACATAAACCACGTCGATACGGTTTAACAGTATTTCCTTGAGGCATAAAAGGAAGTTCACCGTCAGTGTTAAAACATACCACGGCCAGCGGATAAGCATAAAAAGACCGCGGGTTCGCGGTATGAATTCAATGGAAAATAGCAGCTGGACCTTCTTGAAATTCAATTTTAACCTGGAATACAGACCTCCAAAGGGAAAGGCCCCATATATTTCAAAGCGATCATCAGCTTTTAATCTAGATGATAAGAACCAAAAGGTCTTCTCTGCCCCTCCCATATCCGAGCTGGGGCTGGTCATGAGTACGCGGATTTTTTTATTTGCCGACATATTGTTTAATGAGTTTGGCAATAGCCGGGGATGCGGTCAATCCCGGCGATTCGATGCCGACCAAATTGATGAACCCGGGAAATCCCCGATCCCCCTCTTCCCTTATCACGAAATCCTTTACCTCATCGTCCGGGCCCTGGAGTTTGGGCCGCATGCCCGAGGTATCGGGCCTTAACTTCTCTTTCCTGACCCAGGGAAGGTACTTTTTCGCCGCCTGATAAAACTCTTCCGCTTTCCCTGCATCGATATCATAGGAGATGTCATTTACATATGTGGCATCCGGCCCTAATCTTATTTCCCCATCCAGGTCCAGGGTGGCGTGCACCCCCAATCCATAACCTTTTTCGTGCGGCACCGGATAGACCAGGCGATTGAGCATTCCTTTTGCTCCAGAAATGGAAAAATAATCCCCTTTGCAATAATACAAGTGATAATCCTCAATGCCGACCAATCGGGCTATTTTATCACTGGATAATCCAGCAGAATTAATGACGATCTCACTTTCGATCTCTTCCCCGGCTCTGTTTTTGATAGAATATCCGCCCGTAACCTTTTGGATCGATGTTACCTCGTTGTTAAAACCGAACATGACCCCGTGCCCGATAGCCTCATCGTGGAAATATCTCATCAATCCGTGCGAATCGATCACTCCGGTCGTCCCGGAATACATGCCTAACAGGGCAAAAACATTGGGCTCCAGCTTGGCTATCTCCTCTTTGGTTTTCAAACTAACCTCAGGGACCCCGTTTTTTCTGGTATTTTCGAATATATCCTGGATCTCATGTTCCTCTTTATCCTCGGTCGCCACGACCAGTTTCCCATAACGTTTATGCTTGATATTGTGTTTTTCGCACAATTCATATATCAGGCGATTGCCTTCCAAACATAGCTTTAATTTAAAGGAATCGGGAGGATAATAAAGACCGGCGTGGATGACCTCACTGTTGCGGCTGCTGGTTTCCATACCGTAACCTTCATTCTTCTCCAACACCAGGATCTCGGAGTGGACTTTGGAGAGTTCCCGCGCGATCGCCAGGCCAATGACCCCCGCCCCAATGATGGTTATGCCGACCTTATCCGACATCTACGCTTGCCCCGACGATGGAAATGTCGGGGCTTGCTTGAACCAGGCGACGGTCTTTTTGAGCCCTTCATCCAAGTTGACTTTGGGCTCCCAACCTAATATTTTCTTGGCTTTCATGATGTCGGGGCGGCGCTGTTTGGGATCGTCTTGCGGAAGGGGCTTAAAAGTGAGCGGGACCTTGCTATCTAATAGCTTTAAGACCTTTTGAGCCAATTCCAGGATGGTAAATTCATTGGGATTGCCCAGATTAACGGGCTGGTGCTCTTCAGAGAGCATTAATTTATATAGCCCCTCCACCAGGTCCGAAACAAAGCAGAAACTGCGGGTCTGCTTGCCTTCCCCATAGATCGTGAGCTTTTCTCCCCGCAGGGCCTGGTTGATAAAATTCGGCACTGCCCGTCCGTCATCCTTCTGCATCCGCGGTCCATAGGTGTTGAATATCCTAACGATCCGGGTGTTTAAGCCGTGTGTACGGTGGTAAGCCATGACCAGGGCCTCGGAGAACCTTTTAGCTTCATCGTAAACACTGCGGGGGCCAATGGTATTCACGTTCCCCCAATATTCCTCTTTTTGCGGGGAAACGTTCGGGTCCCCATATACTTCAGAGGTTGAAGCCATCAGATATTTGGCCTTATGCTTTAAGGCCATCTCGAGCGTATTAAAAGTACCTAGAGAACCGACTTCCATGGTTTCCAGAGGATGCTTGAGATAATCCACCGGACTGGCCGGTGAGGCGAAGTGCAGAACAAAATCAACTTTTTCCTTTACCTCAAGCGCATCGGAAATATCATGTTCCATGAATTTTAATTTGGTATTTCCCTCATGCTGCTTTATATTATTAAGAGATCCGGTCAGGAGATTGTCGATAATTATGACTTCGTGTCCCTCGGCCATCAGCTTATCGGTCAAATGCGAGCCGATGAACCCCGCCCCCCCGGTGAGGACAACCCTCATCTACCAACCCCGTGATAGCTGAATCCCAATTCCCTCATCCGTTTGGGATCATAAATGTTCCTGCCGTCGAAAATAACGGGTTTTTTCATGAGCTTTTTCACTTTTAAGAGGTCCAAGTCGCGGAATTCTCCCCACTCGGTGGCCACCACCACCGCATCGGCCCCTGCGATCGCCTCATAAACCTTATTGCAGAACGTCAATTGCTTTTGTATCTTTTGCGCGGTCTTTTCGGCTACCGGGTCATAAGCTGTGATCTGGGCGCCCTTGGCGATCAGGCGATCAATGATCTTTAACGATGGGGCATCCCTGAGATCATCGGTCTCCGGCTTAAAGGCCAAACCCAAAACCGTGATCTTTTTACCGCGCAAATTCTTTAATTGCTTCTCGATCTTGCCGACAAAAGCATCTACCTGATAATTATTCACCTCATGGATGGCGTCCAGGATCTGCGGCTCATAGCCGTGTTCCCGGGCCAGATGCATCAAAGCCAGGATGTCTTTGGGAAAGCAGGAACCACCCCACCCGATCCCCGCATTCAAAAATTCTCTCCCGATCCTATGGTCCAATCCCACTGCATTGGCCACTTCCACTACATCCGACCCCACCCGCTCGCAAATGCTGGCGATCTCGTTGATAAACGAGATCTTGGTGGCCAGGAAAGCATTGGAAGCATACTTTATTAATTCAGCCGATTTGATGGAGGTGAAGATCATATGGGCATTCAAAGAGCGGTAAAGCTCGCTGATCACATTAAAAGCCCGGTTATCCGAGGCCCCGATCACGATGCGATCAGGGTTCATGAAGTCCGAAACCGCCGACCCTTCGCGCAGGAACTCCGGATTGGAGACCACTGCAAAACTTTCTTTCTTGATACCATTTTCCAGTAATATCTTGGTCACGATATCACCCATCCCCACCGGCACCGTGCTTTTATTGACTATGACCTTGAAGGTTTTAGTTTTCATGGCTTTGGCGATCCCCTGAGCTACCTCAATTACCGCAGAGATGTCCGCCTTGCCGTTTTTGGTGGAGGGGGTGCCGACGGCGATAAATATGATCTCGGATCTGAGGATAGATTGCTTTAAGTTGGTAGAAAAAGAGAGGCGGCCGGCCCGGGCGTTGCGATGCACGACCTCCTGCAGGCCCGGCTCATAAAAGGGGATCTGGCCGCGATTCAAGCCGGTTATCCGTTGCCGGTCTTTATCGACGCAGATGACTTCATTGCCCAGGTTGGCAAAACAAGCCCCGGTAACCAAACCCACATATCCGGTACCAATGACCGCTAATTTCATGGATATATTATACCTTATGCGCGGGGATGTGTCTTCTGATAGACCTTCTTTAAACGATCGCGGGAAACGAAAGTATAGATCTCGGTGGTTGCTATATTGGAGTGCCCCAGCATCTCCTGCACGGTCCTTAAGTCCGCTCCCCTCTCTAAAAGATGGGTGGCAAACGAATGCCTGAGGGTATGGGGGGAGGCCTTTTCCTTTACCCCGGATTTTCGCACATACTTTTTAACCAGATCCCATAGTGCCTGGCGGGAAAGGCGGGTGCCGTTGCGGTCCAGGAAAAGCACCTTCTCCTCGACTTTCGGCCGGCCCTCGCTCAGATATTTTTCTAAAGCCGCTTTGGCAGATTCCCCGATCGGCACGATCCTCTCCTTCCCTCCCTTGCCAAAGCATTTGACGAAACCGGCCTTGAGATTGACATCATTGAGGTCCAAGCCGATAAGCTCTGAGGCCCGGAGCCCCGCGGCATAGAGCATCTCTAATATCGCCAAATCTCTGACATTGTCTTTGGCGGGGGCTTTTAGGAGCGCAAAAACATCTTTAATGCTCAAGGCTTTAGGCAGGCGCTTGCCGATCTTGGGCAATTTAAGATCGGCGGTGGGATCGGCCTTGACCTTCCCTTCGGCCAACAAATAATGATAGAAGGATTTTAAGGTGGCGTGCATGCGCATCTGGGAAGCCGGGGAATATCCCGCATCGCTCTGCTTTTTCAAATAAGCCTGGATCAGTTCGCGATCGGCGGTCCTGCCCGCCAGGAACTTCTTGAATTTCTTCAGGTCGCGCCCGTAGTTTGAAAGCGTATGCTTGGAGTAACCCTTCTCGAAATTGAGGAAATCCAAAAACTCGCGGATCAGCTCATCCATTTGGCGATCGCTATGCCCACGATGGTCTTGTTGTCCTTGATCTTTCCGGTCTTGACCATGCGCCAGGCCGCAGTAAGGGGAAGTTTGGCAACTTTGATATGCTCATCCTCTTCATAACGCTGAGTGGTTTTCTTGATATCTTTGGTCAGAAAGTAGTGGAACTTTTCGGTCGAATAGCCGGGGGACATGAAAGCGGAAAACACTTTCTTGATCTTTCCGGCTTTATAGCCGGTTTCTTCTTCCAGCTCCCGTTTGGCCGCTGCCGCGAGGTTCTCTCCTCTATTAAAAAGCCCCGCCGGGATCTCAAGCATCACCTGCTCCACCGGTTTGCGGTATTGCCGGACCAACACGATCTCCCCCTTGGAAGTCAAAGCGACGACCCCCACCGCCCCGGGATGCACCACCACCTCCCGGCTGGTTATCCGCCCGGTAGCCATCCGGACCGTATCGTCCCGCAGTGAAATGATGCGGCCCTTATAGATCTTTTTGCTTTTTATGGTTCTTTCTTGCACTGGCTTCCTTGATTATCTCCAAAAGATACCTGGCTCCCAGAAAAAGATCTTCCACTGCGATCCTTTCGTATGTGGTGTGGACTTTTTGCGCCCCCACCCCAATGATCAAGGTGTCGATCCCCAACTCATTGAAAATGTTGGCATCCGAGCCCCCCCCGGTCAATTTCATGCTCGGCTTGATCTTGATATTAGTTAAGGCCTTCCGGGCGATCTTTATGACCAATTCATCCTCATCTAAGCTGAAGGAATTATACATATTCTCGACCTTGATCTTGACCATGGCCCGGTTCTTGATACAGGCCTGGGTCAGGCATTTTTGCATGTGTTTGATCTGGGCGCGCAATTTGGCTTTGTTATGGCTGCGGGCCTCTCCCTTTATCTTTACTTTATCCGGCACGATATTGGTGGCGTGGCC